>VOFG01004619.1_pt1 | contig 43488 bp, 58 predicted proteins | sample 5384171 | NCBI WGS metagenome assembly VOFG01 (sample SAMN12384726, study PRJNA508395) | human gut metagenome | isolation source: healthy gut F | host: Homo sapiens
GAGAAATGGATGAATGTCTATTTGAAACGGCTGCTGTTGTCTCTCCGCGGAACTTTCCGTGAAGCAGCTTCCTTATGCTCCAAGGATACCGGATTTTGCCCGGTTTGTGGTGAACAGTTTGTAAACGAAGTATAAAGAAATCCTGAAATTGCAGTGCCGCAACCGGCAGTTGACAGATTTTCAGGCGGACTTGCTGGCATGCAACTGCAAAATCCCGTAGAATAGCGGCATCAACCAGAGGAGGAAACACGCATGATCTTTGCAGACAAATTGATCGCCCTGCGGCAAAAAGGCGGGCTGGTCGCAGGAGGAACTTGCGCAGCAGCTGAACGTCTCGCGGCAGTCCGTATCCAAATGGGAGGGCGCGCAGTCCGTTCCAGACCTCGACAAGATCGTCCAGCTGAGCCGCGTTTTCGGCGTCAGCACGGATTACTTATTAAAGGATGAACTGGAAGAGCAGGAGCCTGCGCCCAGCCTTCCCGAGCAGCCGCAGCGCCGCCGCGTGAGCATGGAGGAGGCCTCGCGCTATCTGGAACTGCGCCGCGCCGCCGCGCCAAGGCTGGCGTTGGCCACGTTTTTGTGCGTGATCTCGCCCATTGCGCTGATCCTGCTCGGCGGGCTGAGCGAATACACCGCCCGCGTTACGGAAAACGCGGCGGCGGGCATCGGCATGAGCGCGCTGATCATTCTGGTCGCCGCCGCAGTCGGCATTTTCCTGACGTGCGGCGCGCAGGTCAGGGAATTTGCGTTTCTGGAAACCGAGCCGTTTGAGACGGAATACGGCGTAAGCGGCATGGTCAGGCAGCGCCAGCAGGACTTCCAGCCCACGGCGAACCGTCTGAACATGATCGGCACAATCCTGTGCATCATGTCCGTCCTGCCGCTGTTTCTGGCGATGTGCCTTTCCGGCTCAGATCTCATGTACATCGGCGCGGTGTGCCTGCTGCTGGGCTTTGTCGCGCTGGCCTGCATCGCGTTCGTCTACGCCGGAACGCAGACCGCCGCGATGGAAAAGCTGCTGGAGGAGGGCGACTACACCCGCCAGAGAAAGTCCAAAAGCCGCCTGATCGGGACGGTCAGTGTCTGCTATTGGCTGATCGTGACTGCTATTTTCATGTTCTACACCTTCGGGCCGTATGGCAACGCGCAGCCCAAATACAGCTGGTTCATCTGGGCAATCGCAGGCATCCTGTACGGCGCCGTAATGGCCGTGCTCCGTCTGGTCGGGCAGAACAGTAAAAATGAAGCAGACGGGATATAGTACTTCACTATTTATTATATTTGCCGTGCTTTAACGCCCACGAGATATAAAGGCCGAGATCCAGACATAACTTTGGCAGATGCAAATACAGCACGGTTCTATAATAAACCAAGCCAAACGCGCTTAGAAAAAACATAATGGCAACGCCAATATTCGCCGTCCAATAGAGCCAGTAAAGTCTAATTCGGCGCTTTATGTACTTGAATCAGCATTTATATACTCGGAATCAGGAAGTGTAAGCAAATATGAAAGACTAAACCGTTTTCTCCGAGGAACTTGCTTTTTCGCTTTCCGAATATATGTTTTGCTTCGTTTTTCAAACACAGACTCCTCTACCAAATCACGAGCAATATGAGATGGAATGATGGTCGATACAATGATGCACAAAAATAGGACGATTGCCATACCAATGCTTGTATTTTTCATTTCTATTCACCTAATTTAACATCTACTAACGCATATGATCTACGCGTATATACGAATACGTAGGTCTGGCTGGGCGTCAACTCATAGTATGTAGAGGAAGTCAGTGCGATTTTCTCATTGCCAACTTTTGCGATGATTCTACGTTTCCCTCTCATTGCATCAGCACATCTTTTGAAATACACCTCAACAGCAGAATCACCGGGGAATAGCTGCTCAAGGCATGGCGCGACCTGTGCCTTGAGGGTCAGGTATTCCTCGGATATGGTCTGCGTACCCAGATAGAACACCTTTGCGATCAAATTGTCCGGCTCAAGTTGGACGGCTGACTGTAAAGGCGCTTTCCACGCTGTTCCCATGCAGCATAAGCTGCATCATTGCCGTTCTTACAAAACAGATGCGGCGACAAGGAGAGCGTATAGCCTGCCATCCACAAAAACGTCGCGTCGTCGTGACAGTTTGATAAGCCATATTCCATGGCTTTCATCAGCGTCTGCTGGAACGTGTCATAGTTCAGCTGCTGATTCTGAATACAGCAATCCCATTCAATCAGTACATACCAGCATTCCGCAATAAGCCGACATAGCTTCTTTACATTTCCCTTATCGCTGTTCCACAGATCATACAGAAGCTTTCGGGCATCGTCCCATCTTTCGGCTCGTTCAAGTTCCAACAAATCCGCCAGTTCAATAAAAACACGCATTGTGCGGCCGCTTCTGATGATCCTGTCTGCAATCAAAATACACTCCTGCTCAGACTTCGTGAAACTCTCAACAAAAGCTGATGAGAAAATCTGAAAGATTTCTTTTCCAAGCACCTCTTTACTGAGCGCAGTGCACATTGCATTTTGGATTTTCTCAATTTCCGGGGAATATTCGTCATGTGGGCAAAGCGGAAATAACCCGATCGGGTCCCACTGATTCACAATTTTGGCAATACAATTCATAGTCATATTTCTGATAATCTTATTCTCTTTACAGCGTTTCCCCTGAGCTCTCACCGCGCCAAATTTTCAGTGCCATTTCACTTCCAAAGCCTAAAATATCGTTCGCTTTGGATGCCTCTTCCAGAATCTGCACAGCTTTATCCGTCAATAGATTCATCCGTAGTGCACTGACTGCACCAAGACTGCGAGCACGTCTCGATGTCGAGGAAAAGACCTTTTGAAGCACCGAACTTGCCATTTCTGGCTCATTTTGTATAGATGAAACAAGCCTGTTAATTTTCTTTACCAGCAAGTTCCCTCTTTTGTAGTCGCCGCGCAACTTACATTCGCCCTCTTCTTCTGCAAGTGTTACAAATTTAGCTGCAATTGCATCGGGGCTATCCTTCTGCTGCATATTTTTATCCTCCAAAGCGTTTCAAAATTTCCAAGCCAAATTGAAATTCAAAGCTCTTTCCCGCTAACCAGTCACGAACCCGCATCGTCGAAGAAATTGATGGGTCAATACTGTTATAATAAGCTGATATTTTTCTATGTACCTCTTTTGATATATTTATAACATTGTTAACATTTTGAATTGTTTCTGCGTCGAAGCCAGAACGTTTGATTTGGCATATCATCTCTATTCGTTTGTGTTTTCTCTGGGTGATCTGATACTATAATATCATATCTCCATATTGAAAGAAAGCCGGAACGGCAAGAGATGTAAAAACAGAATAAAAATTCACACTTGACTCTGACACCGTGTCAGGCTGTATGCTGTCGGGGAGCTCAAAAAACAGCATGGAGGTACCGTAATGCTGAAAATCGGATTATTTTCAAAACTGTCCAGAGTCAGTATCCGTATGCTGCGCTACTACGACGAGATCGGCCTGCTGCACCCGGCGTATATCGATCCGGAGTCGGATTACCGCTATTACCGCGAGGATCAGCTGCCGCAGATCGGCTGGATCACGGCCCTGCGGGACATGGGCTTTTCCTCGCCGACGTGTGCCGCATGACCGAGATCGGCCATGACGCAGAAAAACTCGCACCGTACTTTGAGACAAGACGGCGCGAGCTGGAAGCCGACGCGGCAAAAAAACAGCGCGGCAGCTGCTGCTTCTGGAATCAGCCAAAAACAGGCTGGGAAAGGACATTATGCAGTACAATGTGACCATCAAGACCATCCCCGAACGCTATGCGGCCTGTGTCCATACGACCATCCCGTGCTATGCAGAAGAAGGAAACGTCTGGAAGACGCTCTGTGAGGAGACGGACGATATGCGCCTCGTCCCGGACGACCCCTGCTACTGCGCGGTCACCTTCCTCGACGGGGAATTCAAGGAGACCGACGTGGAGCTCGAGGCGTGGAAGACCGTCAAGGGCACGTACCCCGATACGCCGCACGTCAAATTCCGCACGCTTCCGGCCGTCACCGTCGCAAGCTGCACGTTCCGCGGCCCATACGAGAAGATCGGCGAGGTCTACGCGGCCATCGCCGCATGGATTGCGGACAACGGCTACGAATACGATGGCCCCATGTTCAACATCTACCACGTCAGCCCCCACGAAACGTCCAATCCCGAGGAATTTGTTACCGAAGCCTGCTACCCGGTGCGAAAAGCATAAGCACTTGCACCTGTTTTGCGGCAGGCTGTAATCTCTAAAGCTTTACGCTGAGAACGAGCAGAAAGTGCCCGCACGCACCTCCTCTTTTCAAAGGGGAGGTGCGTGCGTCAGCTGACGCTCCTGTGAACGAAGCCGAAAGGCAGAGAGACTATTGGCAAACCCGTTGTTTGTCAATATAATTTAAAATATTTGTTGCAGAACGAGCATTTTAAAACGTTTATTTTATATTGTCAAGGAGAATCCGCATGCCGCCGAAGCCGAAGTTTACAAAGGAAGAGATCGTGCAGACCGCGTTGAGATCGTCTCCCAAAAGGGCGCCGATGCGCTGACAGCGAAGGAACTGGGCGATGCGCTCGGAAGTTCCGCCCGCCCGATCTTCACGGTGTTCAGCAGCATGAAAGAGGTACTGGACGCCGTGCGCGGCGCCGCCATGCGCCGCTTTGAGGGCTTTGCCGAGCAGCGGCTGCCTGACATGCCGCTGTTTAAGCAGGTCGGCATGCAGATGGTGCTGTTTGGCGCAAGAGAGCCGAAGCTGTACCAGCTGCTCTTTATGCAGGAAAACCGAACTGCCGTCAGCTTCGACGATATTTTCGGTGAGCTTGGCCCCACCGCAGAAACGTGCATCGGCCTGATTCAGGAAACATATGACATGTGCGAGACGGAAGCAAGGCTTCTCTTTGAAAAACGTCTGGATCTACACCTTCGGCGTCGGCACGCTGTGCGCGACGCGGAAGTGCCGGTTCTCCGAAGAAGCACTCGGCCAGATGCTCTCCACCGAATTTCAGGCCATGATGCTGCTGATAAAGACGCAGCCGGGAACGGCAGAACAATAGATAACGCCAGACGCAAAGACGCAGAGCGGAACCCGATAAAATTGGGTTCGCTCTGCGTTTTTTTCAGGAGTGACTAAAATGGGCTTTCTCTCATACTGCTGGACGATCTGACCAGTGAGGGCTACACAGCGTTGAACGAACAGCTGGAAGCCGCGTTCCGCGGCGTGTCCCGGCTGCGTGACTACCTGCGGAAGCATCAAACCGAACCGGTTCCGGAGAACCAGCCGGACAGCACCTGCATTTCCTATGCACCGCAGGAACTGGAACTGTGCGGCGCGATTCGCCGGGCCATGCTGGAACGGATTGACGTGGAACGAATCCTCGTTGTGAAATCCGGCTGCACCGGGACCTTTCCGCCGCTTTTGATGAGTCTGGCTCCCTGCGTCGATCTGCACATGTACACGACATATCCATACCTGACCGGTATTTATGGTCCGCGTGTATTCACCTCTCGGTATGACGAAACCCGGACACTGGAAGCTTTCGCGTCACAGGTGCTATCCCTCCGCTTTTTGGGCTTCGGGACGGAAGGTTTTATGTGCAGACATGCACAGATCCAAAGGTTAAAACCCGAGCATTGGCTGAGATCAAACTGATGCAGGCCCGGTAGATATACAGACTATTATATGGCCCCGAACGGGAGTCTGAAGAACAGGAGTATATACAAATGAAAGAAACAGTCAGATTATTGGTAACAGCGGGCATCCTGGTGCTGTTGGCAGGCTCGCTTTTCGGCGTCACAAGGCAGTGGATCTGCGCAGGCCTGTTCTGGGTCGGTGCATTCGGCTGCCTGATCGCGCCGCAGAACTTCAAAAAGCGGAAAAACAGCAAATCATGAGGATACGAAAATGAACGGAGTTTTATCAGATTTATCGCCCTTTCTTGATCAGAATGCGCGGCTGCTGGCTTTTCCGGCCAAGCATAAAAAGAAGCTGCTGGCCCTCTGGTATCTGGCCGGGAAGGTCGAGGCCGGACGGCAGTATACCGAAGCGGAGCTGAACGAGCTTCTGAATGCATGGACGCGGTTTTCACGGTCCGGCGACGCTTCGCCGGGAGTTATACAACAAACAGCTTCTCAACCGGACGACCGATTGCAGTCACTATTGGAGAGCAGACCCGCTCCCGGTGCTTACGGATTTTATCGGGCGCTATGTTTAATGATCTTTTGTACCGGCAATACGGGCTTCACATCCATCACGCGCAGCACGCCCTGACCGGCGCGGGCTCTGATACATGGCTTCTGACCTGCACAGAGGGAGACTATGTATTAAAGTTTCCGGCGTCCGGTGCGATCGATCACCCGGAGGTGGAGCCGAAGTTGTGCGCATTTCTGCGCAGGCACGACATTCCCGCCTGCGCATTTTTAAAAAATCACACAGGCGGATATCTCTCCCTGGATAACGACGGGCGCATGTTTACCGTGCAGCAGCGTTTCCCGGGCCATACGCCGGACTGGAACAGCGCATCCGAAGCGCTTCTGCTGGAATCTGCAGAACTGCTTGGGAAGATTCACGCCGTATTAATATCCCACGCTCCCAGAGGGCATCGGCGCAGGCTTTTTTGCCCGCATGACGCCGCAGCGCGCGCTGGAATCCTACCGCCGCTCTGTTGCCGCCGCACTTCGGCTCGGCGACACGGAAAGCGCCGCAGATTTGAACTGGCGCATTGGTCTGATAGCGCGCTTTCCGACATGGCAGTTCGACCTGAACCGGCTGACATGCCGGAATACACACGGAGATTATTTTATCAGCCAGTTTCTCTGCGAGGACGGGCATCTGACCACCGTGATCGACTGGACATCGGCCTGCGTCCATCCGGTCATTTGGGAAGTAATGCGTTCGTTCGCCTATGCCGCGCCCTGCTGCGCGGACGGCAGCATCGACCGTTCGCTTCTTGGCCGCTATGTCCATGCGTATTGCCGGTATGGAACGCTAAGCGACTATGATCTGGAGAATCTGGACCGGCTGTATTTCTATCAGATTGCCGTCTGCGACTATTACGGCCAGTATTACGCCTCGACTGCAGCCAACCGGCACATCTATCTTCAGCAGGCCAAACATGCAACCCGACTGCTGCAGTCGGCGTTCTGACACTTACGTTGATAACAGGGCAAAAAGCATCTTGACAGACAAAGCCCGGGCACAGTAAAGTGCCCGGGCTGGTTGTTTATTGGGACAGCGCAAGTGGGTTTGTTCCGTATGTGAACCGTTCTACTTAATCAGACTTTCTCTTCCGTTATCACTTACTCAACCTCTTCGTTACGCCTGTCTTCAATGAACACGGGATTTTTTGGCTTCCATAACATCCAAGTTAAGCGACGCAGCATCTGGAATCGCACCGGCATAGCTTGTCTCAGCACTGTCCGTAATCGTGTTGCGAACCTGCAGTTTGCCATCGACGATTGCAAATACGTTCCAGTAATCACCATCACCTAGTCCTGTCGGTACATTGAACGTCCTTACGCTGTCCGCACCATGATAAACCTTGATCTGCGCACCCGATGTTGCAACAGTGCCGGAGCCTGCGTAGCGGTAAATATAGTAATAATACGGCTGATCGGTTGTTGCATTCAAGGTAATGGTCTCGGGACCATAGCTTGTCGTATCGTCAATATCCAGATTGCAGACCTCTGTGTCACCGTCCATCTGAGACTTATGGCCATAGTAAACATGGAAGCTTTCGCCGCTCGACAGGGTTCCAACCATATGGGAATCCAGATCGTTAGGGTTCTCGCCCCATGTCAGAACAATTCGCCATGTGTCGTTCTCTGTCAGAGCGGGGGGACATTGTTGCGTTCTGCGCAGGATATGCGTCGGTTTCGCCGGGGAGAACAACAATATTGAAGTTCGTTCTGATATAGCCGTTCTTGCTGGCTGTCAACGTATAGTTTCCACAGGGAAGACCGAGGATTATACTTGTGAGCAGAAACTTTTTGTGTTGAATCGGTACTCACCCTTGTCATTTGTCTCTGATGTCCAAATAACGTCGCCATTAGATGAGTTTTCCCAGCCAGAACGAAGCACCAATTGTACGCCTTTGATCGGCAGTCCCGTTACAGCATCAGTGATGACACCATGGAAGCCACCAACGCCGCTGCCGGCAATCAATTCAATCGTCTGCATTTGAGTAACATCACGGTCACCCTCTACTGTCTGATAAATCGAGAACGTGAGGTAGCCGGGTTTCAAAATCTCGACCAGATAGGTTCCTTCCGGAAGAGAGACAGTGAAGCTGCCAAACATATTGGATTTTGCAGAAGCGATTACCATACCATCCTTGGAAACCTTCACGGTGGCATTTTCAATATACAGATTGCTATTCTCGGAATCCAAAATAGTGCCGGTCAGCTTTTTGTCTCCGGCGCTCGGCGAAAGGAAGACCGTCTGTGCATTGCCCCGGACAATGATGGATTTGCTGATGGCCTTGCTGTTGATATTGGCGCGCGCAGTGTACCGTCCGTCATGCAGATACAGTACATATGTAGAATCACCGCTCTTGTCAACAGTTCCGCTGTTTTTCCGCACATTGATGAGAATGCCGGAAAGTTCTGCGTTATTCTCATCCACAGTTTTCAGTTCTGTCCGGTATGCAATGTTCGGGCACTCGCCGCCACCGAATACAAACGACGGATTGGGGTTGCTGTTTGTTATGAAAACACTGTCCTCACCAGGAGAATGCAGATATAGAATACTCCGGGAGTTTTTTTTTGTTAAATACAATTGGTGCCTCAAATTTATATAGTTCAAAATCAAACAGGTCACCGGAGAAAAACCAGCAAATATCATACGATGCCTTGATGTGAACTTCGGCAAACCAATCGGCCTCGCCAGAAACGCATAACGTACATGTATGCTTTGATGGGAGATTATCCAAAATGTCATCATCTCCGTGTGATGCTGTCAGCGTCGCCTTTATACCGGCAGAAGCCTCAATTCCAAGCTTCACAACTTCGCCTGTAACCTGCAGTCCGAACTCAAATTCGGGCCCGATGCTAAATTCGGCTTCTCCTTCAGCTTTCACTTCAAAAGATTTCTGCGCATCCTTCACATCGTTTCGTCCAACGTTGCTGTTATAGACGAAGCCTTTCTTCATCATAAGATTGTAGGTAAAGGATACACTTGCGCTCAATTTCAATTCCACCGGCACTGTAAAAACCGACATAAACCTCTAACCCAGGTACTGGTGTTGGAATGGATTTCCTAAGCGCTCCGTTCAAGAGGTCCTTTTTCAGGGGGTTATGTCCTTCTGAATCGCTAAGCGTAGCTTCAGCCTCGGCTTCAAGTCCAATTTCACTCTTTGAAATAATTGACATCTCGAAGTAATCTTCACCAAACAACTTCGTATTATAGATTATTTTGAGTGTTTCAATGTTTTCTTTGAAATATCCGCCCCATGTGATAGAAAGCCACTTTGCAGGCTTGAGTATCACAGGTGAGAATTCGAGTTCGATGCCAAAGTTCCTCTCATTTACATCAATAATGTCCGCATACGTCTGAATCCCACTGTTGGCGGACGGTGCTTCCTCTTCGATTGCACCCATGTCAACCTTCAGCATTGAGTAGAAATCTGTCAGATGCGCATCATTATCTGGAGTGATCGTAATCGAGCCGTCTGAATTGGTAACGGCTGTTTTCACCTTGAACAAATAGGTAGTTCCATCAATGTAGACAATATCGCCCGTCGTCAGTGCACGCACGGCCTCATCCGGAGACTGGAATGTGTATGTATGGGCAGGGGCTATTTCGCCCTCTGCTTCAATATCTGCAACGCGCAGTGTATTGCTTGTCTCAGAAACCGCAATTTTCTTTGTGTTGTTTGCCAGAACGCCGAAGTTAGTGTTTTCGCTTTCGTCAAAATTGACAACCAGATTCTGATCGTAGTCGTGGATGGTCTTTTTTGTCAAATGCCTGATACTGCTGTGAGCCTTCGATATAGAGGAACGGGGTGCCAAGCGGATCGCCATCCAGGGACAGAAGCTGCGCCCGCGCGATGTAGTATTCAGGAAGCGCTTCTTCCAAAGGAATCGATACGCCAATCATTTCGCCGTAATCCGGCGTATAATCCGCGATGCTGACGACCGGGGCATCGTTCAGGAGCGCTTGCATAGCATCTCTTGTCCAGTGTTCCCCCAAGCGTATCTTCAAAAACTCCACCAGAAGAATGGACATTGAGTTCACGTTGATCGTCGCGGTTACGTCCGTATCATCAATATGCAGACCAGACACAGAATAGATGGTCTCCTCCGTATCGGTAGCAGCATACAGTCCGTCATCCTCCGGATCAGGAGAACCCCAGCCGGCATAAATAGTCACGTCGCCTGTAATCGGGTTGTCAAAATCAAAAGCAACTGCGCCGGAAGGCTCTTCATACCAACCAGTGAACCGGTAGAGATTCCGTTTGGGGTCAGTTGAAGGAGCCGAGACTTTCTCACCGTTCTTCACGGACAGAATCTTGTATACGTCTGCAGAACCGTCATTGCAATCAAACGTTACTGTATACATAGCGTCTGGGTCGCTGCTGTTGTTCAACTCCCACTTCGCATAAAGTGTAATATTTGCTATAACTGGTGTCTCGAAATTATATAGTTCCGTCAGCGTGCTGTTGCTGTACCACGCGACAAAGCGATATCCCGAACGCGTCGGCGCTTCCGGCTCTGTTGCCGTCTGTCCGGCGGCTACGGTCTGGCTCGCAACCGCGCTGCCGCCGTTGGAATCGAACGTTACAGTATAGGTCGGATTCGGGTCGGGATCGGGCGTAGGATCGGGATCCGGGGTAGGATTAGGTGCAGGCGGGAGGACGGTACCGGTGCTGGATGCGGGCTTGGATGCGGGAGTAGACGCGCCTGCAATGTTCTTGCAGAACCGGGCGAGGATGGCCGCTACCTGTGCGCGGGTTGCGCTGCCCTTCGGATCAAGCTTGCTGCCGGAGCCGTTGATCAGTCCCTCTGCGCTTGCCCATTTCATGGCTGTGAGCGCATAGCTGCCAACCGTACCGGCATCTGCAAATCTGCTGATCTCGGCAGAAGCTGTCACGGCGTAGCCGCAGAAAGTGGCATAGCGGTACAAAATTGCCGCCAGTTGCTCACGCGTGATTGCATTGTCCGGGCCAAACGTGCCGTCCGCATAGCCGCTGACGATCTTGTTTTCTGCCGCCCATGTGATTGCCTTCTCGTAGTACTTCCCTGCCGCCACGTCGCCAAACGGGCATACGCCGGAAACAGCAGGCTCGCCGGAAAGGCGGTACAGGATCGTCACGATCATGCCGCGGGTCGTGGTGGCCTTTGGGCTGAACGTGCCGCTGCCTGTTCCGTTCATCAGGCCATTTTCGCATACATATCGGACATCATCATAAAACCAGTCAGACGTTTTCACATCAGAAAACGTGCTGTCTGCCGCCAATGCTGACATTGGCAGCATCCCGAGCAACAGGAGCATGCTCAGGAGCAGGGCAAGGATTCGCTTTGATCGTTTCATGCCATTTTTCCTCCTATTGTGTGTTTTCTCTCATCTGTGTGTATCTTTCATGGCACGAAGTATACACTACTCTATATTGATTGTACCGGACATTTCCAGTGAATGCAAGGATTATTTCTCCATTTTAGAAATATTTCTGGCAATTTCGTCAAAAAGCGCCTATTTGCTTAAAAACCCCGCAGAGGCGGCCCGGCCAGCCGCTCTGCGGGGGTTCTCACTATGTAAGATTAAATTCAATGCAGATGGGGCGCATCGGTCAACCTAAAATGGCTTCGCCGCGCGCTCGTCAAGCTGCTGGTTGCAGGCGACAAGACTCATGCCGTTGTCGAGCGCGTAGAACAGGATGCTGTCACGCGGGACCCAGTCATAAATCTGCGCGTAGCCCGCATGCAGCAGAAGCTTCTGCGGCTCGTCCGCTCGGAGGCCGACTCTGAAGCACAGGCAAAGCAGAGTGTCACGGCTCTGACGTCAGATGCAGCAGTTCCGGCAACTCCTGCGCACACAGCGCGAGTGCATTCTGCACCGGTATGCGAGCGCGGACGTGCCGTGCTGTGCATATCGTGTGCCATTGGCGGCGTCCGGTTTGCTCTACAGCAGCTGCGGCAGGAACCGGAGATATCCGCACAGGTGCAGAAGCAGACATCGGAACTCGACCATGAAGCCGTCACACTGCAGGAGCCAGATCCGCTCACCGCCTCGGCCTGGACACATTCGTGTCCGGGCCAGTTTTTTATGCAAATTCGATCTCGTCGCAGATGATTTTCGTATCGATCAAGTCGGATGGGCGGATTCCCCGGTGCGCGGGCCTGCCGGGGCATCGAACAGGATGTGCACCTCGTAGCCCATCCCGCTCTTATGCCGGTAAAGTTCCCGGTACAGCCAGACCGCACCGACACGGGGCGGCTCCTGTTTGAGCCTTGCACCGCGGAAGGTCACGGTATGGTATTCGGAATACGGGCTGTCAATGCGAAGCGTGAGATCCGTCCCGGTGATGATTTCCCGCACCACGCCGTCGTGGAAGAAAAAATTGCTGTAACAGCCCGTCCGGCAGCGTCTCGCGCGTCTGCGCGGCGCAATAGGCCCGGTCAATCTCGTCCAGCTGCTTCTGCACCTCCGGCGTCATCGGGTCAGCCTGACAGGCGATGTACCATTCCTTTGTAAGATACCGCATAACTGCCTCCTCTATTTAATGGATACAACCCATTCCCCGCCGCAGAGCAGGTATTGGAATTCCGTCAGTCCCGGCGCGTTCATCATGTGCAGCATCTCTTCGAGATCGTCCACGGTTTTCAGGGACGGAAGCTGGCTGTATTATACCCACTTCATCTCCCCTTCCTCCGATGACGTCAGCGTTCCTGCCCATTCCACAGCCTTGAACAGCAGCACAACGTACCGGCCGGCTTCGATTGGGAACTGCTTGACGCCGACCAACTTCGGGTTCCGGATCGTCAGCCCTGTTTCTTCCCGCATCTCCCGGATTACAGCGTCTACAAACGATTCTCCCGGCGCCACATGCCCGCCCGGCAGCGCCCAACCGTGCCAGTCTTCCTTTTTCCGGTTCTGCAGCAGCACTTTGCCGCCGTCCTCCAGCAGACACACCACGGTCAGTTCCACATTTTCTGTTCTGTGCATGCTCCCATCCCTATCATTCCTGTTTTTGCACACTGCGTCTTCCTGCCATGCTGTTTTCATTGTAGCAAAGAAGAAACAGCGGCGCAACCGGTTTTTCCGCAGCAAAATCAGAGGCAGATGCTGTCTGTGCGCGCTGCCAGCTGCCAGAAAGCCCTGTGGTCCATCGCCATAAAATCGCTGATATCTTTGAACTGCGGCTGCTCGAACAGCATCCGAAGCGTGAATGCTGCGGCCACCTCATGCTTGCAGAGTTCCGGATATGGGCAGTCGCAATAGATATCCGTCATCATGCCGTCACTGAAGCAAAAATCGACTCGATACCATTTAGTGCCCTTCACATATGCAACGTGTTATGAGGCATCTGTCGCAACGGTCTAGCGTTTGCTTGAAAAGTTAGAAAAGGGCGCGAAATCTTTCGCTTTCGAGCCCTTTTGCCTGTGCCATGTGAACACTATAGAGCAGCTGCTGAAACTGAAAACAAAACCACAATCCAGCGGCAGCGATTGTGAGTTTGAGCGGAGAAGTGACGGAACAAGTGAAAGATGACTTTTTGATGCGAAGCATAAAAAAGTCGTCGTGAACTTGCGCAGTCCACGACGACTTGGTCCGAGTGACTGGATTCAGAACCAGCGGCCTCTTGAACCCCATTCAAGCGCGATACCAAACTTCGCCACACCCGGATAGCTATTGAATTAGCTTATGTATCATAGCATATCCGGGTGGTGTTTTGCAAGAGGTTTTTATTTTTTATGCAAGAAGCTTTGCTGCAGCTTCTGCCAAGAGGGAAAGCTGCGCGTTTGACTCTTCCACGGTCGGCTTGACAGCGGACAGGTACGCCTTGATCTTCGGCTCTGTGCCGGACGGGCGGATGATAACCTTATCGCCGCCGGGCAGGCGTACTCAGTACGTTTGCCTTCGGCAGTCCCGTTCCCTCGGCTTCGTAATCCGTATAGCCCTCAACCGGAAGGCCGGCAATTTCGCGCAGCGGCTGCTTCCGCAGGCCCTGCATCAGCCCAGCCATTTTTCCATGCCCGTCTCGCCTGTGAATGCAAAGCTTTTTTTCTGCATGTTGCAGTAGCAGCCGAACTCCGTGTACAGCGCGTCGATGGCATCGCCGAGTGTCATACCCTTTTCGCATACCACGCAGCAGCCTCGCAGATGAGAAGCACGGCGTTAACCGCGTCCTTATCGCGCGCATGCGTGCCGGAGAGATACCCGTAGCTTTCCTCAAAGCCGAAGATATAGCGTTCCGGATGGCCGCCCTGCTCCAGCAGCGCGATCTGTTCGCCGATATACTTAAAGCCGGTGAGCGCGCGCCGCAGTTCGACACCGTATTTTTTTGCGACAGCTGTGACCATATCCGTCGAAACGATGGTCGTAACGGCGACAGGATTTTCGGGCATCGTACCGTTTGCGATGCGGCTGCGGCAGATAAAGTCCAACAGAATAACGCCCATTTCATTGCCGGAAATAAGCCGGTAGCCGCCCTTGCCGTCCGGCACGGCCGTGCCGCAGCGGTCACAGTCGGGGTCGGTGCCGATCAAAATGTCGGGGCGGACACGGTCGCAGTATTGCAGTCCCAGTTCCATGGCCTGACGGATCTCCGGGTTTCGGATACGGGCAGGTCGGAAAATGACCGTCCGGCTGCTCCTGCTCTTTACGATGGTCATGTTCCGGATTCCCAGCTTCTGCGTCAGCTTTTTGACGCATTCAAGTCCCGCGCCGTTGAGCGGCGTGTAGACAAGCTTCAGATTCGCAATTCCTTCTCCGCTGCCGACACGCTGCGCGTAAACGGCATCTACAAACGCATCCAGTACCCCGTCTGGGATGTACCGGATACTCCCGGCGGCCAGCGCTGCATCAAAGTCCATGGTTTTTGCGCTGGCAAAATAGTCCATGTGCTCCAGCAGCGCAACCACGCGCTTTGCCGCCTCCGGCGTCATCTGGCAGCCGTCGGCGCCGTAGACCTTATAGCCGTTGTATTCCGCCGGGTTGTGGCTGGCCGTAACGCAGACGCCGAGGCCGCAGTGCAGATGGCGCACGGCAAAACTCAGCGCCGGAACCGGCTCAAGGCGGGGGTAGAGATAGGCTGTGATGCCGTTGGCCGCAAAAACTGCTGCCGCTTCACGGGCAAAAACATCGCTCTTGATGCGGCTGTCATGGCCGATGGCAACGGTCTTCGGCAGATCCGTCTCATTGAGATACTGTGCAACTGCCTGCGTTGCGCGGCGGATCACATAGACATTCATCCGGTTCGTGCCCGCGCCGAGCACGCCGCGCAGGCCTGCCGTACCAAACTCCAGATCGCGGTAGAACGCGTCGGTGATCTTCTCTGCATCAGACTGCATCGCATCCAGTTCCGTACGCAGTTCCGGCTCCAGTCCTTGCTGCGCAAGCCACTGCTCGTATCGTTTTTCTGCCAGTTCCATATCTGTAAACCTCCATTTTTCAGTGTAATTTGTGTATATGCTTATGCCGGGCTTCCGCCGATGGCGTTTGGAACAGACGCGCCGGACTCGATCAGCGGCAGATACCAGTCGTCGTAGAAATACGGCAGAAGCGACTCGTTATCCGCACGCACATCCTCCCAATCCATGCCCCATGGACGCAGATAGATCGTATAGACGAAGGAATTTCCGCTATCCTCCGGATCCGTATAGACGCCGGAGATGCAGATCATATAGGGTACGGCATCGCCTCAGGCGCAGCCGCGTCAATATACCATGCGTCTGCCCCGCTCAGCGCGCAGTCAAAGAAGCTGCCGTCCGTCGAAACGAGCCGCCCACTCGTCGTGAGGTCAGAATCTGCCTGAACCTGTGCGTCCGCGATAGTCGACCTGCCGCGCAGGAATCGTCCCACAGGGTAAGCGTTCCGCTTCCGTCCGAGCCGAGGTCGATTCGCGCGCAGGCGTCCCACCAGCTGTTCGCATGGTCTTTGTAGGCGCCGGTTCCGGATTCGATTATCCACCAGCCATACCAGCCGCCGTTCCAGAACGAGGTCTGTGCAGTGATATTCGGGGAGGGATCGACAGACCCGACTGCCGGTAGGGAGCAAACAGCGTTCTTCCAGTCAGCCACCAAAGCACGGCGGCCAGCACCAGAACTCCCGCGATAATTCCGATGACCAGCGGCGCTTTGACTTTTTCTTTCGCTTTTCCGCGTGCGGAGCCTCGCTCTGCGCGGCAGACTGCTCCGGCAAAGGCGGAATACTTTCCGTATACACAAACTCCGCCGGTTCCTCCTGCGCGGGGACGGACTGCGTAAGTCTCGCGCCGCACTGTGTACAAAATTTCGCTGATTCCGCGATTTCGCTTCCGCAATAGGGGCAAAACGCCATGACCAGTTCTCCTTTCTTATTTCGCCGTCTCGAACGAGTCCGGCATATCGGTGACGCCCTGCGCCAGCAGCGGCGCATACCAGCTGTCATAATCTGGCGGGAGCATATTGCGGTACAGGCAGCCGCTTGTATTGCCAGTGCGCACGTCTTCCCAGTCCATGCCCCATGGGCGCAGATAGAGTCGGAAGCGCACCCAGCCGCCGTTTTCATCCTCCGCGCGCCCCGAAATCAAGATCATATGCGCAAACGCCTGCACCTCGGACGCGCCGGGATCGCACAGAAGGCCATCCGTCAGATCGCAGCCCAAATAAGCGCCGGCGTCCGCCGTCATGCACCCGGCGTCGGTCGTACCGGGGAAAACTCGACGCTTGCCCGGAGCAGAAGTTCGCCGGGGTCAGTTTCCGTATCCCAAACGGTGAGAGTTCCAGTGTCTTCGCGGACACGAATCCGCGCGCAGGCGTCCCACGCGGTGTCCTTCAGATATTGCAGTTCCTCGCTTGCATCGATCACAACATGCCAGCCGTACCAGTCTCCGGCCCAATAGGCCGCATAATCCGATGCTGCGTCAGTATTTGTCTCCGCATCCGGCTCTGTGTCCACTTCTGCTTCCTGCGCCTGTTCTGGCAGCGGAAGCGCGGCAGAGGCCGGGCGGAAAAACTTCATGCGGATATCGGCATCAAAAAAGTCGATATCGATCGTATCCGCGCTGATCGTTCCTTCGCAGCGCGCGCCGCCCATCGTCAGCGTAAGCCGTCCGTCTGCCGCTGCCCATTCGACTGCGGCGGCTTCGCCGTCCACGCAGAAAACGCCCTCGCCGTCTGCGTTCAGTTCAAGATAGGTCAGACCGCTGTAGACCTCGCCGATTGGCTGCCAGTCGCCGCCGTAGACGCTGACCTGCTCGCCGGTAAATCTTCCGATCCCCGCGGCAGGCCGTGTTTCGCGCTTACAGGCGCAGAGGGTCAGGAGCAGTACAGCAGCAATTAGAAGCGCGCCCGCTCTTCTCATCCTCCTTCTCCCCTTCCGCCTGTTTTTTTCTTTTCAGTATACAACAGTCATAAAAAAGCGCAAGAAAAAGTCTCCCGGCCAAAGGCCGGGAGAGGCTGCCATAATATATTATGCTTCGTGTGCTGCAAGATACCGCGCAACATAGACGCCGCTGGCGGAGGCGTGGGACAGGGAATGTGTGATGCCGCTGCCGTCGCCGATGATGAACAGGCCCTTGTGCGCTGTTTCCAGATTCTCATCGACAGAAACTTCCATGTTATAGAACTTGACCTCGACGCCATAAAGCAGCGTATCGTCGTTTGCTGTACCCGGAGCGATCTTGTCAAGCGCGTAGATCATCTCGATGATGCCGTCGAGAATGCGCTTCGGAATGACCAGCGACAAATCGCCCGGCGTGGCCGTCAGGGTCGGGGTAACGAAAGATTTGTCGATGCGCTTCTGCGTTGACCGTTGGCCGCGGATCAAATCGCCGAAGCGCTGCACCATTACGCCGCCGCCAAGCATGTTGGAAAGCCGTGCGATGGACTCGCCGTAGCCGTTGGAGTCCTTGAAAGGCTCTGTAAAGTGCTTGGAGACAAGCAGGGCAAAGTTTGTGTTTTCGGTCTGCTTGGCCGGATCCTCATAGCTGTGGCCGTTGACGGTCACGATGCCGTTTGTGTTCTCCGTCACGACCGCGCCCTTCGGGTTCATGCAGAACGTACGGACCAAATCCTGATATTTTTCAGTCTTGTAGACGATCTTGCTCTCATAGAGTTCGTCAGTCAGGTGCTTAAAAATCTCAGCGGGCAATTCCACACGCACACCGATATCGACGCGGTTGGATTTTGTCTCGATGTTCAGTTCTCGGCACACGCTCTCCATCCACTTGCTGCCGCTGCGGCCGACGGAGACAATGCACTGCTTGCAGAAATAGCTTCCGCTGTCCGTGACGATCTCATAGCCGCCGTCCGCCACCAACACCTGCCGTACGGGCGTGCGGAAGTAGAAATCGACCTTTGGTTCCAACTCGGCAAAGAGATTTTTCAGCACTACAAAATTGATGTCCGTTCCAAGGTGCCGGACAGACGCATCGAGCAGATGCAGATTGCATTGCAGGCAGCGAGTCTTGAACGCGCTGTTGGCAGTGGAATACAGCCGTGTGTTCTCCCCGCCGTGGCTGACGTTGATCGCATCGACGTAGTGCATCAGTTCCATGGCCTGCTTTTTGCCGATATATTCATAAAGCGTGCCGCCGAAATCGTTCGTCAGGTTGTATTTTCCGTCAGAAAACGCCCCCGCGCCGCCGAAGCCGTTCATGATCGCACACGTCGGACAGCCGACGCAGTGCTTGACCGTTTTGCCGTCAATGGGACATTTGCGTTTTTCGAGCGGCTGTCCCTCTTCAAACACAGCGATTTTCTTCTCCGGACAGAGTTTTGACAACTCATATGCCGAGAAAATTCCGCCGGGGCCTGCGCCGATTATGATCACATCGTACTGCATGAAAAAATTCATCCCTTTCCATAGGGCATTCGTATTATACTATATCACACCAGTTCCCGTGCTTGCAAGCGAAACAGCCATAGAAAGCGCGAATGGCCGCCATAAGCGCGTCTGCGCAAAAAGATCCGCACCCGGTCCAGGTGCGGATCTTTGGTCGGCAGATAAAACTTAGCCCTGAGCCTTCATGCGGGCGAAGCAATCGCTGCAGTAAACCGGGCGATCGGACTTCGGCTCGAACGGGACACGCGCCTCGCCGCCACAGGCAGCGCAGGTAGCGGTGTAGTACTCTCTGGGGCCGCGGGTCGCGTTCTTGCGGGCGTCACGGCAGGCCTTGCAGCGCTGCGGCTCATTCTGGAAGCCACGCTCTGCGTAGAATTCCTGCTCACCGGCGGTGAAAACGAACTCTTTGCCACACTCTTTGCAGACCAACGTCTTGTCTTCAAACATTTTTGTTACCTCTCTTTTGCGATAAAAATGGATTTGCCCTGCAACTGCGGCGTACGCTCGTATGCGATAGGGCTTTATATGCGATCAGGCTCTGCCTGATTTCGCCGGGGAAAAGCGCCAGTCAATCTTGCCATGGGTCCATACACGAAGAGAGGGTGCAACGGAATGATGAAAGATCTGCGTGGCTCTGGTTGGAAATTTTTATTACCCAACACTAGCGATTATATGCGATATTTTTCCGGTTGTCAATAGTAAATAAAACTTATTTTATTTCTCTGATAATTTTTGTAGATTTTCGACGTGCTGCACAAGCGTCTCTGTGACCGCCTGTGCCTGCCGCTCCGTGCCGGCTTCGACCATAACGCGGATGAGCGGCTCCGTGCCAGACGGGCGAATGAGCACGCGGCCATTTTCCCCAAGTTCAGCCTCCGCCTTTTGGATCGCTTCCCGCAGAGAATCCGACCGCATGATGGCCGCTTTCTGTTCGTTTGAGGTCACGCGGACATTTCTGCAGCAGCTGCGGATACTGCCGCACGGCGGCAGACAGTTCGCTGGCTTTTGTCGCTGTGCGAAAGGATATCGAGAAATTGCAGCGCGGCCAGCTGACCGTCTCCGGTAGGCATGTAGTCCAAGAAAATGATATGGCCCGACTGCTCGCCACCGAGGCGCATCCCTCCTTCTGCATGAGCTCCAATACGTTCCGGTCGCCGACTGACGCGCACAAAGCCGCAGGCCGTGCTCTGCGCAGTATTTGTGCAGGCCGATGTTGGACATGACCGTCGCAACGAAGCCGCCGCCCCGCAGGCGGCCCTTTTCTCCATCTCTGCGGCGCAGATGGCCATCATCTTGTCGCCGTCAATGACGCAGCCCTGCTCGTCGACGGTCAGGCAGCGGTCGGCGTCGCCGTCGAACGCGATGCCGAGGTCATAGCCGCCGGCTTTGACCGCGTCACAGAGCGCTTCCAGATGCGTTGAGCCGCAGCCGCTATTGATGTTGACGCCGTTCGGCTTGTCGTTCAGATACTCCGCCTCCAGCGGGAAGCGGCCGAATAAGTACCGTGCCGTGGTCGAAGCCGCGCCGTTGGCGCAGTCGATGAGCACGCGCAGCGGCTCAAGCCCATCGACGGTCGAGGCCAGATGGTCGAGATAATATTCCGCCGCAAAGCTGCCGGACATGACCTGCCCGATCTCCCCGTGCGTTTTGACGGGCAGCTCCCCGTCCTGCAAAATCAGCTCCTCGATGCGCGCTTCGAGCGAGTCGTTCAGCTTGAAGCCCTCTGAGGAGAACATTTTGATGCCGTTGTGCTCATACGGGTTGTGCGAGGCGGAAATGACGACGCCTGCGTCCGCGTGCAGATAGATTGTCAGATATGCGACGGCAGGTGTTGGAACAACGCCGAGCAAAATCGCGTTGCAGCCGCAGGCCGTCAGACCCGCGACGAGCGCGCCCTCCAGCATATCCGAGGAAATGCGCGTGTCCTTGCCGATGACGACGGTCGGCTTCGTGCCGGGATCGTCGCACAGCGAGATCGCCGCCGCCTGTCCCACGCGGTAGGCAAGCTTCGCGTCCAGCGTTTCATTGGCAACGCCCCGGATGCCGTCAGTTCCAAATAATTTACCCATAGTATGTATTGCTCCTCAAAACTCAGAATGAAAGCTGCGTCCCGGCAGGCTGCACGGGAGACGGCAGATGCAGGTGCTCATAGGCCAGCTGCGTGACGCAGCGGCCGCGCGGCGTGCGTGTCAAAAAACCGATTTGCAGCAGATACGGCTCGTAAACGTCTTCCAGCGTGACGGCCTCCTCGCCGATGGTCGCGGCCAATGTCTCAAGGCCCACAGGGCCGCCGCCGTAGTTTTTCACAATGGCGGTGAGCATGCGGCGGTCGATGGCGTCAAGGCCCAGACGGTCGACCTCGAGCTTGCCGAGCGCATGGTCGGCCGCCTCGGTGGTGATGACGCCGTCATGGCAGACCTGCGCGAAGTCGCGCACCCGGCGCAAAAGCCGATTGGCGATACGCGGCGTGCCGCGCGAACGGGACGCGATCTCCCGCGCGCCGGAGGGCTCGATCTCAATGCCCAGCAGCGCGGCCGAGCGCATGACAATGCGCTGCAATTCCTCTGTGGTATACAGTTCCAGACGCAGCTGCACGCCGAAGCGGTCACGCAGAGGGCTGGACAGCTGCCCGGCTCTGGTCGTTGCGCCGATGAGGGTAAAGCACGGCAGATCGAGCCGGATGGAGTTGGCCGACGGGCCCTTGCCGACGATGATATCGATAGCAAAATCCTCCATAGCCGGATACAGAATTTCCTCGACCGCCCGGTTGAGGCGGTGAATTTCGTCAATGAACAGAATATCGCCCGGCGCGAGATTCGTCAGCAGCGCAGCCAGATCTCCGGCCTGTTCGATCGCCGGGCCGGAGGTCACGCGGATGCCAGCGCCCATTTCGTTGGCGATGACGCCTGCGAGCGTCGTCTTGCCGAGTCCCGGCGGGCCGTAGAGCAGGACATGGTCGAGCGGCTCATTGCGCCGCCTGGCAGCCTCAATATAAATGGCAAGTTGCCCTTGGCCTTTTCCCTGTCCGGTATAGTCGGCCAGCAGCTTCGGGCGCAGGCTGACCTCGCCGTCGTCCTGCGGGGTCAGGCTTGTGGTGACGATGGGCGCATCGTATTTCTGCGAAAAATCCAGGCTCATGCCGGGCCCTCCTTACTGCTGCGCCGCAGCGCGCAGCGCCCGGCGGATCACGTCTTCGATGGAAAGATTCTCAAGATCAATGCCCTTGAGCGCCGCTGCGGCCTCCGTCTGCGAATAGCCGAGGCCGACGAGCGCGGCGGTCGCCTCCGCGGCCTTGCTGCCGCGCACCGGCGCGCCGGAGCCGGAGAATTCCGCCGTGTTCAGCTCCAGCTGGCTTGCACCGAGCTTGTCCTTGAGTTCCAGAATGATGCGCTGGGCGAGCTTTTTGCCCACGCCCTGCGCCATGGTGATGGTTTTGTCGTCCTGCGTCATGACGGCCAGCGTCAGCTGCTCCGGCGAGACGACGGACAAGATCGCCAGCGCCGCCTTCGGGCCGACGCCCGTGACACCCAGAAGCCGCTCGAAGCAGTTCAATTCCTCGCGCGTGGAAAAGCCGAAGATATCAAAGGCGTCTTCCTTGATGTTGCAGTATGTAAAAAGCTTCGCGGACTTGCCGAGTTGCAGCCGGGCGAGCGTATAGTTGGTCGTATGGCACGCGTAGCCCACGCCGCCGCAGTCCACGACTGCGAGATTGGCGTCGAGCAGCGTAATTGTTCCGTTCAGATAATAAAACATTACCGGTATCCTTTCTGCGCCAGAAGCGAGGTGGAGCTTCGGCGTTTTTTCCTCCGGCTGCGCGTGCGCGCTCTTGTATTCGAGTTCCTCTGTCGACCGTTCCGCCATCTCCCGCGCCTCCGTTTCGTTTTATCGCATATAGATTGATTATATCACACATTCGTTCAAAATCCTAGAAGAAAAATTGCGTGCCCGCCATGCATTACTTTTCCGCCAGCGGCAGATACTGCCGTCAGGAGGTTTTGCTATGCTCATTTCATTCATCCGCACGATGATTCTATACACCATTCTCATCGTTGTCATCCGCCTCATGGGAAAGCGCCAGCTGGGCGAGATGGAGCCAATGGAGTTCGTGGTCACGATGCTGCTGGCAAACCTCGCGGCCGTCCCGATGCAGGAGACTGGGATCCCGCTTCTGTCCGGGGCTCATCCCGATTCTGGTCGTTTTGTCGATGGAGCTGCTTGCTGTCTGTTCTGGTCTATCACAGTGTCGGCGCGCGAAGGCTTCTTTGCGGCAAGCCTGTGATCCTGATGGAAAACGGAAGACTTTTGCAGGAGAACCTCAAAAGACGCGCATCACGCCGGACGAGCTCACCGAGTTTCTGCGCATCGAGGGTATTACCGATCTTGCCAGCGTCAAATATGCGATTTTAGAGACGAGCGGTCAGGTGAGCGTGCTTCCTTATGCAAAGTTTAAACCCGCCAGCGCGAAGGCTGCCGGGGTGCAGGTGGAGGACACGAATCTCCCCGTGACCGTCATTTCCGACGGTCAGGTTCTGGCCGAGAATCTCCCGAAGCTCGGGAAAAACCGGGCGTGGGTGGACGATGTTCTGCGGGACTACGCCTGCCGCGCGAAGGATGTGTATCTTCTGTCCTGCGAGCCGGGCGGCAAGCTCTACTTCTGCCGGAAGGAGCGTGGCTGAGTATGCGTCATATTTTGCTTTCCTGCATCATTTTGCTGCTCGCGCTCGCGTTCTGCCTGTTTTCGATGCTCCACGTAAGAGACATCTGCCGCAAAACGTTAGACCTTTTGTCAAGCGCGCAGACTGCCGCAGAGCGAAATGATTTTGAAACCTGCCGAGCCTCCATGCAGGACGCGGCGCTGCACTGGAAGCAGTATGAGCGCTATTTCGGACTCGCCCTGCGTCATGAAGAAGTCGACGATGTCATTTCCCGCTTCGCCGCGCTCAATCAGTACGCCGTCTTAGCCGACCGGGACGATTTTCTCGCCGGGTGCGCCGAGCTGATGAGTGCTGTCCGCCATCTGCGCGAAATGGAGCTTCCGACGGTAGAGAATATCCTGTAACAAAAAGAACACCCGCCGGAACCCCGGCGGGCGTCGCAGATTTTCGGATTTTTTCATCACGTCCGTACGGGATTCGCGAAAATCCCCCCGGCTTTTTGCGTAGGGGCGGGTCGATGCCCACATCGACCCGGCGGAACGTACCGTTTATACGGAAATCCCCGGCGAATTCGCAACATTTTACACGGGGCGGTGGGCATCGCCCCCTACGAACATTCCGGAGAAACGTGTGTGCTTATTTTCCTCCAGCAGCTTATTGAGCTCGCGCATGAAGCTGTCGATGTCCTTGAACTGGCGGTAGACCGAGGCAAAGCGGACGTAGGCGACCTCGTCGAGGGGCTTGAGGCGCTCCATAACAAGCTCGCCGATCTGCGTCGTGGACACCTCGCGGTCGAGCGAGTTCTGGATGATCTGCTCAATCGCGTCCGTTGCGGCCTCGAGCTTCGCCAGAGCCACCGGGCGCTTCTCACAGGCACGGAGCATGCCGTTTAAAATCTTGTTGCGGTCAAACGCCTGACGCGCGCCGTCGCGCTTGATGACCACAATGGGCAGGCACTCGACCGTCTCATAGGTGGTAAAGCGCTTCTGGCACGACAGGCACTCGCGTCTTCTGCGGATGCTCTGCCCGTCTTCCGAGTGGCGCGAATCGACGACCTTGCTCTCCCTGATATCCACAATACGGACACTTCATGGCATGTTCCTCCCGGCGGCGAAATATAGTTTGATTATAACAAACTAGCCCTGCCGTGTCTACCGGTTTTTCGCCCAAATCCCGGCAAATTCCGCGCAATTACAAGGAGTCTTCTATCACCTCCCGCAGGCTCTCCGGCGTCACCGTTCCGCGCGCAAGCTTCCGGAGAAGCTGGTCGATTTCTTCCGCAGGCTCGTCACGTCCGGAACCTCCGTGCGCGTTTCCTCGCCATTGCACACTGCTTCGACGGCCTATGCCGTAGCGTGGTTCCGTCCGGGGCTTCCTCCCAGAGTCGGTAGTACTTGAGCTCCAGCGGCGCGCGCGGCAGGTTTCGGTGAAGACTTTTTGCGCAAGCGATCGATTTTTTGTTTTCATTGTCATTTTTATTCCTCCTGCTTCCTATTGAACCACAGATCGTGTATACTGAAAACGAAAAGTATTCGCGCCCGTTCGACACGCTTCGCCGCGTTTCTCGGAAATGAGAGGAAAATACCCGGCAAGCGCCAGATAACCCGTCGTTTTTCTTCTATATATTTCCTTTTCTGTCGAAAACTTTTTCAGGAGGGCCTTTCCCATGCGCCTGCCGGGCCTGCCTCGCGCGCGCGCTGCGCGCGCTCAAACGCACGCAGATCCCCGTCTATGCCGGAAATGCGGCGTTCTTTCTCGTGCTGTCGTTTCTGCCGCTGCTGACGCTGCTTTTGGGGATCCTCCAATACACGGTCTTCCGGGCCTGAGGACCTGCTCGAGATCCTCGCGCATCATGCCGGACGAAGTGCTGCCGCTGTTCGATGATTTTTTGCAGAAGCTTTACCCGAAAAGCGGCGCGGCGGTATTTCCGTAAGCGCGGTGACAGCGGCGTGGTCGGCCTCCAACGGCATTTACGGCATGGCGCGGGGGCTCGGCGCGGTGCTGGATGTCAAAGAGACGAGAAGCTATGTCCATATGCGGCTTTTGTGTTTGTTTTACATGCTGCTGTTTGTGCTGGGGCTCGTGCTGACGCTTCTTCTGCACGTATTCGGCCGGAAGCTGCTCTCGGTTTTCACGGCGCGGGCGCTGCCGCTTGCAAGGACGCTGTCTTTTTATTGGAGCATTTGCAGCTTTATTCGTTTTTCTTCTGACGGCGCTTTTTTTTCCCTGCTCTATCTCGCCCTTCCCAACCGGCGGCAGCGGCTCTCCCGTGTGCTTCCGGGGCGTTGGCCGCGGCGGGCGCGTGGCTGTTATTTTCTGCGCTGTTTTCCGTCTACGTCAACCACTTTGCGAAGGGTCTCGCGCTCTATGGCAGCCTCACGACCATGGTCCTCACCATGCTCTGGGTCTACGCCTGCGTGAGCATCGTCTTCTACGGCGCGTTTTCAACCGCCTGCTTGCCCAGCGCCGCGAGAACCGCACATAATACGGCAGAACGCTCCGGAGCAGTCCGGAGCGTTTTCGTTTTCCGTAACACTTTGATTGCCCGCTACGTCCTGTAGGGCAGCACGTGCAAGTTTGAACCCGAGGTGATCCATATGACCGAAGAAGAAGCATTGCAGCGCTTACGCGCGCAGGACACGGCCGTCCTGCACTGGCTCATCGGACAATACAACCGGTATGTCGCGTCCATCATCCGCGCGGTGCTGGGCAAGACCTGCCGGGAGGAGGACGCGGAGGAGCTGACCGCCGATGTGTTTTACAGCGTCTTCGCCGCGCGGGCAGCATCTCACCCGGAAAGCTGCAGGCATATCTTGGCGCGGCGGCCAGGAACCGTGCAAAGGATTTTCTCCGGAAGCAGAAGCCGTTGGAGGCAGACCTTGACGAGCTGACGCTCCCGGATGGAGAAGGAACGGCCCCGGAGGCAGAGCTTCTGCGCCGCGAGCGCCAAATGCGCGTCAAAGAAGCCATTTTCTCGATGGAGCCTGTCGACCGGGAAATTTTCCTGCGCTATTACTACTATTTGCAGCCCGCACCCGAGATTGCGGAGGCGATGCGCCTTACCCCGGTGCGGTGCGCACCCGACTCTCGCGCGGCCGGGCGGCGCTCAAAAACGACTTTCACAGGAGGAATTATTATGCGAGTAAAACTGACCGACCTTCTGGACGATTTGGAATTAGACCCGGAGCTTTTGCCGCTTCCCGAGGCGAAACGTCCCACCCGTGCGCGCACCGAGCGGCTCGTTCTGCAAAGGCTTGGAATCTCACGCCGCCGCGTCCGCTCCGCAGGAAGAACGCTGCTGGCCGCCGTCATTGCCGCGCTGTTGAGCCTTGCGGCGGTGGCGGGCGCGCTCGGGCTTCTGGAGATCTCCCGCGCCGATCTCGGTGTGACGCAGCCGGAGAAAATCCCGGAATATACAGAATATGAAGTCACATCTGAAATGGACGGTGCGCGCCTTGTCAGCAGCTTCTGCGCGGGTAAGCGGCTGATTGCGTATGTAGACGTGCCGGACGTTACGGCGGAGATGAACCGCGCGTATCAGGAGGCAATGGACACCTACGGACTTTCGCTCTGGTCTTGCCGGGCGAAGCCATATTCCGTCTGGGCGGAGGCGCTTACCTACGACGAATCGCTTCAGACGGCGCTTTTGCGCGTGGAGCTCTATACGTATGAAGCTTTGGAGCCGGGCGAGGCCACCATCGAGCTCTGCCTCGACTCGCAGGAAAACGGCCACGAAACGGCAGGCGAGGTCTTCGCCACCGTTACGGTTCCCGTTTGCCCTCCGAAGCCCTACAGGCAGCGCCGGGCTTTCCGTTCCCTCCGCCTTCCTCGAAGCATCCGCCGTCATCGGGTCGCTCACGCTCGACGCAGGCACGCTCCGCCTCACGCTGCAAGCGCCTACGCTGGATTCGTATCTGAACGCGCGCGGAGACGGTGCACTCGATACGCTCGTCAAGGGCTACTTCGGGCAGGACACGGAAAATCCGACGGAGCTGGACGCGCAGGTCGCCTATCGGAGAAGCTGGAACGGCGCGCTGAACGAGCTGTTTGCGGATGCGGCGCTTGAATTTGCCGACGGAACGCAAACGCCGCTTTCCGCTCTGTTTGAAAACAGCGCCTGCTTCTTCTCTGCGTCCCTTTCGAAACGCGCGACGAGCTGGGGCTCTACACCTTCGAAGCCGCCCTCTCAACGCCCGTCGCCCTCGCCGACGTGCAGGCCATCGAGATTGCCGGGCAGGAAATTCCCTTTGCGGACTAGCGCTTATTTTTCGCAGGGTCTTCGAGATCTGCGTAGGGTCGATGCCCACATCGACCCAAGGGAAGTTACGAATTCGCCGCAGATTTCCGTAAAAAGAGTGTATTTTGCCGGGGCAATGTAGGCATCGCCCCTACGAGCCCAATCGGGAAATTTCCAAAAGATGCGGCAGGGCGCGCCGCAAAGCGGCGCGCCCTTCTTATTCCCTCCCAGAAAACCGTCAGCTTTTCATTTTCCCGCTCGCTGTCGTCGAGCACATGGCCGAAGCCGGACGCATACCCGCCCAACGTCTTCCGCGGAGGGTGACGGGCTCGCGAAAGGCAGTCATGCAGCGCATCCAGATTTCTGCCGTTTCCGAAAGCCTCTTGCAGCGTCTCGCGGCTCGACCGTCCGGCCGTCAAGAATGATTTCCATCAGTCGTCCTCCCCGTAGAGAAGCTCAAACGTCTCATAGTGGTCCTCCGTGTAATAGATGAGCCCGTCGTTGGAGAAAACGATGGCTTGGCCCCGCGCTTGCTTGCTCCCAGCGTGTCAATGTCGCACTCGGTGTAGGTTCTGCCGTCCTTCTCGGGAGTTCCCTCGTAGTTTCGCGGCTGCCGCCTGCATTTTTTCCCAGCCGAGCGCCTGCGCCTGCTTTTTGGCAATGAAGTTATCCGGCAGGTGGCCGTAGGTGTGAATGTAGCGCGCAACGTCTTCTTTTTGTTGTGTATGTGCCGTCTTCCTCGATGGCGGGCGTTTCTTCCTCCTGCGCGGCTGCGATCTCCTGCACCGTCTGCGCAGCCTGCTGCACGGCATCAATCGTCTGCGCTGCATCGCCGCAAGCCGTGAGGCTCAGAAGCAGCGCCAGCAAAGAAGCAGCGCCGTCAGCTTCCGTTTCATATTCATTCCCCCTGTCATCGTTTCATAATCTTAACACAAATCGCCCGTTTGCGCAATTGCCGTCCGGCGCGCTCTGTGCTAGAATAGGGGCAACACTTAAAACAGCAAAGGAGCACGCGCTATGGAACCGAAACTTTCATCCATGTCACCTATCAGGCCAAGCCCGGCCGGGGCCGGGAATTTGTCCGGCAGATCGTTTCGCAGGGTCTGCGCGGCAAAATCCTCGCAGAAGACGGCTGCCTGCAATACGACTATTTCTTCTCGAGTGAAAGCGACGACACGGTGCTTCTCGTGGAGCTCTGGGAAACCGCGGCGCATCAGGCCGTCCACATGACCCAGCCGCACATGAAGGCGCTTGCGGAACTCAAAGAGCGCGAGACGCTTTCCACGACGATTCAGAATCCCCCGTCTGACATGCTCCGCACCTCTCGCCTGCGGTCCGTTCCGCGGGCGGGATTTTTATTTTTCTCTTGACTCTACAACTACTTTAGAGTTTACGATAGGGGCAACGCAATTACCAGCGAGGCTCGCGCCATGCAGCAGAATTTAACGAGCGGCAGCGTGCTTTCAAAATGTCGTCCGCTTCTCCCTGCCCTATCTGCTTCCTATTTCCTGCAAACGCTCTACGGCATGGCGGACCTTTTCATCGTCGGCCAGTTCGAGGGCGTCGCCGCGACGACTGCGGTCTCCATCGGCTCGCAGGTCATGCACATGCCCACCGTGATGCTTGTCGGCCTTGCCATGGGCACAACCGTCACCATCGCGCAGGCCGTCGGCGCAGGAGACAAAAAAAGAGCCGCCCGGGCGGTCGGCAATACCGTGACGCTCTTCGGCGGGATTTCCGCCCTGCTGACGGTCGTTTTACTGCTGCTCGTGCGGCGCATCACAGCCGTCATGTCCACGCCCGCAGAAGCTGTTTCCGGCACCGTGCAGTACCTCACCATCTGCTTTCTCGGCATTCCGTTCATCACGGCCTATAACGTTTTGAGCTCGATTTTCCGCGGCATGGGAGACAGCAAGAGCCCCATGTACTTCATCGCCTGCGCCTGCGTGTGCAATATTGCGCTTGACTACCTGTTCATCGGAGCCATGCCTTGGCCCCGCGGGAGCCGCGCTCGGAACGACGCTCCGCAGGCCATCAGCGTGCTTCTCACCCTGCTTGCTATCAGCAAACGCGGCCTCGGTCTTCCGCTGCATCGGAGCGATTTAAAGGCCGGATAAGGCTGTTTCCGGTGATATTCTGAAAATTGGGTTTCCCATCACCTGCCAGGACGGGCTCATTCAGGTTGCGTTCATCGTCATCACCGTCATCGCGAACCAGCGCGGGCTCACCGACGCGGCGGCGGTCGGCATTGTGGAAAAAGGTGATCAGCTTCCTGTTCCTCGTGCCGTCTTCGATGCTCTCGACCGTCTCGGCGCTCGGCGCGCAGAACATCGGAGCCGGAAAGCCGGAACGCGCCAGAAAGACGCTTCTTTATGCCATCTTGCTCGCGGCAGGCTTCGGCGTTATCGTCGCGGCGATCGTCCAGTTTGTCGCCGAACCGATCGTCGGCCTCTTTACGCCGGATGAAGCGGCCATCGTCGCGGGCGGGCAGTATCTGCGCGGGTATATTTTCGACTGCATTTTCGCAGGCCTCCACTTCAGCTTCAGCGGCTACTTCTGCGCCTGCGGAAAATCGGGGCTGTCGTTTCTGCACAATATCACAGCCATTGTCCTCGTCCGCGTGCCAGGCGTGTGGCTGATGTCACGGCTGTATCCACAGACGCTGCTTCCCATGGGCCTTGCCACGGCGGCGGGCTCCGCGCTCTCCGTTGTCATCTGCGTGATTGCCTACACGGTTCTGCGCAAAAAAAGAAACGCGCGCAGCGCTTGGAGGGTAACATGGACAAGGAGCAGCTTTTTTCCATCGGCGAGGTCGCGCGGCTTTTTCACATGAGCGTCAGCAGCCTGCGGCACTATGAATCACTCGGCTTGCTTTCCCCTGAATACATAAACCCGGACAGCGGCTACCGCTATTACAGCACGCGCCAATTTGAAGTGCTCAACACGCTCCGCTATCTGCGCGCGCTGGACATGCCGCTTCCGGAAATCGCGGATTTTTTGCAGAACCGGGATGTGGAAACCATCGAGCAGAAGCTCCGGCAGCAAAAAACCGTTGTCGAGCAAAAGCTCGCGGAGCTTTCGCGCATCGAGCGGAAAATTGACCACCGCCTTTCGCAGCTGCAGGATGCAAAAAGCGCGCGTCTGGACGAGATTGAGCTCATCCAAACGCCCGCCTGCCGCATTGTGTGGATGGAAGACGCTGTATTTAAAAAGCTTTCTTGACATGGAGCCCTCCATCCGAAGGCTCGAGCAGTCGCAGCGAGAGGCCGTCGTCTTTCTGGGAAAGGTCGGCGTCGGCATTTCGAAAGAGCACTTGGAGGCCGGACAGTTTTCCCGGTACGACTGCGCGTTTTTGCTGCTCGACCGGGAGGACCGTTTTGACGGCGAGACGCACAAGCTGCCCGAGACGCTCTGCGCCCGCATCCGCTTCCGGGAAGCCACCCGCAAGCGGGCGCGGCCTATGAGAAGCTGCTCGCCTTTCTCCGGGCGCATCATTTTACCATCAGCAGCTTTTCGCGCGAGGTCACGCTCATCGATAACGGTCTGACGGACGATCCCGGCAAATTTGTCACCGAGCTTAGCATCCCCGTTCGTCCGGCAGAGTGACCCGCATCTGAGCAGCTCGTAAGGGCGGGCGACTTTTGGGAACTTCCGTAGTGTTCGTAAGGGGTCGATGCCCACATCGACCCGGCAAATAAAAACCGATTTTACGCAACTCAATGCGAATTCGATGGTGCCCAATGGGGCGATGTGGGCATCGCCCCTACACATAACCGGAAAAATTTCAGAAAAAACGTAGGGCGGACGACGCGTCCGCTCCTACAGGATACGTTGAAATCAGGACAATTTTTTAAGGGCTGCGTCAATGTCGCCGATCATATAAAGTGAGCCATAGCACAGGACTACGCCAGTTTCGCGTGCTCGATGGCGAGCCTTACACCGTCTTCGACCACATTGCAAGCCGTGACGGGCTTTCCGAACTGGCGCAGGTAATCGGCAAGACCTTCCGCCGACATTGCGCGGGGATTGGCGGCGTGATGGTGATGAACTCCTTTGGCATACGGGGCGACGTTTTCGCTATACATGCAGTGGAAATCCTTATCGCCCAGAACGCCGGTGAGCACCGAGCTCGCGTCCGGGCAGATAGTCGTCAATATTCTGACGAGCGCCTCAATGCACTGCGGGTTGTGCCCGCCGTCGACGATGAAAAGCGGCTTTTCTGCGCATGAGCTGGAAGCGTCCCGGCCACTGCACCGTCTCAAGCCCCGTGCGGACCGCCTCGTCCGTGAGGTTCCAGCCCTTGACCTTGAGCGCGTCCACTGCCGCGAGAACGACCGCCGCGTTGTGGAGCTGATGCTCGCCAAGGAGCGGGAGCTTCAGGTGCTCGAACCTTCCGCAGGAGAAGACCTGTCCCGAAAGACCGTGCGACTCGAGCCGGATGGAATCGAAGTCCGCCTTGTGCAGCGTGCACGCCGAGCTTCTCGCAGCGCTCCTCGAAGACAGCCTCGACGGACGGCTTCTCGCGGTAGATCACGGCGTCGCAGCCGGGCTTGATAATCCCGGCCTTGGTCGCTGCAATCTTCTCCAGCGTATCACCCAGCACCTCGGTGTGGTCGAGTCCGATGTTGCACAGGATGGCTGCCTCCGGGGGCAGGATGACGTTCGTCGCGTCGAATTCACCGCCCATGCCGACCTCGCAGACGACAATGTCGCACTGTTGCCGCTTGAAGTATTCAAAGCCCAGCGCCGTGACCATCTCAAACTCGGTCGGCTGCTCGAAAATCGAGTCTGCCATGGGTTTGATATACTCCGTCAGTTCGCAGATGGCCTCGTCTGGATCTGCTGGCCGTTTACCTGAATGCGCTCGTTGAAACGGATCATGTAGGGCGAGGTGTACAGGCCGGTCTTGTAGCCTGCTTGCCAGGATGGGCGCGACCATCGCGCAGGTCGAGCCTTTGCCGTTGGTGCCCGCAACATGGACAAATTTGCAGGCGCGCTCGGGGTGCCCCATTTTATCGAGCAGCGCTTCGATGCGCTCGAGCCGGGAATGCTGCCCTTCCAGCAGACAGCGTGGATATAGTGCAGTGCTTGTTCCAGCGTCATAACGAAAACTTCTTTCTTTAAAATCAGTCCTCGCGCGTCGGCTTCTGCGCGCCGGAAACGGGCGGCCAGAGCTTTGCGCTAGAGAATGGAATTTGCTTATACAGCAGCCACGATCAGAACGTCGAGCACAAACGTTACGCCGAACTGCACAGAGCGCGAGGCAAGCTTTGTCAGGAAGAACGCCTCAAATGCGTCTCCGCCGTAGACGAAGGCAAGGGACCAGCTCTGATAGAGAATGGAGCCCAGCACGATCGCGGGCAGGAAGGCAAGGCCGATGGTCAGCGGGTTCGTCTTCTTGGCTAACATCGGGCGGAAGAAGCCTGCCGACAGGCCATAGAGGATCGGCGGGACGCAGAACAGGGATTGTATCCATAGCCCGAGAACAGGCAGCCGACCAGGTCCGCCGAAAAGCCCACGAGCGCGCCCGGAATGGGGGCCAAAAGAACATGCCCGCTAAGAAGATGGGCACGGCTTCAACGAGAAGCGCGTCGATACGTCCGGCATCGGGATAATGAGTCTGGCCAACACCACGCTGATGGCGGCGAGGACAGCGGATACAACAAGGGTTCTGACGTTTTTGAGCGAATGCGCGTGCGTGCGCGCAACGGCTGCGGATTGGTTTTAGACATAAAAATAGCCTCCGAATCGAAATGATAGGAGGAGGTTGAAATATATAGCGATGCGGCAGACGAAAATCCTTTCCAGTAAAACGCAACAGATTTCTCAGGAAGCCCCGGCGCAATTGCCAGAGAACCCTGCACAAACAGCGGATGCGAAATGACACCGCGGAGAAACTCCTTCGCCCGGCGGCAACCTCCCATCCGACCGGTACTTGACGCGCCATTTCTACTCATGCAGCGTTTGACTGCCATGGATTGTTAAATTGGCGGTACCACATCTTCCCCGCCCTTATGATGATCTCCTGTTCCCTAGTATATTGCATTTTTGAAAAATAGCAAGAGGGAATCAATAAAAATTACCGATTTTCGAAAAATTTTGCAAAATAATCACGAGACCCCCAAAATTCCCGGAAAATCCGCACCTTTTGGCAGGCTCACGCGAAGCGGCGGTTTGCTTTTTCCGGAGATTCCGGGCTATAATAGGCAAACTGCGCACGCGGCAAAGACAAAACAGGACAGGTGTTAGCATGTATCGGGACTTGACGAAGGGAATATCACAAAGGGGCTTTTGCTGTTTGCGCTGCCGATGATCGCGGGAAATTTACTTCAGCAGTTTTATAACATCGCAGACACGCTCATCGTCGGGCAGGCGCTGGGCAAAAACGCGCTGGCGGCGGTGGGCTCTGCGTATACGCTCATGACGTTTCTCACGTCCATCTTCCTCGGCCTTTCGATGGGTGCGGGCGCGCTGTTTTCGATCTACCTCGGGAAAAAGGACTATGCCTCGCTTCGAAGCGCGGTCTGGCATGCGCTGGTCCTGATCTTTGCGGCGACGGCGGCGCTCAACATTTTGGTCTACGCGTTTTTAGACCCGATTCTGCGCTTTCTGCAAATCCCGGCGGAGCTGTACGACTCGATGCGGGAGTACCTTGTGATCATTTTTGCGGGGCTTATCGCGACGTTTCTTTATAACTTCTTTGCCTGCCTGCTGCGCGCGGTCGGAAACTCGGTGGCGCCGCTTTGGTTCTTGGGTGCGGCAGCTCTCTTAAACGTCGGGCTCGATCTTCTGTTTGTTCTCATGTTCTCCTGGGGCATTGCTGGCGCGGCGATCGCAACGGTGCTGGCGCAGTATGTCTCGGGAATCGGAATTCTCATCTACGCAATTCTGAAATGCCGCGAGTTTCTGCCGGGGAAGGCCGATCGGGCATTCAGCCGCGCGATGCTCGCGGAGATTCTTGATCTGTCGCTACTTACCTGCGCGCAGCAGTCGGCGATGAATTTCGGGATTCTTCTCATCCAGCGGCTTGTCGACAGCTTCGGCCCTGTGACCATGGCGGCCTTTGCCGCGGCGGTGAAGATCGACTCGTTCGCCTACCTTCCCGTGCAGGATTTCGGCAACGCGTTTTCCACCTTCACGGCGCAAAACTACGGGCGGGGCAAAAAAAGAGCGCCTCAAACAGGGCTTCCGGCAGGCGACCATTGCCAGCGCGGCGTTTTCTGTCGTCATTTCCGCGCTCGTGTGTATCTTTGCAAATCCGCTCATGCGCATCTTCGTGCAGGCGGGGGGAGACGGAGGTACTTGCGGCGGGCGTTTTGTACCTGCGCGTTGAGGGGGCGTTTTATGCCGGCATCGGCTGCCTGTTTTGCTCTACGGGTTCTACCGCGCCGTCAAGCGCCCCGGCATGTCCGTCGTGCTGACGGTCATCTCGCTTGGCACGCGCGTCGCGCTTGGCCTATCTGCTGGCCGGGCGCATCGGAGAGATCGGTATCTGGATGGCGATCCCCATCGGCTGGGTGCTGGCCGACCTCACCGGCTACGGCTATTACTTCCGCCATCAGGGAAAAGCTTCTGCCGCAGGATAACGCATGACGTTATCATTTTGTACAGACTTGCAGACAACGCGTAGGGGGCGATGCCCACATCGCCCCCTACGAAAATAATAATGCTAGGGTGTATCTGAAAACTCCCAATGTAACCGGCAGCGAGGAATTTTGCGTTGCGCAAGACATTTTTTGCAGGAATACTGACGTATTTCAAGGAAAAATGACGCGGCGCACCGCTAAAAGGCCCGCTGTCCGGGTGCGTTGGGAGTTTTCAGATACACCCTAGTACACAAAAGAAGCCCTGAAGCAAATGACCAGTTTGCTTCAGGGCTTCTCTTTTCAAAATATATGAGGGGAAAATGAAAAAGTGTATATCGCTTCTTGCAAGATTATGATACCAAGGGGTTATTAAAAAACTTAGAGGGTAGTTATTAAATATGTATGAAATTCAAAAATATTTTGCATTTTGGCGAATGGGTAAAATTCACAAAAAACGTTACAAACTTTTTGTGCGGCCCCATTGACAAATTGGGGAAGTCGGGTTTACACTGTAGAAAATTGAGTTAGCACTCGAACGTAGAGAGTGCTAAAAGGAGTGGAATCTATGAATGCACAGAAGTATACGCAGAAGTCTTTGGAAGCGATTCAGGCTGCGCAGCAGCTGACCATTGAAAATCAGAACCAGCAAATCGAGCAGGTGCATCTGCTCGCGAGCCTTCTCCGGCAGGAAAACGGCCTTGCTCCGCAGCTTCTCCGGAAGATGGGGATCACGGTCGAGAGTCTGGACGCAGCCGTTTTGCAGGAGCTGGGTAAGCTCCCGCGTGTGACGGGCTCCGGACGGGAGGCCGATAAATATTATGTAGCGCGCGCAGTCGACGAAGCGCTCAGCCGCGCAGAGAAAATTGCAGACGAGATGAAGGACGACTTTGTCTCCGTCGAGCATCTGCTGCTGGCCCTGATCGAGACGGCAGACTCGACGCTCAAGCGTCTGTTTTCGACCTACAATATTACAAAGGAACGCTGCTTGCAGGCGCTCCAGTCCATCCGCGGCAACCAGCGCGTGACCTCCGATTCTCCGGAAGACACCTATGAGGCACTCGAGAAATACGGCACCGATTTGGTCAAGCGCGCACGTGAGCAGAAGATGGACCCAGTCATCGGCCGCGACGAAGAGATCCGGAACGTCATCCGGATTTTGTCCCGGAAAACGAAAAATAACCCTGTTCTCATCGGCGAGCCGGGCGTCGGCAAGACGGCCATCGTTGAAGGCCTCGCGCAGCGGATCGTCTCGAACGAGGTGCCAAAGGCCTTGCAGGACAAGACCATTTTCTCGCTCGATATGGGCGCTTTGATTGCGGGCGCGAAGTACCGCGGCGAATTTGAAGAGCGGCTGAAGGCCGTTTTGTCGGAAGTCAAAAAGTCCGAGGGCAAGATCATCCTCTTCATCGATGAGCTGCACACCATTGTCGGCGCGGGCAAGACCGAGGGGCTCGATGGACGCGGGCAATCTTCTCAAGCCGATGCTGGCAAGAGGCGAGCTGCATTGCATCGGCGCAACAACGCTCGACGAGTACCGGCAGTATATTGAAAAAGATCCTGCGCTCGAGCGGCGGTTCCAGACAGTTCTTGTGCAGGAGCCGAGCGTGGAAGATACGATCGCCATTCTGCGTGGTCTGGAATCGAGATACGAGGTATTCCACGGCGTCAAGATCCAGGACCAGGCGCTCATTGCGGCCGCGACGCTCTCGAACCGGTACATTTCCGACCGGTTCCTGCCGGATAAGGCGATCGACCTGGTGGACGAGGCCTGCGCCATGATCCGCACCGAGATGGATTCGATGCCGAGCGAGCTCGACGTCATCAACCGCAAGATCATCCAGATGCAGATCGAAGAGGCCGCGCTCAAAAACGAGGACGATGAGCTCTCGAAAGCGCGCCTTGCGGAGCTTCAAAAGGAGCTGGCCGAGAACCGCGAGACCTTTAAGACCATGAAGGCGCAGTGGGAAAACGAGAAAAAGGCCATCGGGCAGGTCCAGCAGCTGCGCGAGAAGATCGAACAGCTGAACCGAGACATTGAGCTCGCCGAAAAAACGGCGAATACGAAAAGGCCGCGAAGCTCAAGTATGGCGACCTGCCGGAGCTCAAAAAGCAGCTCGAGCAGGACGAAAAGCAGACCCAGAACACGAAGGGCTCGAACTTACTCCGCAATAAGGTCACAGAGGAAGAAATCGCGAAGATCATCGAGCGCTGGACGGGCATTCCGGTATCGAGACTCATGGAGTCCGAGCGTGAAAAGCTCCTGCACCTCGAAGACACGCTCCACAAGAGAGTCATCGGGCAGGATGAAGCCGTGCGCGTCGTCGCCGAGGCCATCCAGAGAAGCAGAGCCGGCATTCAGGACCCGAACCGGCCGCTGGGCTCGTTCCTGTTCCTCGGCCCCACGGGCGTCGGCAAAACGGAGCTTGCCAAGACGCTGGCCGCAAGCCTCTTTGACGACGAAAAGAACCTCGTTCGGATCGATATGTCGGAGTACATGGAGAAATTCTCCGTGTCGCGTCTCATTGGCGCGCCTCCCGGATACGTGGGCTATGAAGAGGGCGGTCAGCTGACCGAGGCCGTGCGCCGCCGTCCGTATTCCGTCATTTTGTTTGACGAAATTGAAAAGGCGCATCCGGACGTGTTTAACGTGCTGCTGCAGGTGCTCGACGACGGCAGAATCACGGACTCTCAGGGCAGAACCGTGGACTTCAAGAACACGATCATCATTCTGACCTCGAACCTCGGCAGCCAGATTTTGCTCGACGGCATCGGCGCGGACGGCGAAATCACGCAGGCAGCCAAAGATCAGGTCGACGCCCTGCTCCACCACACGTTCCGCCCGGAGTTTCTCAACCGGCTCGACGAGATCGTCTTCTATAAGCCGCTCACGAAGGACAATATCACGGGCATCATCGATTTGCAGATCGACGCGCTCAACCGCCGTCTTGCCGACAAGCAGCTGCGCTGCGAGCTGACAGATACGGCCAAGCAGCTCATCATCGACACGTCCTACGACCCGCAGTTCGGCGCGCGGCCCCTGCGCCGGTATATCCAGCACACGGTCGAAACGCTCATTGCGAAGAAGATCCTGGCCGGCAGCATCCTTCCCGGCGAAACGATCACGGTCGACGTGGAAAATGGCGAGCTTGTCATCCGATAACGTACCATACAAAATTCCGCCGCACCAAACCGGTGCGGCGGAATTTTTTTTACATGCTTTGTTGCAACTGCGCGCACTTTCCGGTAGAATAAACGAGAAAGAAGGGATTCTATGGAGATCATCGCGCGCTATGGCGGTCTTCCGGCAAAGCTTCTGGCATTCGCGGAAACAGCGCCCATGCAGCGGCTGCGGCAGGTCGGCATGCACTGCGGGTGTGAATATACGGCGTGCCCGCTTTACAAGGGAAAACCAGCCTATTCCCGGTACCTGCACAGCCTCGGCGCGGCCGCGATCGTCTGGCGCTTTACAAAAGACGAGGCGCAGAGCCTGAGCGCGCTGTTTCATGATATCGCAACGCCGGTTTTCGCGCACGTGGTCGATTTTCTGAACGGCGACCATCTGGCACAGGAATCGACCGAAGCGCCGACGCACGACATTCTGACAAACGATGCAAAGCTTCAGGCAGGCCTTCGCGCATTGGGCCTCAAAACGCAGGATGTGGACGACTACCACCGCTATCCCATCGCCGACAACGATTCGCCCCGTCTCTCCGCCGACCGCCTCGAGTACACACCGGAAACGCGTACCGTGTGTTCGGTGCATCACTTGACGAGATTTCCGCCGTCTATGAAAATCTGACGGTTCTGGAATCGGAGGACGGACAGCCGGAGCCTCGTTCGGGATTTAACCGCCGCGCAGGTTTTTTCCAAGTGGTCCTTGCAGCAGTCGCATTGGTTCGTGAGCGACGATGACCGGTTTTTCATGCAGGCGCTCTCCGATCTTCTGCGCCTTGCACTGCAAGAGGGCGTGCTTTCGCGAGACGATCTCTGGCGCACCGAACCGGAGGTCATTGCGAAACTGGAGGCCGACCCCTGCATGAAGGCATACTGGAGCCGCTACCGCCGCATCACTGGCACTTGTTCCGGTCAAAATGCCGCCCGAGGATACCTACGCCGTGAAGATCCGCGCCAAAAGCGCTGCATCGACCCGCTCGTCCGGACAGACAGCGGCGCAAAACGGCTGACGGAGCTGGATGAAAGCTTTGCCGCGCAATTGCGGGCGTTTTGCAGGACGAGTTTGACCGCTATGTCTGGGCAAGATTCGATTTACAATCTTAGAGAGGAGCAGTCCCGATGGCAGGTAAAGTTCTCCCGAAAGAAACAGGAACCCGGCGCGTCGTGGGTTTGGGCGTGGTTCTGATCGCGCTGCTTCTGGCGGCAATCACGCTGGAGTGCGCTTTGGGTGCTGCGCGCGTCCAAAACCGTTGGCGCATCGAACGCGGCAGCTTCGCAAGTCCCCCGCTAAAACGGATGCTCCACAGGAATCCGCCATGCAGCAGCCGCAAGCGCCGGAACCTCAACCGGAACCGGAGGCGCTTCCCGCAAGAGCCTGAACCCGAGCCCGAGCCGGAAGCTTCGCGTGTGACGCTGATGGCGCTGGGCGATAATTTGATTCACAATACCGTCTACTGGTCGGCAGAGCTCCCAGCGGGCGGCTATGATTTTGCGCCGTTCTACGAGGCCATCGCGCCGGTCGTTTCGCAGTATGACATTGCCTGCATCAATCAGGAGACGATTCTGGTAGGCGACCCGGCGCTCTACGCGAACTACCCCAATTTCGGCTCTCCCACGCAGGTGGCGGACGCGCTGGCGAAAACCGGCTTTTCCGTTGTCACCGGTGCAACGAACCACTGCTTTGATAAGGGCGAGACAGGCATTCTCGATACCTGCCGCTATTGGCGGGAGCACTATCCGGACATCACAACGCTCGGCATTCACGATTCAGAAGAAGACGCGAAAACTCTCCGCGTGATCGAGAAAAAACGGCATCCGTATCGCGATGCTGAACTACACCTACGGTCTCAATGGCGGCGCGCCGGGAAAGGCGTGGATGGTTGACCGCTTTGTGACGTTTGACGCGGTCAAGGCCGATCTTGCCCGGGCAAAGGAATCTTCTGATTTTGTCATCGTCTTTGCCCACTGGGGTGAAGAGGACACGTTCCGGCCAAACGACTATGAGAAAACCTGGGCGCAGGTCTTGGCCGACGGCGGCGCGGATCTCATCATCGGCGGGCACCCGCACGTTGTTCAGCCTGCGCGCGTTCTGATGGCGGAAGACGGACGGGAGGTACCGGTTTCTACTCGCCGGAAACTCTCCCACCAGACACAGGCCAAAAAGGCCCATGCTCGGCGGCATGGCGAGCGTCACGATCTGCAAAGACGACTACCGGCGCGTACGTCGAGCACTATGAGCTGCTGCCGACCGTGAACCTCATCACGAAAAACCCGGATACCGGCTGGTACCATTACGCCCCCATGCTGCTGTCCGACTATACCCGGAGCTTGCCGCGACGCACCATATCGCGGGCTGCTCGGTCGAGGCGATGCAGACGCTGTTCGATCAGATCGTCTCTGGTACGGCTGGCATGTAGCGTGAACGCGCCTCCGGGGAGCGTGCCTTGCAGACATTGAAAACCGCCCGCAAAGCATAGCTTTGCGGGCGGCTTGCTCAATCTTCTCGAATTTGCCGCAGACTCCCGTTAACACGCGGCCGTATGAAAACTCACACCATGCGGCAGGACTCGCAGTTCTCGCACTCAGGGAACTTTTTCTTGTCGTAGGCGATGCCGTTCTTGTCGTAGTAATCCTTGACGGCGGATTTGACGGCCTCCTCGGCGAGTACCGAGCAGTGGAGCTTGTGCGCGGGAAGTCCGCCCAGCGCATCGACAACATCCTTGTTTGTCACATTGAGGGCCTCTTCAATCGTCTTGCCCTTGATCATCTCAGTTGCCATCGAGCTCGAGGCAATCGCGCTGCCGCAGCCGAAGGTCTCAAACTTCACGTCTTCAATTTTATCGTCCTTGATCTTGAGATACATCTTCATGATGTCGCCGCACTTGGCGTTGCCGACTTCGCCGACACCGTCCGCGTTCTCGATGCTTCCCACATTTCTCGGGTTCATGAAATGATCCATTACAATATCAGTATAAAGTGCCATAGCCTTGTCCCTCCTAAATTACAGCATAAACTGCTTTTCGCCGCGCTCGAGCTCTTTCCACACAGGAGACATATTGCGAAGATACGTGACCACCTGCGGAATTTCCTTCAGCATATACTCGACTTCTTCCATCGTGTTTTCCTCGCAAAGGGTCAGCCGGAGCGAGCCGTGCGCCACCTCGTGGGGCCGGCCATTGCCAGCAGCACATGGCTGGGATCGAGCGAGCCCGACGTGCACGCGGAGCCGGACGACGCGCTGATACCCTTCGCGTCCAGAAGCAGAAGCAAACTCTCGCCCTCAATGCCCTCGAAGCAGAAGTTCACATTGCCGGGAAGACGGGGAGATCTTGCGCCGTTGAGCGCGCAATGGGGAATCTCGCTGAGGCCTTCAATGAGCCGGTCGCGCAGCGCCGTGACCTTTTTCGAATTTTCGTCCAGATGGTCGCACGCATCTTTGAGCGCAGCCGCCATGCCAACAATACCGGGGACGTTTTCCGTGCCCGCGCGCTGCCGCGCTCCTGCGCGCCGCCCTCAATGATGTTGGTTAAAATAATGCCGCGCCGGGCGTAGAGCGCGCCAACGCCCTTGGGGCCGTGGAACTTGTGGCCGGACATCGAGAGCATGTCAATATTCATCGCGTTCACGTCGATGGCGACATGTCCTGCCGCCTGCACGGCGTCTGTGTGGAAGAGAACGCCCGCCTCACGACAGACCTTGCCGATCTCCGCGATGGGCTGGATGGTTCCGATTTCGTTGTTGGCGAACATGATGGTGACAAGACAGGTGTCCTCGCGGATCGCGTCCTTGACCTCCTGCGCCGTAACAATGCCGGTTTCATGCACGTCCAGCAGCGTCACCTCGAAGCCCCTCTTTCTCTAACTTCGCGAGCGTATGCAAGACCGCGTGATGCTCGAACTTCGTCGAGATGATGTGCTTCTTGCCTTTGCGCGCACCGATGACAGCTGCCGTGCGGATGGCCTGATTGTCTGCCTCGCTGCCGCCGGAGGTGAAGGTGATCTCTTGGGCTGCGCGCCGATGCACGAAGCGACGGTCGCTCGCGGCCTCTAAGCCCTCCTTGGCCTCCTGCCCGATCGTGTACAGGCTCGAGGGGTTTCCATAGTGCTCGGTCATATACGGAAGCATCGCTTCCAGCGCAACACCGCTCATCTTGGTGGTTGCGGCGTTGTCGGCATAAATTTTCATCATAGGATTGACTCCTTTCGTATTCTTCTTCGTGTCTTCAGAATATCACACATTCCCTACTAAGTCAATAGGTTTATATGTTGAAGCGAACCACACCCGTAAATTTTGTGTAAACAGTGAATCTTAAGAAAAATTTAGCCGTTTTTTCCTTGAGCCAATTGGAAAAAACGTGTATGATAGACAAAATACATCTTCCGGGAGGCTTCCATGGCAAACATTCTCGAGTATCTCGACTGGCGCGGCGATCTGACGCTTTCGGAGCGGCCGTTCAACGAGGTGGACAATCTGATTCTGGCGGAAATCTGCTATCTGGATTTCTCCGGCTTTGTACCCGCAGGCTTTCAGACGCAGCAGGTGACGCCTTGACGCGGCCAGCGCCTATTTTGCCGCACACCCGGAAACCAACATGGGTGTTCTCGTGCCCGATCAGATCCCCGTTCTGGTAGAGCATGCGGCAAAGACCGCGCGCTTCTCCGATGTGCGCCTGCTCGGCTATGTGAATCGGATTGACGAGGAGACGCAGACGCAGTTTTTCCGCTCTGACGATGCTCCTCCGGATGGCAGCGCCTATGTCGCCTTCCGCGGCACGGACGACACGATCGTCGGCTGAAGGAGGACTTCAACATGGCCTTCACGCCGCCGGAAATCCCCG
>VOFG01001761.1_pt1 | contig 43479 bp, 74 predicted proteins | sample 5384171 | NCBI WGS metagenome assembly VOFG01 (sample SAMN12384726, study PRJNA508395) | human gut metagenome | isolation source: healthy gut F | host: Homo sapiens
TGAACTGGTTCAGCGGGCCGCCGATCTCGCCCTTGTCGTGGACTATCATCTCAGCGCGCCGCCCTCGGGGTCGATGATGCCGAAGCTGTCCTTGCCGAAGAAATATGTCGCGTAGGTGCGGCCTCTTTCCTGGTTGACATATTCATCATCGCCGTCCGCGCCTTGCGCCCTGCCTTGCCGAGTATGGGAGCAAAGGTGTTCTCGATGAAGCGCACGCCGTGCAGCTCGCCGATCTCTCCGTTGAAGAGCTCGTCGGGAGCGGCGCTTGTGCGCCTCGATCCAGCCCTCGTCCTGTCTCAGGTCGTGCGCGCCACGGACGGATGAATGACCGCGTAGTAATAGTTGTTGATCTTGGGCACGCGGTTCTTCTTCATGATGGTCACGGCCTTGTTTATCATCGCCGGGGTCAGCAGTGACCAGCCGTGCGGAGTGTCGGCCGCGCCGGACGTGCCCTTGGTCACGCCGCCCGCACCCATCTGCGCGCAGCTCTCCGGGGTGCTTAGCACCTTGCCTGTGTCCTTGTCGATGTTGTCGCAGTAGAGCACGTTCGTGCCGACGAGCAGCGCGTCACGTATGAGGGTCTCCTGAGTCTCGGCTGCCGATGCGCCCATCTCCTCAGTCGCGCCGAGTATGACGTCATCGTAAGCGCGCAGCTCCAGCTTGTCGGTGATCGAGGTGTAAGTGCCGTACTGGTCTACCGCGCCGGTCATCTTGGACACGCCGAACTTCTGCCCGGTGGGTATTACGCCCTCCTTGAGCTTTGCCGCCGCGGTCAAAGGTGTTCCTCTTGCGCCACTCGACGCTGCCGTGGTGGTTTGCCGGCAGCGGCTGGCGCTTTTGCAAACTGCGCATAGAACATCTCCGTGCGCGCGTTCTCCAGCAGCTCCGTGTCGTAAAATGCCTTGAGCTCGGGGCTCAGGGTCTTGCCGTCGGTGAAGCCTGTCCCTCGCCCGTGCCGGAATTGACGTAGCCGCCTGTCGCGTTCACGACAGTGCCCGCATCCGCAAAAATCTGCAAATCAAACTTAAAATTCTCCATCTTCTCTTCCTTTCTAATTAACTGCCATACGGCAGCTTTCTTCCCTGTGCCTTTGCTTCATAGATACGCTTCTTGAGCGCCTCGCGCTCATCCTGGACATGCTCCTCGGGTCGGCAGTCATGCTGCTCGCCGCCATGTTCCCGGCGATCTCCCTCGGCCGCGCGCCGCCATAGCTCACCGCGCGCGTCAGCGCCTCAAGGCTGCGCCTTGCCGCCATCGCGCCGATCTCCTCGCGGTGCAGCGCGTAGTACGCGTCCGCGAGCGTGAGCCCCGTGTGCGGCGCTGTCAGCCACCGCAGGAACTCCGGATCCTCCATCTCCCGCTCAAGGCTGAATTCCGGGAAGCTCTCCTTCAGCGCCGCCTCCTGATAAGCAAGCTCCTCAAGGTGCCGCCTTATCTCCTCGCCGCTGCCGAAGCCCGACGGTGTGCGTATCAGCTCAGAGAGCGCCTGCGCGTCGATATCCTCCGGTTCGGTGCTCTCAAGGCCGTATTTCTCCCCCAGCGCCTCAAGCACCGGTCTGAGCCTGCCAAGCGCTTCCTCGCTCCCGTGCCTGTCGCGCAGCCGCTTGCGGACTATCTCCTGCACCCTGCTGTCAAAGCAGCTCTTGTACTCGGGGTCTGCCATCAGCTCGTCCCAGCCCGGCTTGCTCTTTTCCTGCTTCTCCGTGCCCTGCATGTCCTCCTGCCCGGCGTCGGCAGCCTTTACGCCCGTTTCCGGAGCCGCCGCCCTGGTCTTTTCATCCACTGCCTCGCTCATGCTGTTTTCTTTCATCGCCTGTGTTCTTCTCCTTTATATGATCCCCCGCGGTGGGATAGTTAAAGGGCTGTTTGTCATGTTCTCCTGTTCTTGCCGCTGCTTTTTTTTCTCGTTTGCGTCAAGCTTCGTCTGCTCCCTTGCTCGCATAGCCTCCGTACCATGCGCCCGACGACGTACCGCCGGTGTCGAGCAGCCCGTTCTTCTCAGGAACTCATTTCTTATCGCGTCGGCCTGCGCCTGTGACATACCGCTCTGCTTCAGGTCGTCCTCGTTTGCCTCATAGCCCGTCGATGATATCAGGCTCATCAGCGTCTGGAACGCTTTCTGCTGCCGCTCGTAGTCCTGCTGTTCGAGCTTGTAGCCCAGCTCCTGCTGCGCCTTCGCGTCGCTGAGCCTGTCGCGGTACCTGTTATACTCGCTCTCTCCGCGCTTTACCGCCATCGCGTACTTCTCGCTCAGCGCGTCGCCCTCGCTCTTATAGCGGCTGTATGCCGCGGAATAGAGCTGCGGCATAACGTTCCCGAGCTTTTCCAGATACGCTCCGTACTGCTCCTGACCCACCGCCTGCGAATAGCTCGAGCTGTAGCCGCCCGTGAGCGCCGCCGCCTGCCCCATCGTGCTCTTCATTGCAAAGCCTGCCCTCGCGCGCGTATCTGTCCCTGTATGACATATACAGCGGATCGCTGTTCATGTCGTAGCGGAAGCCCTCGCGGTTGATTATCCTGTCGTAGAGCCTGCCTATCTCATCGTCGTAGCTGCCGCTGAACGACGGCAGCTCCTGCTCCGCCTGCCGCAGCGTCTCCATCGTGCTCTCATAGTTCGTGCCGGTCTCCTGCGTGCGGAGCACCTGCGTCCTCGCTCTCCCTCACCGGCCTGCTCTTTTTCGATGGTGTCTTCTCTGTCCATCATCTTCCTCCTGTCCTCCGCCTCATATCTCCCGCGCGCTCACGTGCTCCGGGTACTCCCCGCCAGCAGCGCAAAGCCCGCGTATACCGTGTCGAAGCTCTCCCTGCACGCCCCCTCGCAGCCGCGATCCGGGCGGCAGCGTATCTCCTCCGCCCCCGGCCTTCTCAGGATCTCCGCCCTCATCTCCGGCCGCTGCGATACGTGCCTTTCCAGCGCCATCATCAGTATGCTCTCCGCCGCGCATATAAGGTCTCGCCCCTTTTCACCGGCTCCCCGCGTGCCCCTCGGCGCGCAGCCGGTATTCGTTTCTGTAATAGCATACCCTCGTCATCGTCCGCCTCCGGGCAGTGCCGCATTGTAGGCATTGCTGCGCGCCCGCTCCATCCTGCCGCTCTCCCTTGCCCTTCAGCTTCGCGGCCCTCTTCGCTCTCTTTCCTCCGCCGGCGCGCCCCGTGATGCTCTCCATCAGTGCCCCGGCCTTGTCCGGTTCGTATTTCTGCGTCAGCGCCAGCGCATACTGCTGGTACATCGCGAGCTCTCTGCATCGTCCCGTTGTATGCAAGCCTCTGCATCAGCTCATCCTTGCCCTCGAACTCCATCATGCTCATGCACGCCAGCGCCTGATCCGCCTGCCCCTCGGCAAAGAAGCCCAGCTGGTAAAACTGCAGCGCCAGCTCGTTTCTGGCTCAGTCTCGTAGGAGTTTTTCTTCTGCGGTATCACCTTTATGTCGAATACCGGCAGACGCATCCCAAGGTCGGTGTCTCCGATCATCCCCTGGTACTGCGGCTTTATCCCGGAGTTCGAGTAGGACACGAACTGCTCTATCCCGAGCTGTCCCTGTTATCCTGAACTGTCTCGGCAGGTCGTAAAACTGCCGTATCAGCTCTATGCACATCGATATTATCTGTCCGTAGGCGCGATAGCTTGCGCGCGTGGCGTCGCGGCTGCCCTTGCCACTGGCCTCCTGCAGCGCCGCGATGGCCGATGCCGCCGTGACCCCTGCGTTGATAAGCCCGACGGAGGTCTCCGGTGTTTCCGCTCGTCTCGCAGCTCGTTTATGATGGCCGTTCGCATTTCGAGGTAGTTTCCGCTCAGCGGCCTGTAGTCCACAGTCCTTATGCTGTCCCTCGCCGAGGTTCCCGCTCACGTGTATCACGGGTTTGCGAGGTTTAAAAACTCCTCCTCGTTTATCGCCCCGTCCATTCTCTGGAAGTATCGCGGCGTCGCGCCCAGCATCGTGTTTTTAACAAACGCCGTCTGCATCATGTCTATCTGCGTCTGGCTGTTCTGGCACAGGTCGATGAAGCCGTAGCCGCAGGGGCTGCCCTCCACCGGGAACAGGCTGTCGAACACGAACGGATAAAGCCCGTGCTCGTAGAGCCCCGGCAGCGCCCGCGCCATCTCCTCGGAGCCCGCCATGCTCTGCGCGGTGTTCTCCGTCGAGTAAAGCAGCGTGTCGCCGACGTATTTGCAGTAGTGCAGCACCTTTTTCCCGCCGGAGTATTTCTTGTAGTAGACATCTATTACCGTGCTCTTCCCGTCTGTCGGCACGCTGTCGTCGTACACGAACTTTGTCGCCATGAAGGCGTTCCCTCGCAGTCTCCCCTGAAGCTGCGGGTACTGTCTCTCAAGCTCATCGTTGTCCTCAAGGCTCGTGTGGAAGAAATATCTGCTGTCCTGAATGTCGCGCACACCCGGCTCCCAGAACACGTTCAGCAGGTCGACGCGCTCTATCGCGATATCTCCCAGCCCGCCGAGCTTGTCCGCGTCCCAGTATACTTTGTATACGCCCGTCCCGGTCTTGAGCTTCTGCCACATACAGTCCGAGTAGGTTTTCTCAAACTCGTTCTGCTCCAGTATCACCGGTATGATCTTTGACAGTATCCCGGCCTCCGGCCTTGTCTCCCCCCTCGCGCGGCAGGATGCTCGGCTCGGGAAGGCTTCTATCGCGTCCGCGTGCTTTGAAACTATCACGTTGTGCAGCCAGCCGGACACGGCCTGGAACCCGCCTATGCCCTCCGTTTTTTTCTTTCTCTCCTCGGCCTGATTGCGCAGCTTTCCACCAGTTCTCCGCCGCGACGGTCCTTCGCTCGATGCTCGCCTTGCCCGCCTTGTATTTCTGCAATATGCGCGTCAGCTCCGTCAGCGTCTGCGCGTTCACCGGCATCGCCGTCATTTTTGTTTCGTCCATTGCTCTCTCCTGTTTTTAAGTTCCAACTAATACGCTTTTTCCCGTAATAAAACCGGCAAGCTTAAAGTTTGTCCCCCCTTCGGGGGGTATCAAAAAGGGCCGAGGCCCACTTTGTCGTTGCGGTGAGGGTTCACCGGGAGAGGGGAGTCGAAAACCCTCTCCCTGTGCGCGTCTTTGGTGACTTTCTCCGCGTCGAGAAAGTCACCCCACGGAGTGACCGGCAGCAGGTCTCTGCGAAAACCTGACCAAAACGCCCCGCAGAGCAACCGGCAGTGCGACACTGCAACCACCCCGCCAAGCAAGCCGCACCCCGGCCACGCACCTCTGTCTGTCAGTTCCTCCCCAGCGGATCATTCATCATTACTCCTCCTCTCCACTGGTCTCAGTGGCGCCACCGGCCGCGACATGCACATGTACCTCCACTCGTCGCAGACGTGATCCTCCATCTCCGTGTCGAGATCCTCCGGTGCCGTCCTGCTGAACATCATCCCCGGCACTGTTCTTATAAATGCCGCGCAGTTTGAGAATACGTACATCCTGCTGTAGCCCTCCTCGTCGAACTGCAGCCTGTAGTGGCACTGCATCCACCCCGGTATCCTCTCGTTGTCGCCCTTTGTGAAGTACAGCCCGTAGCGCGCCGCCGTGTCAGCAATGCTCTCTCCCCGGCTCGCGTCCCATATTGCGGGTCGGCCACGCCCTCTATCTTCTTCCCCCGCAGCCACGGTGCTCCCGCTCTATCCGCGCGATCTCTGCAAACTGCTGATCCGGCGTCCACCGCACGCCCTCGTTCGGCGTCCCCGTGCAGCCGTACAGCTCAAGTATGCGGTATATCACCCCGTCGTAGTCGATCGCCCACCACGCGCAGGAGAAGGGCTTTCCGTAGCCGAAGTCGTATGAGCGCATTATCCGCCAGCCTCGGCAGCTGCCTGCGTTCAGGTCGAACGGCTCTATCACATGCACCCAGCGCCGCTGCGCCGCAGCTCTTCCGCCGTCAGGCTCTCGCCGTGCGCCTCCGCCGCTCTCATGTCCGGCTCTGTTCTGAAGTCCTCGAAGAACTGCCCCTCGAATATCTCCCAGTTCCCGTAGAGCCCGCGTCCCGGAGCTTCGGCGGCAGCGCCTCAGCTGCTTTATGTATTGCGGGTCTGCCTCCATCAGTGCCGTGTTGTCCGTTATCAGCGACTGTATGAAGCTGTGCTCCTCCGGCTCCTCGCCCTCCTTGAAGCGCCTGTCTATGAACAGTCTCTTGACCCATGCGTGCCCCTCTCCTCCTGGGTTGCAGGTGTAGTAGACGCGCTTCGGGAAATCGTTCACCCTCGCACGCAGGCGCGCAGCTTCTCCATCTTCTCCCTCGCTCTGCTGCGTCGCCTCGTCCACGAACAGCACGTCCACCTCCGTCCCTTTGAAAGCGCAGCGCATCCTTGTCGTTGTCGCAGTAGCGGAACAGTATCCTGCTGCCGTTGGGGAAGACGATGTGCTTTTTCCCGTCGTTGTAGCTTGCTATCCTCTCGCTCTCGTCCGCGTAGCAACCGAGCATTTCCGCACAGCGGTATGATGTGGTTTTCCTGCAATTCCGGGTAAGTCTTTCTTATTATCATCACCTTTATCCCCGCGTACCGCAGGCACAGCAGCACCGCCTTGACCCTCACCGCCCAGCTCTTTCCGCCGCCCCGCGCCCCGCCGTAGCCTATGTACTTGTGCTTATCCGCCATAAAAGGCATTGCTTCTCGCTCGGCTCCGGTATCCTCAGTTCCGCCATTCTCCCTCATCTCTCCTCACATGCTCAGCTCCTCCGCTTTTCCCTGACGAACCTCACCGTCAAAGCGCTCGTTCCTCTCGCCGTCTCAGCCTCGTCCTGTATCTCCCCGCAGCTCCTTGAGCGCCCCCGTCATCGCCTTGAAGTCCTTGCTGTCAAGCTCCCTGTCCTCGTCGAGCGTCCTCTCGATCCTCCGCAGCAGCTTTGTCTTCACCTGCTTCATCTTTTCCCCGACGTTTTCTTCGAGGTACTCCTCCCGCTGCCGGGCCAGTCCTCCTTGATGCCGCGTCTCTGTATCGTGCTGTACGGCGCCGCAAACTCCCGTGAAAGCGCTCTGTAGCTCAGCCCGTCCTTGACGAAGCCCGTCCTGATCTTCTCCCAATCCGTCATGCTTCCCCGTCCGCGTACTTGCTCTGGTAAACGCTCCTGTATACCGGGCACCTCTCGTATGTGCCCACGCAGAACCTGCCCATGTGCCCGTCGCGGTTCGCCAGAGTCCTGAAGCTCATCGTCGCCTTTGTCTCCTCCATGCAGCCCTCGCAGGTTATGCTCCCTCGCGCTGCGCTCATCGGATATGTAGAACGGGCAGCGCACATCCGCGTCTGTCCAGCATTCTTTTCGGTATTTACTCATGCTCTGTTTCCTGCTCCTCCTCGTCGTTTTTCCCGCCGTATACCATCCACGGCGGATATCCCGTGCGCTCCATGCACCGCACGGTAGGGTCGTCCGCTATCAGTGTCACCGCTCCCCCTCCTTTATGATCATCCAACACTCCCGGCCTCCGTTCCCTTGGCTTCCCTCTTGAGCTGTCGCCGCAGGCAACTGATGAGGTGGATTTCTCCCGTCCCCCGCCTCCGTAATCTTATTTTTTATAAGATTACCCTTGACTTCTCCTCCGCTTTCTATTAAAATAAAGCCACGAGCAGTCCTTTCAGCGGCCAGATATCTTTCTTTTATTTGATTCGCTTTGGATTATATCTCATGTTTTAAGATTTTCCAGTGTCTGCTCCCTCTTTTTTGCGATTTGTCATTATGCACATATATGGGGTGATTCTTTCGTTCAATTATGAAAGGTTTGATTCCCTCCGCCGGTCCAAGGGCATCACGCAGAACTTCATCGCGCAGTCCCTTGGCCGCAGCGCCACTCTCTGTCAGGACTGGAAGCAGCATAAGTCCCAGCCGAACGCGGCGCAGCTGTCCGTCCTCGCCTCCATCCTCGATACCACCCCCAGTACCTCTGCGATGAGTGACGAAATCTCCCCCTCCTCTGATGATGAGCTTGAGCAGCTCCTCACCGCCCTGCGTGACAGGGAAGACATGCGCCTGCTCTTCAAGCTCGCCAAGGACGCCACGCCCGACGATGTCCGTCAGGCCGTAAAGATCATCGAAGCACTAAGGGCGACAGAATAAACTTACTATGCTCGAATACTATGTCCGCCTTGTCTCCCTGCCCCGCGCCGTCGAGGGCGTCAGCGTCCCGAATGATGACGGCAGCTTCGATATCTATATAAATTCCCGTCTCTCCCGCAGCAGCGTGAGGAGACGCTTGAGCATGAGCTGCGCCATCTGAAGCAGGAGCATTTTTATCTCGATCTGCCCCTGTCCCGCATGGAGCGTCAGGCCGACGGCGAACCGCTGAACGTTGTCCTCCATCCGCCGCAGGGCAAAGTCCCCTGTTTTTATTCCGAGTCTGCCCTTGCCCATTGGCTCCGGACGGTTGCTGCCCAACAGCACATAAAGTTTTGATTCCGTCCGCGCTTCAAACACACTTGACTTTTTCTCGCGGACGCGCTATATTATCCCCGCCCATATCGTTCAATGAAGGAGACCTTTCCTATGAAATATATCAGCACCCGCGGCGCATCGCCCGCCGTGTCCTCCGCTCAGGCCATCGTCAACGGCCTTGCCCCCGACGGCGGACTTTATACCTTCTCCCCCGCAGAGCTCCCGAAGCTCGATTGGCAGCGCCTTATTGCGCTCGATTACTATCACATGGCCGCCGAGATAATCTCCGCGCTTCTTCCGGATTTCACATCTGAGGAAATGCTCGATCTTGTCCGCCGTGCCTATACCGGCAAGTTCCCCTCGACTGAGATCGCCCCGACTGTTGCAGTCGGCGATACGTCCGTGCTCGAGCTGTTCCGCGGTCCCACCTCCGCTTTCAAGGACGTCGCCCTCTGCCTGCTGCCTTATCTGATGAAGTCTTCGGCGGAGAAGTGCGGCGATGCTGAAGATCACCATCCTCACCGCCACCAGCGGCGATACCGGCAAAGCTGCCCTCGAGGGTTTCGGGACGTTCCCGGTATCGACATTGCCGTGTTCTATCCCCGTGACGGCGTCAGTCCCGTCCAGAAAGCTCAGATGGTGACGCAGGAGGGACGCAATGTCCATGTCTGCGCCGTCGACGGCAACTTTGACGATGCCCAGTCCGGCGTCAAGCAGATTTTTGAGTCCGTCCGTGACCGTGGTCTGTCCTCCGCGAACTCGATAAACATCGGCCGGCTCGTCCCTCAGGTCGTGTATTATTTCTCCGCTTATGCCGATTTAGTCAAACAGGGCCGCCTGACCCCCGGCGCGAAGCTCAGCTTCACCGTCCCCACCGGCAACTTCGGTGATATCCTCGCCGGCTTCATCGCCGGTGAGCTCGGCCTGCCCATCGGCCGTCTTGTCTGCGCCTCGAATGAAAACAACGTCCTCACTGATTTTCTGCGCACCGGCACCTATGACCGCCGCCGCAGCTTTTACCGCACCCTCTCCCCGTCTATGGATATCCTCATTTCCAGTAACCTTGAGCGCCTGCTGTACCTTGTGAGCGGCGACTGTGAGCTTTGTCGCGTCCCTCATGCAGCAGCTCAAAACTGACGGCTTCTATACCGTCCCCGCGGAGCTTTTAGAGAAGATTCAGTCCCGCTTCTGGGCGGGCTGCTGCGGCGATGAGGCCACCGAAGAGACTATCCGCGAGGTCTGGGAACGCCACTCCTACCTCTGCGATACTCATACCGCCGTCGCGTGGAACGTCGCGCGGCAGTATGAAAAAAGCGGCGGAGTCACCCGACCCAATGGTCGTGCTCTCCACCGCCTCGCCGTATAAGTTCCCCGCCGCCGTGCTCAGCGCCATCGGCGCAAAAGTGCGACGGGGATGAATTTGATATGATGTCCGCGCTCGAAAAAGCCACCGGCGTCACGATGCCCGCAAATCTTCGCTCCCTGCGTGAGCGCCCCGTGCTGCACACCGGCTGTGTAAAGCCCGGTAAAATGCGCGGCTATGTCCTTGATCTTCTGGAGGGAAAAACATGAACAGCGTTACCGTCCGCGTCCCCGCCACCACCGCGAATCTCGCCTGCGGCTTTGATACTCTCGGCTGCGCGCTGAGCCTTTATAATACCCTGAGCTTCACCCTGTCCGACCGTCTGTCCTTCACCGGCTGCGATGAGGAATTTCAGACTCCCGATAATCTCGCCTGTCAGGGCTTTGATGCCGTGTATGCCCGCCTTGGCCGCCCGGCTCCCGCCGTGCATATCGACATCCGCGCCGATATCCCCGTCTGCCGCGGTCTCGGCTCCTCCGCCGCGATGCTCGCCGCCGGTGCAATGGCGGCAAACGCCCTCTCCGGTGCGAAGCTTTCAAAGGCCGAGCTTTTATCGATCATCACCCCCATCGAGGGTCACCGGATAACTCGCCCCGGCGCTTTTCGGCGGCCTCGTCGCCTCCACCTCGCGTGACGGAAGGTCTATTCCGCCCATTATCCGGTGCACGAGTCGCTGCATTTCGTCGTCCTCTCCCGGATTATACTCTCAGCACCCATAAGGCCCGCGCCGCCCTGCCGTCAAGCGTTTCCTTTGCCGACGCGGTCTTCGATCTTTCGCACCTCGCCATGCTGCCGCATGCTGTCGCCCTCGGCGATGAGGAGATGATCTCCATCTGCCTGTCGGATAAGCTGCACCAGCCCTACCGCTTCCCGCTCATTCCCGGCAGCGGCGATGTCCGCCGCATTGCCGAAGACTTAGGCTGCAAGGCTTTCTGCATCAGCGGCGCGGGGCCGAGCCTTCTCTGCCTGACGCGCGACGCTGCCTTTGCCGAAAAGCTCTCCGCCGCCGTCGCCGCTCTTCCGCACAACTGGCAGGTGCGCGACCTCGCCGTCGACTCCACCGGCGCGGAAATAATTTAAGCTTTCCCCATAAAGCAAAAATCGGAGCACCGTCATTTCTGACGGTGCTCCTTGTCATTTGACACCCATTAAAATGGATATATCTATGACAGAATATCCATGATGCTTTTAAGACATCAAGTATATCTATCGCTGTTTCTACCCACTCAAGGATCGGGACTCCCTCGATACCCGTAATGCAGCTTATGCACTACAGCACCATCAGTATTTCTGTCAGCAGTGCCATTGCTTCTGAATATCTTCTGTTCCCCATAGCGTCAACAGCATTGTTATATTTGTTTTCTATCTTTATTGCCTTTGCCCGATTATCCAAAGTATCACGCACGCTCTTCGCCTCGGTATATTCTCCTCTGTTACTTGACGCCACTGCCCGGTTGTATTCCATGATGGGCATTATGATTTTAATTCTGACCAAAGCGGCAGCAGCGCACAGTATAGCCGCGGCAATCACTATGGAGACAAGCTGTATTTTTCATTTCAAATCCTCCCACGCGCTATAAAGTATTCTGTCTGCCGCATCTGATTTATTTCCATTCTATAACACCTTGCAGTTGTTGCCAATAACAATCAATAAGTGTTTTATAAAACGCCTGAGAGTTGTTACCCTGTGTAAAAAGGGGTGCTGCTATGCTTGAAAATCTGAAACGGCTGAGCGAATTATCCGGGACTACCCAGCGGCAATTAGCCGAGGCGATAGGCGTCAGTCAACAATCCGTGAACAAATATGAGAACCATAACATTGAGCCCGATATTGAAACGCTCATAAGGATCGCCGACTATTTCAACACATCTGTCGACTGCGTTATAGGTCATGGCGAAGACCGTATAAGCGGCTCGAATTTTGACACCCTTGAATTGTCATCCGTGGAGAGCGAGCTTATACGCCGGTACAGGCTGCTTGACCCAAAGCAGCGCAAATGTATCGAGACTGTGATCGACAGCTATATATAAAGTTTTTGCATCGGGACAGGTATTTAAAATACCTGTCCCGATGCTGCGTTTCTTAAGCAAACCTTAAAAACTTAGCCGCTTGGCTTTTAATAATTTATCGGTTATGATATATGCATACTGAACGAGGTGATGTGCATGAACACTGTGCTTGTCTGCGACGACGAAAAGGATATCGTCTCCGCGCTGAAAATTTATCTCGAGAGCGGGGCTACGCCGTCGAGTGCGCATATGACGGCGCGCAGGCGCTCGCGCTGCTGGAGAGCCGCGATATCAGCCTTGTGCTCATGGACATTATGATGCCAGTCATGGACGGCATCAGCGCCATGGTGAAAATACGCGAGCGCTCGAACGTCCCCCCGTGATCCTGCTCACGGCCAAAGGGTGAGGACACGGACAAGATACTAGGCCTGAACGTCGGCGCGGACGATTACATCCAAGCCCTTCAATCCCCTTGAGGTGCTTGCGCGCGTGCGCTCACAGCTGCGGCGCTATACGATGCTCGGCGCGGCGCAGATACGGCAGAGCTGCCTCACCGTCGGCGGCATAAGCATGGACGATTCCAGCAAGACCGTCACCGTGGACGGCGAGCCCGCCGCCCTCACGCCGACCGAGTACGATATTCTCAGGCTCCTCATGGAAAACCCCGGTCAGGTCTTTCACCCGCGCGATATCTATAAGCGCGTCTGGAAGGATGAGCCCTACGGAGCCGAGCACCGTCGCCGTACACATCCGCCACCTCAGAGAAAAGCTTGAGATCAACCCCGCCGAGCCGCGGTACATCAAGGCCGTATGGGGGCAGGGCTATAAAATGGAAAGAGTGAACTGACATGAACAAACTTAAAAGCAGCCTTGCGGCAAAGCTGATAGCCGTGACGCTCTTTGTACTGCTGCTGATGTCCCTCGCCGCATCCGTGCTGGACATCGCATATATCGACAGCATGGACGGCTACAATTACGATTATCCGACCCTGCTGCATAAATTCAAATACGATAACTCCAACGATCTGAACGCCGTCATGTCCGCCTTGGGCAACGGCGAAGCTCCCGAAGCGCTCAACGGCAGGAACGGCTTCTATTTTGTAATAAGAGACTGCTATACAAATAAGGTCGTTTTTGACGGACTCGGCAAGCGCGACTATGTCTGGGCAACGGACACAACGCTCTTTTGACCTCCCCCGCCGTGTACGACCTCCGCGCAGGATGATGCCGACGACGTTACGCCGGAGCCGTCCGTTGCACCTGAACCGTCTGTTACCCTGAGACGTCCGCTTCGCCTGAGCCGACCGCATCGAGCACCGTCCTCGAAAGCCCGTCTCCGGACGAGCCGGACACGGAGCTTCTCATCGGCACAGACTCCATCAGCTCCGCCGGGACTCGCACCTATATCATCACCGGCTACTATACTTCCGGCAGCGTTTCCTCCGGCAACGCCGATAAATATCAGGAGCTTTTTCACCTACGCCTACGAGCTGCGCTATGTCTCCATCGTCGTGCTGGTCGTCTCCCTGATCCTTGAGGCCTTCGTCTTTGTTGTTCCTTCTCTCCGCCGCCGGGCACCACGGCGAGACCGGCGAGATCCGCCCCAGCTTTATCGATAAGATCCCCTTTGATCTCTACACCGCGCTGACCGTCTTTGCCGGCATCTTCCTTATCGCCGCAATGGCAGAGGTGTCATACAGCAACACCGCAATGCTCGTCGTTGTCCTCATCGCCGCCCTCGGCGTTATCGCGGCGCTGATAAGCCTGCTGTGGTGCATGAGCCTTGCCGTGCGCATAAAGCTCGGCACGACGATAAAGAGCTGCATCATCTACCGCGTAGGCGCGTGGTGCCTGCGTTTAATAAAAAGGTATTCTATACCTTTAAGGACGGGCTGAAAGCCATCCCCATGTTCCCCCGCGCAGTGCTCATCATCGCAGCGATCCTCTTTGTCGAGTTTCTATGGATCGCCATCGCCGGTACAAGTCCCGGAAAGCAGCTCTTCGGCTGGTTCATCGAGCGCGCGGTTCTGGTGCTGGCCACGCTGTATGCGCTGCTGTCGATGAAGCAGCTTTTGAAGCCGGGCAGCGCATCGCCAAGGGCGAGCTTGACTGCAAGGTCGATACCTCCAAGCTGCGCGGCCCGTTCAAGGAGCACGGCGAGGACCTCAACTCCATCACCGACGGCATGAACCGCGCCGTGGGCGAGCGCATGAAGTCCGAGCGCTTCCGCACCGAGCTTATCACCAACGTCTCGCACGATATCAAGACCCTCTCACCTCTATCATCAACTACGTCGACCTGCTCGAAAAGGAGCAGCCGGAGAACGAAAAGATGCGCGAGTACCTCGAGGTGCTCGACCGGCAGTCGGCAAAGCTCAAGAAGCTCATTGACGATCTGCTTGAAGCGTCCAAGGCGTCGAGCGGCAGCCTGAGCGTGAACCTCACCGAGTGCGAGCTCGGCATCCTGCTCGACCAGATGGCGGGCGAATACAGCGAAAAGCTCTCCGCCGCAGGGCTGGAGCTTATCCTCACAAAGCCCGAGGAGTCCGTGAAAATCATGGCCGACGGGCGGCACATGTGGCGCATCTTTGATAACCTGCTGAACAACATCTGCAAATACGCCCAGCGCGGGACTCGCGTGTACCTCGACCTCACCGCCGACGCGCTCAAGGCGGCCGTTACCTTCCGCAACATCTCCGCCACACGTCTGAACATCAGCGGCGACGAGCTTACCGAGCGCTTCGTCCGCGGCGACAGCTCGCGCAACACCGAGGGCAGCGGCCTTGGCCTGAGCATCGCACAGAGCCTTGCGCAGCTCCAGAAAGGCGCGCTCGATATCACTGTCGACTGCGATTTGTTCAGGTCGTGCTCCGCTTCGACAGAATAAAGTAAGAATATATCCATGAATAAATTCCTCATCCAAGGTAAAAACTGGTAACGCATCAATTATCTTGGAATGAGGAATTTTTCATGGATATCCGTATCAGGCGTATACTCAGCATCACGGCTGCTGCCGCTGTACTCCTGCTTGTCTCAGGCCGCCATGACCCCGGCCGGCTGTTCATCGTCATGTGTGCCGCGGCCGTCGTCACCCTCTGCGGCCTCTGGAAGCTCAGGGACAACTGGTAGCATTCATCCCCGGACACTGTCCGGGGATAAAACTTATCTCTGTTCTCTTATTCTCTGCTTCCAGCATTTGTGGCACATGGCGATGTAGCTGTCGTTGCCGCCGAGGAGGACCTGGTCTCCCGTCGTCACGACTCTGCCCCCTGCCCGTCGAGCCTTTGCGTTGACCGGTCGCCTGCGTCCGCAGGCGCAGACGGTCTTTATCTCCGTCAGCGAATCGCTCAGCTCCATGAGCCGCTGCGAGCCGGGGAACATATGCGTCTGGAAATCCGTGCGCAGGCCGAAGCACAGCACCGGCAGATCCTCGTTGTCCCACAAGGTCGCGCAGCTGCTCTATCTGCGCAGGGGTGAGAAACTGCGCCTCGTCGGCGATTATCACGTCGTGTTTTCCCCGCCTTGTGGTACTCCTCGGTAATGTCCTGCTCCGGCGTGATTATCTGCGCGCGTGCCTCAAGCCCTATGCGGCTGCGGACTATGTCCGCCCCTGTCGCGTGTCGATGCTCGGCTTTATGAGCCATACCGACATGCCGAGCTCCTCATAATTGAACTTTTGTTATGAGCGCCTGAGCCGACTTTGACGAGCCCATCGCCCCGAATTTGAAATACAGCTTTGCCATTATTTTCTCCGTTTTATATTTTTTCAGGTGCGCTGAAGATGCGCCCTGACTCCATCACCATTTCCATCGCGACAAGGTTGTGCCCGCCCTCGGGATGATGATGTCCGCGTTGCGCTTGCTCGGCTCAACAAACTGCTCGTGCATCGGCTTTTACCGTGCTCAGATACTGGTTCACGACGCTGTCAGGCTGCGTCCCCTGTCGCGCACATCGCGCATGATCCTCCCTGAGTATGCGCACGTCGGCGTCGGTGTCGACGTATATCTTTATATCCATCTGCTGGCACAGCTCCTTGCAGGAGAAAATGAGTATGCCCTCGACGATCACGACCTTCGCCGGGTTCACGGTCACGGTCTTGTCCGAGCGGTCATGCACCGTGTAGTCATATACCGGGCAGACAACGCTGTGCCCTCGCTTGAGCTCCTTCACCGCTTCGACGAGCATATCCGTGTCGAAGGAATCCGATGGTCGTAATTGAGCTTTGAGCGCTCCTCATAGCTCATGTCATGGTGCGCCTTGTAGTAGTTATCGTGATGGATGACGGATACATCTTCACCGAAATGCTGGATCAGCTTCTTCGTTATCGTGGTCTTTCCGCTTCCTGTGCCCCCGGCGATACCGATGACCATAACCTTATCCACAGGCATAGCCCTCCCCGTATTTCTTTATCTGCTTTATAATAGCATATATCTTTCCGCGTTTCAATTTGACTTTTTGCATTTTTTACTGTATAATTGTGTCAAAGTCAAAACGAGATTTTCTAACGGAGGTAATATTATGTCTGTTCCCTACCCCGCATATCGCGTCCGAAAAAGGCCAGATCGCAAAGACCGTCCTCATGCCCGGCGATCCGCTGCGCGCGAAGTTCATCGCCGATACCTTCCTTACCGATCCCGTGCTCGTCAATAATGTCCGCGGTGTGCAGGGGCACACCGGCACATGGAAGGGCGTCCCCGTCACGGTCATGGCCTCCGGCATGGGCATCCCCGCCATCGGTATCTACAGCTGGGGCTGTTCAATTTCTATGATGTCGACAACATCATCCGCATCGGCTCCGCCGGCGCTCTGCAGGACGATATAAAGGTCATGGACATCGTCGCCGCGCAGGGCGCATGCACAAACTCCAACTATATAAACCAGTTCAACTGCCCCGGCACCTTCGCCCCCATCGCGGACTATACTCTTCTGAGCAAGGCCGTCGAGGCCGCGCACGAGCACGGAGTTGATATCAAGGTCGGCAACATCGTCTCGAACGACACCTTCTATGCCGCCGAGGGCACGAACAATGCTGACGGCTGGCGGCGCATGGGCGCTCGCCGTCGAGATGGAGGCCGCCGGGCTCTACGCCAACGCCGCCTACGCCCACAAGCGCGCTCTGTGCATTCTGCACGATCTCCGACCATATCTACCGCGCCGAGGCTCTCTCCTCCGAGCAGCGCCAGACCTCCTTCACCCAGATGATGGAGATCGCCCCTTGACACCGCCGTCAAGATGGCGCAGCTCTAAAAAAAAAAAGTTCTAAAAGGCCATCGTTAACAATTATTTAGCAATTTTATCATTATAATCCTTGATTTGTTGCACCGGTTTGTGTTATACTGCCGAGTGTACGGATGACAATTACATAAGTTGTCAATCAAATTTTAATGGAGGAAAAATCATGAAAAAGATTCTCGCACTGGTTCTTGCTCTGTGCATGGTCTTTGCTCTGGCTGCCTGCGGCGAATCCACTGCTCCCGCAGCTACCGAAGCTCCCCGCTGCCGAGCCCGCAACCGAGGCTCCCGCTGCAGAGGCTACCGAAGCCCCCGCAACCGAGGCTCCCGCTGCTCTCTCCGCTGACGATATCGACGACAACATGACTTCCGAAGACGGCAAGTGAGCTCGCTTTCGTCACCGACGTCGGCCAGCTGAAGGAAGTCCTTCAACCAGGGCACTTTCGACGGCGTTAAGCTCTACGCTGCCGAGAACGGCCTGAGCTACAAGTACTATCAGCCCGCCAACGGCGATCAGGCAACTGATGACGACCGCTATGACGCCATGAAGGCCGCTGCCGAGAACGGCGCGAAAGGTCGTTGTCTGCGCCGGCTTCCTGCAGGCCACCGCGCTTGAGCAGGCTGCCAAGGATTACCCCGAAGTGAAGTTCATGTTCATCGACGGCTGGTCTCTCGGCCTCGAGAATGTTGCTGCCATCGCGTTCCAGGAAGAGCAGTGCGGCTACCTCGCCGGTTATGCTGCCGTTATGGAAGGCTACACGAAGCTCGGCTTCTGCGGCGGCGGCGGCGGCACCAACGATGCCTGCTGCCGTTACGGCTACGGCTTCGTCAGGGCGCAAACGCAGCAGCTGCTGAGATGGGCGTCAATGTCGAAGAACTACTCTTGGGAGTACGGCGCATCCTTCTCCGCTTCTCAGGAACTCCAGGCAATGGCTTCCGGCTGGTATGAGACCGGCACTGAGATCATCTTCGCCTGCGGCGGCTCCATGTTCCAGTCCGTTGCAGCAGCCGCTTCGCTAACGATGCAGCTGTTGTCGGTGTTGACGTTGACCAGTCCTTCGAGTCTGACACTGTTGTCACCTCCGCTATGAAGGGTCTTGCAGACGCCACCAAGTGGGCTATCGCAAAGGTCTATGACGGCACCTGGTCCGAGATTGGCGGCAAGGCCACCTCTCTGGGCGTCAATGAGAACGCAGTCGGTCTGCCCACCGCAACCTGGAGCATGACCAACTACACTGTTGAAGAGTACGAAGAGCTGTTCCAGAAGGTCGTTTCCGGTGAGCTCACCATCGATGCTGACTACGAGGCAAACCTCGAGCAGGATTGGAGCAACCTCACTCTCAACATCATCTGATCACATTCTAAGCACTAAAGAAGAGAGCTTCGGCTCTCTTCTTTTTGCGCTTTTCTGGGTAATTTCTTGCAATTTGCTTTTATTGACGTTATAATATGTAATAGACGTTTTTATACGGACGCGATGATAACATGAAAGCAGGTGGCAGAATGGAAAATCCCCGGAATATGTAATAGAAATGTTGCATATTACCAAGGAATTCCCCGGTATCAAGGCCAATGACGACATTACCCTACAGCTCAAAAAGGGCGAGATCCACGCTCTGCTCGGTGAAAACGGCGCAGGCAAGTCCACTCTCATGAGCGTTCTCTTCGGCCTGTACCAGCCGGAGGCGGGCGAGATACGCAAGAACGGCGTAAAGGTCGAGATAAACGACCCCAACGACGCGACCGCGCTCAAGATCGGTATGGTGCACCAGCACTTCAAGCTGGTCGAGGTGTTCACGGTCTTGATAACATCATCCTCGGCGCGGAGACGACGAAGCTCGGCTTCATCCAGAAGAAGGAAGCGCGCGCACAAGGTTCAGGCGCTGAGCGAAAAATACGGTCTCACGTCGACCTCGACGCAAAGGTCGAGGACATCACCGTCGGTATGCAGCAACGTGTTGAGATCCTCAAAATGCTCTACCGCGATAATGAGATACTGATCTTTGACGAGCCTACCGCCGTCCTCACTCCGCAGGAGATCGACGAGCTTATGGCTACCATGCGCGAGTTTGCCACGGAGGAACAAGAGCATCCTCTTCATCTCCCACAAGCTCAATGAGATCATGGAGGTCTCCGACCGCGTGACCGTGCTGCGCAAGGTAAATACATCGGCACCGTCAATGTGGGCGAGACGACCGGAAGAGCTGTCGAACATGATGGTCGGCCGCAAGGTGAACGAGGTCGTGAGGACGAAGCCAAGCCACGGATGAAGTCCTGGCGTCGAGCACTTCAGCGTCCCTCCGCGGCCATAAAGCGCAACGCCGTGGACAACGTCAGCCTTCTCCGTGCGCAAGGGCGAGATCGTCTGCGTCGCCGGTATCGACGGCAACGGCCAGTCCGAGTTTATATACGGCCTTACCGGGCTTGACAAATCAGTCCGGCGGCAAGGTCACGCTCTGCGGCAGGACATCACCCACAGCTCCATCGCCACCGCGCTCGAAGAACATGTCGCACATCCCTCGAGGATCGCCATAAATACGGCCTTGTGCTCGACTTCACTCTGGAACAGAATATGGTCCTCCAGCGCTTCCAGGAGCCGCAGTTTGAAAAGGCCGGTTTCATAAACAACGCCGCCGTGCGCGAGTACGCCGATGAGCTTATCGATAGTTCGACGTCCGCTCCGGCCAGGGCGCAGTCACCGTCGCGCGCAGTATGTCCGGCGGCAACCAGCAGAAAGCTATCATCGCCCGCGAGATCGACCGCGACAAGCCCCTCGTCGCCGTCCAGCCGACCCGCGGCCTTGACGTCGGCGCGATAGAGTACATACACAGCCAGCTCGTCTCCGAGCGCGACAAAAGGAACAGGCCCATATTGCTCGTCAGCCTTGAGCTCGACGAGGTCATGAGCCTGTCCGACCGCATTCTTGTTATGTTCGAGGGCAAGATCGTCGGGGAATTCGACCCGAAGAAAATCACCGTGCAGGAGCTCGGCCTTTACATGGCCGGTGCTAAGCGCGCAGACAAGGAGGGTGAAGCGGTATGAAAGAAAAGCTGTCCGCGTTCTACGCGAAGGACTCCACGCAGAAAGTCGTCGCGTCGCTGCTGTCCATTCTTATCGGTCTGGTCGTCGGCAGCCTTGTCATCCTCATCGTCGGCCTCACCAGCAAGAGCATTTCCACCAAGGGCGCATGGGAGGGCATCCGCCTTATCTTCGCCGGTATATTCAGCACCGGCCGTGACGCCACCGGCGTGCTGAGCTGGGGCTTCAACCCCACGAGCGTCGGCAACATGCTCTTCCGCGCGACCCCGCTCATTATGACCGGTCTCTCCATCGCCGTCGCGTATAAGACTGGTCTGTTCAACATCGGTGCTCCCGGTCAGTACCTCATGGGCACGATGGTCTCCCTGATGCTCGCTCTCAGTCTCCCGACCGAGACAATGGGTGCATTCCTCGTCTGGCTCATCGCTTTCCTCGGCGGCATGCTCGCCGGTGCGCTCTGGGGGCGCGATCCCCGGCCTGCTCAAGGCATTCCTGAATATAAACGAGGTTCTCGCCTGCATTATGACGAACTGGGTCGCGGCAAACCTCGTCACATGGCTTTTCGATATCAGCAATTTCAAGAACATGGTCGAGGGCACGAAGTCCGGCTATATCTATAAGACGACCTATAACGGCGTCGCCACGGCAAAGCTCGGTCTTGACAAGCTCTTCCCCGGCTCTCAGGTAAACGCCGGTATCCCGTCGCGGTCCTCTTCGCGATAGTCATGTACATCCTCATCAACAAGACCACCCTCGGCTACCAGCTCAAGGCCTGCGGCTCCAACCGTCACGCTGCGCGCTACGCCGGTATCAAGGATAAGCGCAACATTGTCCTCTCTATGGCGATCGCCGGCAGCATGGCCGGCGGCGGCGCTGCGCTATACTACCTCTCCGGCAACACCGAATTTTTCTGGACCACCTACCAGTCGCTGCCCGCGACGGGCTTTGACGGCATTGCCGTGGCGCTGCCGGCGGTCAATAACCCCATCGCCGTTATCTTCACTGCGATTTTCATGTCGATGCTCGATATCATCGGCCTTCAGCTCACGAACCTCACCGCGTATAACGAGTACATCACCGATGTGATCATCGCCGCGATCGTTTACCTCAGCGCGTTCGCTCTCGTTATCCGCATGATGATCGCTCCGAAAAGAAGCGCTCCGCGGAGCCGGAAACGGAAGGAGCGGTCACCGCCGAAAAAGCGGACAACGCAGACACTGAGAAAGGAGGCGACGAAGCATGACATTCCTTATCCAGCAGACCATGCTTTTCGCGGTTCCCCTGATGATCGTCGCGCTCGCAGGTGTGTTCTCCGAGCGAAGCGGTATCATCAATCTCGCACTTGAAGGTATAATGATATTCGGAGCGTTCATCGGCGTTCTGGCAGTCCGCCTTCTCCAGTCAAGCGAGGCCGTTCTGGCCGCCAAGGCCGCCAAGAACTGGGCAGCCATGCAGGGCTATGAGCTGCTCGCAATGCTCGCCGCCGCCGTTATGGGCGCGGTGTTCTCGCTGCTGCTGTCCTTCGCGTCCATCAACCTCCGCGCCGACCAGACCATCGGCGGCACGGCGCTGAACCTGCTCGCTCCGGCGCTCGTTCTGTTCTTCGTGCGCATCATCGCAAACCAGAACACTCTCCAAATGCAGGAGGGCGACGCCGCAAGCTGGTTTATGATAAAGAAGACCACCCTCGGCTTTGATAAGAACGCCGACCTCGGTTTCCTCGGCAACACCTTGCTGCACAAGGTCTACCTTGCGACATACATCTGCATCATCCTGGTCATCGTCCTGTCGATCATTCTTTATAAGACGAAGTTCGGTCTGCGTCTGCGCGCCTGCGGCGAAAATCCCCAGGCTGCTGACTCTCTCGGCATCAACGTCTATAAGATGCGCTACGCCGGCGTGACGATCGGCGGCGCTCTGGCAGGCATGGGCGGCTTTTTGTGTACGCGCTCACCACTGCAAACTGCACCGCGAACGGCGATGTGGCCGGCTTCGGCTTCTTGCTCTGGCCGTTATGATCTTCGGCAACGGGAAGCCCCTCAACATTGCAGGCGCGTCCATTCTCTTCGGCCTGTTCAAGTGCATCGCCGCCTCCTATGCAAGCCTTGATATCAACGGCGACGGCGTCTATGCCCTTGCAAACATCGGCATCAGCCCGCATTTCTACCGTATGCTGCCCTATCTCATCACCATCATCGTCCTTGCCTTCACCTCCAAATCCTCCCGCGCACCGAAGGCCGAGGGCATCCCCTACGACAAAGGGCTCAAGATAAGCTTTCTTATACCCACTGCCGCGCTGTGCGCGGCAGTGGGTATTGCATTTCCCTGTTTTTCTGTTATGATGTGGTTTCACGGCAACCGGTACACTACCGTCTGTGAGCCGTATAAAAGCAATTACGGCAGCTCAGCTTTTTATAATCAGCAAAGGAGCAGAATTATGAACAAGTATCTGGACATTTCCCCCCCGAAGTCAAGGCCGCTGGATGAGGGCCGCCCTGTCGTCGCCCTCGAGAGCACCATCATCTCCCACGGCATGCCCTATCCCAAGAACGTTGAGACTGCGCTTCTCGTCGAGCAGACCATCCGCGATAACGGTGCAGTCCCCGCGACCATCGCCGTCATCGGCGGCCGCCTCAAGGCAGGCCTGAGCCATGAGGAGATCGAGTACCTCGGCAAGACCGGCCGCGGCGTCGCCAAGGCCAGCCGCCGCGATCTGCCCGCACTCGTCGCACGCGGAGCCGACGGTGCGCTACCACCGTCACCACCACCATGATCATCGCCCACATGGCAGGCATCAACGTCTTTGCTACCGGCGGCATCGGTGGTGTGCACCGCGGCGGTGAGGATACCATGGATATTTCCGCCGACCTCGAGGAGCTTGCCCAGACCCCCCGTCATGGTCGTCTGCGCAGGCGCAAAGTCCATCCTCGACCTCGGCCTGACCCTTGAATATCTTGAGACCAAGGGCGTCCCCGTCATCGGCTACGGCACGGATGAGCTGCCCCTGCTTTCTACACCCGCAAGAGCGGCTTCGGCGTTGACTACCGCGTCGATTCCCCGAGGAGCTGGCCGCAATGTTCCGCGCCCAGCGCGAGCTCAACTACAAGGGCGGCATGCGCGTCACCAACCCCATCCCCTGAGCAGTACGCAATGGACAAGGAAGTCATCGACAAGGCCATCGAGCAGGCGCTTGCCGAGGCGAAGGAACAGCATGTCCACGGCAAGGAGACCACTCCGTTCCTGCTCGCCCGCGTGGTCGAGCTGACCGGCGGCGACAGCCTCGAGAGCAACATCAAGCTCGTCCTCAATAACGCGACCGTCGCGGCCAAGACCGCGGCAGAGCTTGCAAAGTAAACCACCATCCCGCCGGAGCATACGCTCCGGCGGGAGTTTTTGTGTTTGTTTGCCCTTGCAATCCGTCACCCTTTGTGCTATGCTTGTTGCAATAAGATCGGAGGCGAGAATGTGACCGCGACCAACGAAGAAAAAATCTTACAGCTGCTTGAGGTAATGCAGGCAGATATATCCGGCATGAAAGCTGATATCGCACAGCTCAAAGCTTCTCAGGAAGAGCTCAAAGCTACACAGGAAGAAATGAAAGAGACTCTGTCAGAGCACACGGTAGTCCTGAACGCCATTCTCGAATGGGCAGACGAGTGCCGCGAAGCAGACCGTTTCCCTCTTCCGAAGATCATGTGAGCATTTCCGTAAAACTTACTCAGTCACTATACCTCCGAAGCACATGCTTAGGAGGTTTTTCGTATCCCGAGCATGTTTATGTTGAAATAAGCCTGCATTCGCTGTATAATATTATGAATTTGTATTTATTCTTTTCGTATCGGAGGTGTGTCTGTGGCAGAAAACGAGTGTATGGTGTCTGTCCTGTGCACGGCATATAATCATGAAAAGTATATCGCGCAGACGCTTCAATGCATTGTCGATCAGCAGACGGACTTTGCCTTTGAATTGCTCGTGAATGACGACGCTTCGACCGACGGCACCGCCGCGATCATCCGCTCGTTTGAGGAAAAATACCCGCACATCATCCGGGCATTTTACCAAGAAAAGAATTTATATTCTCAGGGAATAGATGCCTATCATCACTTTCTGTATAGAGAAGCTCTGGGAAAATATGTCGCAATATGTGAAGGTGATGACTTTTGGTGCGACCCTTCAAAACTCCAACGGCAGGTCGATTTTATGAAGGCCCACCCGGAGTACTCCGCCTGTGTTCATAACACGGTCTGTCAATACTGCAGGGAGTCACGGCCTGATCACCCTCTTTTGAACCGTACCGGTGATAGCAATGTTGAGTTCGGCGATATTCTTCCCGGTATGTCAAAAAGCCTATCTACAAGTTCGCTGTTGGCAAGGAAAGGCATTATCTCAAACCCGCCTGACTTCTATTTCGTCGGCTGGAAACATGGGTTTACCGATTACCCCGATGCTCTGTGGCTGCGTCTCAACGGTCCGATTCGCTACATCGACCGATGCATGTCGGTCTACCGTATAAACAGTAACCCAGAGGCATGGAGTTCTGGTGTAGACGGACGCTACGACAAGCTGAAGCGCTTTTTGACCGGTGAGCTTGATGTGCTGCACACATTCCGCTCCCACGCCCCGGAGGCTATCAGGCCGCTTGTTGAAAGTGCCGAGAGACAGCGTGAATTTGATCTTCTTCAGATCGAAGGCCGCGACGCGGAGCAGCGCAGGCCGCCCTACCGGGATATCCTCAAGGCCAAGCCTTTCTCATACCGGCTTAATAATTTTCTCAAGTGTACCATGCCGCATCCGCACCGGCTCTACCGGAAAATGCGCGGCTACGGCGAATAGGTGCGGGATCGGATAAGCTATGTACGACAATAAGAAAAACCGTATTCTCCAATCTGATATGGCGATTCATGGAGCGATGCGGGGCACAGGTCGTGTCCTTTGTCGTGTCCATCGTGCTCGCGCGCATCCTTGAGCCTGAACTGTACGGTACCATTGCCCTCATCACTGTTATCACATCGATCCTTCAGGTCTTTGTCGACAGCGGCATGGCAAACGCGCTCATCAGAAGAAGGACACCGACGACCTTGACTATTCCTCCGTTTTCTACTTCAATGTCGCTTTCTGTCTCGTGCTGTATATAGGGCTGTTCTTCGCTTCTCCGCTTATCAGCCGGATATACGGCTCGCCCGACCTTGTCCCGGTCATCCGTGTGCTCGGTCTGACGATCGTCGTCTCCGGCGTCAAGAACGTGCAGCAGGCCTATGTCGCAAAAAGACGATGCAGTTCCGCCGCTTCTTCTTCTCCACCCTCGGCGGTACGCTGTTCTCCGCCGTCGTCGGCATCACGATGGCTTACCGCGGCTTCGGGATATGGGCGCTGGTCGCTCAGCAGCTTCTGAACGCCGCTGTCAATACCGCGATCCTCTGGCTGACCGTCGGCTGGAAGCCGAAGCTCATGTTCTCCCTGCAGCGTCTCGGCGGGCTCGTGTCCTACGGCTGGAAGCTCCTTGTCTCCGCGCTGCTCGACACGATATATCTCAAGATATCCCAGCTCGTCGTCGGGCTGAAGTACACCTCGACCGACCTCGCATACTACAACAAGGGCGATCAGCTCTGTGTGCTCGTCGTTGAAAACATCAATTCCTCTATCGACAGCGTCCTGCTGCCCGTGCTCTCCGCCGAGCAAGACAGCCGCGACCATGTGCGCGAGATGACGAGCCGCGCCATCAAAACAAGCTCCTATATCATGATGCCGCTCATGATGGGCATGGCCGTGTGCGCCGAACCGCTCATCCGTCTCCTGCTTACCGAGAAGTGGCTGCCATGCGTACCGTATATGCAGGTCTTCTGCGCGATGTACGCCTTCTATCCGCTGCACACCGCAAACCTCAACGCCATCAAGGCCATGGGACACAGCGACATTTTCCTCAAGCTCGAAATAATCAAAGGAGATCGTCGGCATCGGTCTTATCTTCGCCGCGATGAACATCAGCGTCTATGCCGTAGCGGTGAGCCAGCTTATCTCCGGGCTCATTTCCCTCGTCATCAACGCGTGGCCGAACCGTAAGCTGCTTGGGTACAAGCTGACAAAGCAGCTGCGGGATATCCTGCCCGCGCTGCTGCTCGCCTGCCTGATGGGCGTCTGCATCTATCCGATCAGCCTGCTCGGGCTGAGCGACTGGCTCACTCTGCTTATTCAGGTCCCGCTCGGCATTGCGATATATGTCGGCGGCTCCGTTATCTTCCGCGTTGACAGCTTCAGCTTCATGCTGGATGTGCTCCGCCGTCTCACCGGCCGCGCCGCCGGAGGAATAATTTATCTGAGGTCATATAATGAGTAAAGACTGTCTCGTTCCGTACTCTGTACGGCCTATAACCACGAAGAATATATCCGCGACGCGCTCGAGAGCATCGTCACCCAGCAGACGGATTTTCCCTTTGAGCTGCTCGTGAATGACGACGCCTCGACCGACGGCACCGCCGCGATCATCCGCGAGTACGCCGAAAAGTACCCGGGACATCGTGCGCCCGTTCTATCAGGAAAAGAACCTGTATTCGCAGGATAGACATCTACTATGCCGTGTTCTTCCCGAACGCACGCGGCAAATACGTCGCCTTCTGTGAAGGGGACGATTACTGGACAGACCCCACGAAGCTCCAGCGTCAGGTCGATTTTTTCTCGAAGCGCACCCGGGTATTCCGCCTGCGTCCACAACACGCTCCTGCACTACTGCACCGGCAGCCGCCCGGACGAAGAGCTCGTGCAGCGCGGCGGGGACTGCGATGTTGAGTTTGAAGACATCCTCCCCGGCATGAGCACCGCGTGGCACACAAGTTCGCTCCTCGCCAAAACTCCGCTTCTGGCCGATCCCCCGATTTCTACTATATCGCCGCCGGGTATGGCTTCGGCGATTACCCCTACGGCATATGGCTGCGCCATAACGGCCCGGTGCGCTTCATCGCCCGCACGATGTCCGCCTACCGCATCTGCAGTAACGACTCTTCATGGAGCAGCGGCGTCGAGGGACGCTATGATAAGCTCGTCCGCTTTATGACCGGCGCCATCGCAATGCTCGAAGCCTACCGCGCTCACGTCACCGATCCGGATATGCTGCGCCTTGTGGATGACAACATTCTCAAATGGAAGTTCCAGCTTCTTTACACGCAGGGAAAGGACAAGGAGCTGCGCCGCCCGCCGTATAACAAGCTGCTTAAAACGAAGCCTCTGCGCTTCCGCATCAATAACGCCGTCAAGTGCCTGTTTCCGCGCTGCACCGGCTCTACCGCCGGAAGCAGGGCTATGACGAATGAGCGCGAAAGGAGCCAGTCCCATGAAAAGCTGCTGCTCTTGGGCGGCGCGCAGTACCTGCTGCCCGTCATAGAAGAGGCGCATAAGCTCGGGCTGTATGTCATCACCTGTGACTATCTGCCCGATAACATCGCCCATAAGCACTCCGATGAATACCGCAACGTCAGCATCATAGATAAGGACGCCGTCCTCAGTACCGCGCGTGAGCTCGGTATCGACGGCATCATGTCCTTCGCCTGTGACCCCGGCGTCGTGACGGCGGCTTATGTGGCCGAGAAGCTTGACCTTCCCTTTGCCGGTTCCTATGAAGCCGTGTCCATCCTCCAGAACAAAGGGCGCTTTCGCCGCTTCCTTACCGAGAACGGCTTCAACGTCCCCTGGGCAAAGAGCTATACCGAGCCTGCCGACGCGCTCTCCGACTCCGCCGGCTTCAACTGGCCTATGATCGTAGAGCCCGTGGACTCCGCCGGCAGTAAGGGGCGTCACGCGCGTGGATTCTCCCGGCGCGCTCCTCACCGCGATAGAGCACGCCAAGGCTTTTTCGATCTGCGGGGATTTTATAATCGAGGAGTTCATCACCCAGCAGGGCTTCTCCTCGGATACCGACTGCTTCTCCGTTGACGGCGTGCTGCGCTACTGCTCCTTTGACGAGCAGCACTTCGACGCGCATGCCGACAATCCCTATACCCCGCGGCCTACGCATGGCCGTCCACTATGCCCGCATGGGCGCAGGCGGAGCTGAGGGGCGAGCTCCAGCGGCTCATCACGCTGCTCGGTCTCGGCACCGGTCTTTATAATATAGAGACGCGCCTCGGCACGAACGGCAAGACCTACATAATGGAGGTCTCCCCGCGGCGGCGGCAACCGCCTGAGCGAGGTGCTGAGCATGGCCGCGGAAACGAACCTCGTCGCAAACGCCGTCAAGGCCGCCGTCGGTCTGCCGGTGGACGAGATGCGCGACCCCGTGTATAACGGGCACTGGACGGAGATCATCCTCCACAGCGGCCGCGACGGTATTTTCCGCGCACTCGATATCGCTCCTGAGCTTGAGAGCGCCGTCGTCCAGCGCGACCTTTGGGTAAAGCCCGGCGACGCCGTCGAGCGTTTCTCGGGCGCAAACAAGGCCATCGGCACGCTTGTTATGAACTTCTCCACCCGCGAGGACGCTGAAAATATATGGCCGACGACAGCTGGTACAGCGTCGCCGTCGACTGATTGAAAGGACTCAACATGAAAAAACTACTGATGCTCGGCACGAGCTACGGCACCTGGCGAAATGCTCCGCTATGCCAAAAGCATAGGCGTACATACCATCGTCACCGACTATAACGAGCCGGAGCATTCTCTCGGCAAGCAGATAAGCGACGAATACTGGATGATAAACACCGGCGACCTCGATACCCTCGAAGCCAAGTGCCGCGAGGAGGGCATAAATGCCGTAGTATGCGGCATAAGCGAGTTCAACCTCGAAATGTGCATGGAGCTGTGCAGAAGGCTCGGCCTGCAGTGCTACTGCACGCCAGAGGCTTGGCACTTCTCCCGTGACAAGGACGACTTCAAGCGCCTCGCCCGCTCCCTCGGCGCGCCGCTGCCGGATTACTATTATCTCCGATCCCCCGACGCGCGAGGAGCTCGACGCGGTGAAGTACCCCCGTCGTGGTCAAGCCCGTCGATCTCAGCTGCAACCGCGGCATAAGCTACTGCCAAAATGCGCAGGAGCTGCTCAAAGCCTGCGCTCTGGCCCGCTCAATGTCAAAAAAGCCCCAAGCTCATCGTTGAGCGCATGCTCCGCGGCGAGGAGTGGTACAGCTTCTATGCCTTCGCCGAGGGCGAGATAAGCCTTATGGCGCTGTGTGCAATGTACTCCCAGCCCGGCGAGCCGAAGAACTGCTACTCCATCACCTCCACCGTCTCCAACAATGTTGAGCGCTATGTCACCGAGATCGACCCCCATATCCAGAAAGTCCTCAAGGCCGTCGGCTGCCGCGAGGGCATCGGTTGGGTTCAGGTCATGCTCGATGAGGACGGGCACTTCTACATAATCGAAATGGGCTACCGCCTTGACGGGGACATGATGTATATCCCCATCAAGAGCCTGCTCGGCTTCGACACCGTCGCATGGATCGTCGATTACGCCCTCGGCAGGCGCAATGACCCGGCCATGCTGCCCCGTCCCAGACCAAGGCCTATAAGCGCTGCGGTTCGAGCTATATGCTCTGGACGAATAACGACGGCGTCATCGCCTCCATCGAGGGGCTTGACGAGATCGCCGCCATCCCCGGCGTCACGGTCGACTCCCTCGCCTGTGTCGGCGACGAGCTGACGAAGTACCAGCCCTCGGCGATATTCTCTTCGACACCGACGATATCGAGGAGACCTGCCGCTTTATCCAGAAGGTCAACGACACCGTGAAGATCACGAATGACCGCGGCGAAAACGTCCTCATCTATTATGATGATTTCGACTACCTCCGCAAGGTATATGAGGACGGTCTGGCGGGTAAATGATCCCCAGCCGTACAAACACAGAGATTGGAGTGATGCGCCTTGCATCCGCAGATAGATAAAAAGATTCTTCCCCGTCGTGTGCATCATCGCCGCCGTGCTGATCCTCGTCTCCGTGAGTTTGGAATCGGTACAGGCCGCGGTCGAGGGCACCCTATGCTTTCTTCTCCAAGCAGTTTGACTGGCTGTTCGTCGCCTCAAATCTCGCGGCGTTCATCTTCTCGCTGTGGATCGCCTTCGGCCCCTACGCCAAGGTCAAGCTCGGCGGGGAGGACGCAAAGCCCGAGTACAGCAAGTTCTCATGGATCGCCATGATGTTCACTACGAGCTGCAGCGCGGGGCTCATCGTCTTCGGTTTCATCGAGACGACGATATATTCTTCCACCGCCGTTCCCTTCCATGCCGAGCCCTTTTCCATTGAGGCCCTATGAGTACGCCGCGATGTACACCCACTACCACTGGGGCTCAACGCATGGTCGCTGGCAATGCCCGCCTCCGTCGCCGTCGGCTATATGCTCTATAACCGCCGCCAGAGCCAGATCAGCATGAGCTCGGCCTTCTCCCGGTTCTGAAGTCCGGCTGCAACAGGCTCTCCTTCTGCCTGATCGACATTTTCGGCACTTTTGGCGCTATTGCCGCGCCCGTCACCTCAATGGGTCTCGGTATGCCGCTTCTGACGCTGCTGCTGCAGGGTATCTTCGGCATCCCGGATGAATATGTGAAGCCGCTGCAGATCATCATCCTCGCCATCTGGGTCGCCATGTTCGGCACCAGCGTCTATCTCGGCCTGCAAAAAGGGCATCAAGAACCTCAGCAACACCAACGTCTATCTCGCCTTCGCATTCATGCTCTTCGTCGGCGTGCTCGCTGGTGTGTTCAACGTCCTCCGCGCCGAGGTCAACGCCCTCGGCCTGTACATCCAGAACTTTGTCCACCTCATCACCTATACCGATCCCTACGGCGACGGGCAGTTTGTCCGCACATGGACGGTGTGGTACTGGGCGTGGCTCATCGTGTATATGCCGCTCATGGGCGTGTTCAACGCGCGCGTTTCGCGGGGCGCACCCTGCGCGAGATTGCGCTGGGGCAGATGGTCTGGTGCTCTCTCGGCTGCTGGGTCGCAATGTCCACCCTCGGCAATTACGCCATCAAGATCCAGACCGGTGGCGTTGCCGATATCGCCTCCGTGCTCCAGAGCTCCGGCCAGCCTGCCGCGATCCTCGCCATACTTGAGACCATGCCCTGTCCCAAGCTCATGATGGTCATCGTCGCGATCCTGTGCTTCGTGTTCATGGCAACGACCGTCGACTCCAGCGCCTACGTCGCCGCGGAGACGACCTATATCCATGCCGACAGCGACACTCAGGCTCCCCGCTGGTGCCGTGTGTTCTGGGCAGCCGTCATATGCGTCATCACCTTTGTGCTGCTCGAGGTCGGCGGCTTCAGCGCCGTGCAGGTGCTCGCGATCCTCATCGGCCTGCCGCTGTCGGTGCTGATGTTCATCGTTATCGCCTCGGCGGTCAAGGCGCTGCGCGAGGATAACCGCAGATAAATTCCTTTGTGGCCGCATCCGCGGCAGATTGGAGTAAGATATGTCCGAAATAATCAATGTCACCCGCTCGTCCATCCCGGAGTTTGAGGAGTACTGCAATGAGATCCGCAGCATCTGGGACAGCCATTGGCTCACCAATATGGGTGAAAAGCACCAGCGGCTCGAAGCGGAGCTGAAGGAGTACCTCGGCGTGCAGAATGTCGCCCTGCTCACGAATGGCCACCTCGCGCTTGAAAAATATCATCGAGGCTATGGGGCTCAAGGGCGAGATAATCACCACGCCCTTCACCTTTGCCTCCACCACGCACGCGATCGTCCGCTGCGGCTGCACCCCCCGTGTTCTGCGATATCGACCCCGCCGACTATACCATCGACGCCGGCAAGCTCGAGTCTCTTATCACCGATAAGACCGTCGCCATCATGCCCGTGCATGTCTACGGCAACCTCTGCAATGTGGAGGAGATAGACCGCATCGCGAAGAAGCACGGTCTCAAGGTCATCTATGACGCCGCCCATGCTTTTGGCGTGACGAAAAACGGCATCAGCTCCGCCTGCTTCGGCGACGCCGCCATGTTCTCCTTCCATGCCACCAAGGTCTTCAACACCATTGAGGGCGGCGCGCTCTGCTTCAAGGATGCTGCTTTAGCGCAGCGCATCCACGACCTCAAGAACTTCGGTATTCAGGGGCCGGAGGATGTCGAGTGCGTCGGCGGCAACGCGAAGATGAACGAGTTCTGCGCGGCGATGGGGCTGTGCAACCTGCGCCATCTCGACGGCTGGATCGCCGAACGCAAGCTTGCCGACGAGCGCTATTGGGAGCGCCTTGACGGCGTGCCCGGCATCCGCCTCAACGCGCCGCAGAAGGGCGTCCGCTCGAACTATGCCTATTTCCCCGTCGTGTTCGACGGCTATATGGGTATGACCGTGACGAGGTCTTTGACCGCCTGAACGCACACGGCATCGTCGCAAGAAAGTATTTTTACCCCATCACCAATTCATTTGCCTGCTACCGCGGCCGCCCCGGTCTTCGATCCCGCCGCGACCCCTGTCGCCGCGCACATTGCCGATTGCGTCCTAACTCTCCCCGCTCTATGCCGGTCTCAGCACCGAGGACGTCGACCGCATATGCGATATAATCCTTGGGTAAGGACGTTAACTGAAATCCCTATATATACAGCAGCTCTGGAGCAAAGTCCCCGGAGCTGCTTTTTTCTAAACATGAAACCTATTCCGTTTTTTGTCGTATTTATGGGTGAGAGCTCTTATACAAAGGAGGTTCAGTATGGAGGATAATCAGATCGTTGATCTGTACTGGCAGCGTTCCGACCTGGCCATATCGGAAACAAATCAGAAGTATGGTAGATACTGCCGCACCATTGCCTATAATATCTGCGGCATAGCTGAGGATGCGGAAGAGTGCGTCAACGACACTTGGTTCCGCGCATGGAACCTTATGCCCGACCAGCGCCCGCCGGTATTATCCGCATTTCTCGGCCGTATCACCAGAAGCATTTCTATTGATCGTATCAAGGCAAAAAACAGAATAAAGCGCGGAGGAGGAGAAGCGACCCGCACTGGAAGAACTTGAAGAGTGCATCCCCGGCGGGGCAAGCCCGGAGCAGGCTCTGGACGCAAAAAGAACTGGAAGCGGCAATCGGAAGCTTCGTTTCTGGGACTGTCTGCGGATGAGAAAAGATCTTCATCCTGCGGTACTGGTATCTCGTGCCCATTCCCCGAGATATCCAAAAAGCTGTGTTATAGTCGGGGAAAATCAAAAGCTCCTGTTCGTACCCGCAGGAAACTGCACGCCTATTTACAGGAGGAGGGCTTATGCTGAACTCGCTGACACTTCTTCGCGCTATGAACGGCATTTATGAGGAGGATGTAGTCATGGCGGAAACAGTTATTTCGATGAAAAACAAGTAAAACACCTCAAGACAAAACGCATCATCAGCTTTGCGCTGGCTGCCGCACTTATCTTGTCGCTCGGCATTGCGGCGTATGCGGCCTTTTTCCTCTATGACGCATAGAGTCCCAAAGAAGAGCGAGACATTCCGCATCAACTGGGAGGAAAACCCCAGTGGGTACATTGAATGGAGCGATGCAAAGCTTGCTGTCACATTCCCAGAGACGGCCGAGAGCAAAGAGATAGAATTTCGGCCAGGCTGGCTGCCGGATGAAATGGCCTTCGCTGAAGGATGGATCATGGTGCGGTCGCTTAACGGCCGAGAAGCTCGCTTTCAGCGGCTCGCCCCAAACTAAGATACCCGCCTATCAGGACATGATGCAGCCCCTGCTGATCGAAACATATTATATGTCACAGTTCACTGGCGGCGGTGCTCTTCTGCCTTTACTACCAGCCGGAGGAGATCATCGAGGAGCACTGGGCGAGCAGGACGTTGACGTGATGCGCTTTCATTGCACGTGGCATTTTGACGCGCGGCCGGAGATCGGCATGGATGAGTATAACTTTAGAGCAGGATATTATCCTGATGTCCAACGCCGATGCCGGATGGGTAGTCCGGGTCTGCGGTGAGATCGGCATGGATCAGCTTGTCAAGGTCGCCAGAAATCTTGAGATCAGGAGACCGGCAAAGTCCTGACCTGCGATGATTTTGAAGGAAATCACTTTGCCTTCATGGACGGCGGTGGGGCTAAACGGTCCGGCCTGCACACTGCCGCATCGGGATCCCGATTTTTATGGAAAAACTCGCCGCTATGGTATATAATAAATCGTTCCAACTACGGTTTTATATAGGAGGCTGATCTTACTTGACCAGAATACTTTTTGTCCGCCACGGCAATATATGCCGCAGCCCGATGGCCGAGTTTGTGCTGCGCGATATGTGCTCCCGCGCGGGGCTCGCGGCACAGTTCGACATTGCCTCCGCCGCGACGAGCAGCGAGGAGCTCGGCAACCCCGTCTATCCCCGCACGGCGCAAGCTCGCCGAGCACGGCATCGGCTGCGAGGGCAAGACCGCACGGCGCATAAGACCGGAGGATTACAATAATTACGATCTCCTCATCGGCATGGACGACGCGAACATGCGCAATATGGCGCGCGCCTTCGGCGGTGACCCCGAGGGCAAGCTTCACCTGCTGCTCGAGTACGCCGGCCGTCCCGGAGAGGCCGTCGCCGACCCGTGGTACACGCGTGATTTTGAAGCAACATGGCGGGACGTCAACGCCGGCTGCCTCGGCCTGCTCAACGTCCTGCATCCGCAGGTAACGCTCGATCTCTCTGCCTGCCGTGAGCGCCGCGAGCTGTATTCCGTCCTGCTCCGCGCCATGCTCTGGCAGGATTGGTACGGCGAAAACTTGGACGCACTGCACGATATCCTGACCGGGCAGCCTATCTCGGCCGCAGCTTCATCATCATTCTGCCCCGATATCGATTCCCCATGCCGCGCTTACGCCGAGCGCATAGCAAACGAATTTGCCGAAGCCGGGCCCCGGTGGAAGTCAAAATTAATTTGGCTCTATATGCAAAATGGATGCAGTCCTAAATGAACTGCATCCATTTTTTATCGTCTGTTTACTGTTTCTTATCGAGAATTTCCATAAGCTCCTTGGCGATAGCGTTGACCCGCTCCCCGAAGCTCCGGCATATCCTCCGTGTTCTCCTGCACCTCCGCGTCGGACTGCTCAGGCTCGGCGGTATGCTCCTCCGGCATCAGCCCGCATAGGAAATCCTGCCATTCATTGTTGAGCATCTCGATTGCTTCAATGTGCTGCTTCTGAGCTTGTTAAGGCAGTTCTCAACGCACTTTTGCGGCATACTCCTGCTGATCAGGCAGGACTGCGCAAGCTCCCGGCGCTTATGCTCCGCCTCGCGCACTATCGCGTCGGCCTTCTCCTGTGCCTGACGTATCGTCTCCTCGGCCTGCGCGCGTGCCTGATCTTCGATCTTCTTTGCGAGGGCGCGCGCCGAAAGCAGCGTGTCGCCTATCTCGGACTTCTGCCCGTTGAGCGCCTCAAGCTGCGTGCGCAGCAGCTCATTTTCCTGCCCCATAGTCTCCGCCTGCTGCTGGATGTTGCCGAGCAGGGCATTGACCTTATTCGCGTTATAATATTTCTTCTTGACCACGTCTATATTGACGGAGTCGAAAAACTCTTTATCCAGAGCCATAGTTCTGACCTCCCGCCGGGGTATCACGGCTCATCCGCAGAGTGCGGATTCCCCGCCGTTCGGCTTATTATAACAGATTATCCGCCGCTTATCAACCGATTAAATTCTCCCTGCGTACCTGGATACAGCTTCACTCCCGGCCGCTCACGTCGCACCTGAGCTCTATGATGTTGCCGGCTCTCTCGGCGGTGTAAACACTCGTCCGGATGTATATCTCCTCCGCCTGCTCCAAGGCCGAATGCAGGCGCTCGACGGCGGGGCTTGCAAGCGGGATCCGAGCAAGCCTCATCCATCACGTCGTCTATCGCTCCGCACAGGACTGCGTACATTTTTTCATCATTCGGCATCTACCCTGTTCCTTTCTCCCGCATTTCCCTATAATTATACTCGGATATTCGTACATATTCAACCCCGAAAATCCTCATTATATTAAATGCAGAAGCATCCAGCCGCATGAGGATTTTTTGAAATGATAAGTTACGCACCGCTATTCCGGACAATGCAAGAAAAAGGTATAAGCTCCTATCGCCTGGAGCAAATGGGCTTTTCCCGCGCCACGTATTATTCCATCAAAAGCGGCAACAGCATATCCACAAATACTCTGAACCAGCTCTGCAAACTCCTGCACTGCGGCGTCAGCGATGTTATAGAGTTCATAGAAGAATAAAGACTGTCAAAAAGCCTCGCAGAGTTTTTCGCCGCGCACGGCGAAAAATAATTCGGATCCATTTTTCCCCCGGCGGCGTGTACGTCGGGGAAAATACCTCTCGCTCAGAGAGTGTCGAGCGAAGCGAGGCACGGGTCTGAGCGCAATCTTTTTTTGTCAAAAAGAACCTTTGGTTCTTTGGCAAGATGAAAGACGCACTGCAGCATGACTTGCAGTGCGTCTTTTTGCGATATATGGTTGCCATCTCAGCATTGCAGCAGCCGCAGCATCTCATGCCGCAGGCGGTCAATGATCCGCTTTTTCCAGCCTGCTTATATAGCTCTGCGAAATGCCCAGCATATCCGCGACCTCTTTCTCTCCGTCCCAGTCGGTGTTGAGCGGTTCGTCAAAGCTGATCTCCGTGCGCTGTGAGCTTATCTTGCGCAGGTACATGAGTATCTCGTTTTCAATGCAGCGCGAGGCATAGGTGGCGAGCTTGATGTTCTTGGAGGAGTTAAAGGTGTTCACTGCCTTTATAAGCCCTATCGTGCCGATGGAGATGAGGTCCTCAATGTTGATGCCGGTGTTTTCAAAGCGCTTGGAGATGTACACCACGAGGCGGAGGTTGTGCTCAATGAGGAGCCGACGCGCGGCCTCATCACCGTCGTCCGCGCGGCAATGGCGCGCTCCTCGTCGGCGCGGGCAAGGGGCGGCGGCAGTGTGTCGCTGCCGCCGATGTAAAAAACCGGCGGGGGAGCAATGCCGAGGATGGACAGTATGTGTTCGCGCAGAAACAGTGATTTGCGGTTTACAGAGCATAAGTACGACTCCTTTCATAATATCATATCATATAACGCCTTCATACCCGTCGCTGGACACATGGGGAGAATTTGTGTTCTGATGACGGCACTTTTTCGCAGGAATCCTCGTGTATTTCAACAAAAAGTGCTAAATCCGGGCGGAACGCCGCCAGCACGCCGCCCCCGCCGACGGCGGAATACGGGATGAGGCGCAGCCGCCCGCGCAGCTCCGGGATATCCGCGGCGGTCTCCACGAACGCCACGGCGTCCAGCTCCAGCAGGGCGGCGTTCGCGCCGAGAAGCGGCGCGGCGGCGTGGGGACATATAACCATCACGGGCATGGCACTGATGGGGTCGGTGAGGCTGTTGCCGGTGTCGACAAGGGCGACGAACTCCGACCGGCGCGCGCCGAGCGTCAGCGAAACCTGCACCCGCGCCTGATCGGCGAGCTTCACGCGCCGGGAGAACACGATACGCAGCAGCGCACGTAGCACAGCGCGAACGCCGCGACGACGTGCGCATGTCGAACGCGGGATAGCCGCCCGCGAGGGCTATTGCCCAGATGAAGCCGCCGAACGCCGCCGCAACCGCAAAGAACACCACGGCGCAGCGCATGGGGCGCTCCTCCCCGGCAAAGGCGATGAGCGCCATCAGCGCCCCGGCGGCGAGCCTGAACGGCGCACTTTTGAGCCAGCCGAGCCCCGGCAGGTACACCGCGACGGCGTAGACCGCGCCCGCCAGCGCGGCGAACGCGTACCGCCGGCGCCGCAGCCTCACGCCGCACACCTGCGCGCACATCACCGTCAGCACATAGTCAATGACAAGGTTGAGGAGAAAGAGACTGTCTATGTAGATAACTTCCATGCAAGAATCATAGCACGGCGGCGGTCGTATATTTTGTCATTTGGGAATTGTCAAAAGAGACATACTGTGGTAAAATCGTTAGGCAAAATATGCGATACTGGCGGAATACCGGCATATGGAATTCTGGATTGGAAAAGAGGACTAATAAGCTATGTGGTTTTGGTTTGCGATAATTGCGCTTTTGTGCTGGAGCGGCTCCGATCTCTTCTCGAAGATCGGCTGTCAGGACGCCTCGGACAAATACGGTCCGCTGAAAATGGTCACGGCGGTTGGCGTCGTGATGGGGCTTCACGCCGCGTATGAGATATTCGTCGGCGGGGTGGAGATAAACGGCACGGTTATACTGACCTATCTGCCGGTGTCGCTTCTGTACATAGGCTCGATGGCGATAGGGTATCTGGGGCTGAGGTATATAGAGCTGTCGATCTCCTCGCCGATATGCAACAGCTCCGGCGCGGTCGTCGCGGTGCTGACATTTGCGACCGTCGGCATAAGCGAGGAGCTTCCGCCGCTCGCGCTGGTGGCAGTGGCGCTGGTGTGCGTCGGCGTTGTGGCGCTGGGCATAACCGAGGCGAACGAGGACGAGGAGCTGCGCCGCGCGCGGCAGGATGAATCCAACCGGCACTGATGAACTGCATGGCGGTCGCCGACGTGCTCGGAGCAGAAGGGCGTGGACGTGCGCATCCAGACCGCGCTGGAGATTCAAGGAAAAGTCGCCGAAGCCCTACATCCGCGCCCGCGCCATCCGGCATTTGGAAAAGGGCCGCGTAAGTGCTCTTTGGCTGCGGCATCGGCTGGCCGTTCTTTTCTCCACGGATACCGCGGCGGTGCTCCGTGCGGCAGAGATCAACGCGGACGTTATCCTGCTGGCGAAAAACATCGACGGCGTGTACAACGCCGACCCCGCGAAGGTCGCGGACGCGGTGAAGTACGACGCCATCTCCTACGAGGACGTGCTGGCCCAGCACCTCGCGGTGATGGATTCCACGGCGACCTCACTGTCGATGGACAATCACATTCCCGTGCTCGTCTTTGCCCTCAAGCCGAGAACATCATCCGTGCGGTCGAGGGCGAGAAGATCGGCACCATCGTTGGCGAAAAACTGAGCGACCCGCATCTGCGGTTTTACGATGGATAAAAAATTTTTGAGCCGGGAGGTATCCCCATGAATAAAGAAGATTACAAGGTTTATTCCGACAAAATGAAATGAAAGAGCATCGACGCGGTGAACGCGGACTTTGCCTCTGTGCGCGCGGGCCGCGCCAACGCCGCCGTGCTCGATCGCATCAGCGTGGACTATTACGGCACGCCGACGCCCATCCAGCAGATCGCGGCCATCGCCTCGCCCGATCCGCGCCAGCTTGTCATCACCCCGTGGGACGGCACGGCCCTCAAGCCCATCGAGCGCGCCATTCAGGAGTCTGACCTTGGCATCAACCCGCAGAACGACGGCAAGTCCATCCGCCTGAACTTCCCGCAGCTGACGGAGGAGCGCCGTAAGGAGCTCGTCAAGCAGATTCGCAAGTACGCCGAGGGCGGCAAGGTCGCCATCCGCAACATCCGCCGCGATGCGATGGAGACCTTCAAGAAGAAGCAGAAGGCCAGCGAGATCACCGAGGACGACCTGAAGGTCGCCGAGAAGGACCTGCAGAAGCTGACCGACGACATGTGCAAAGAGGTCGACGCCCTTCTCGAGAAGAAAGAGAAGGAGCTCATGGCGGTCTGATATGGGGCTCTTTTCCAAAGAGAAACCATTAAAACAAGGGGGCAGGTTGATTTGAACAACCTGCCTCGTCATGTTGCCGTCATCATGGACGGCAACGGCCGCTGGGCGCAGAAGCGCGGTCTGCCGCGCACGGCGGGCCACGCCGCCGGCGCGGAGAGCTTCCGCCGTCATCGCTACCTACTGCAAGGAGATCGGCGTGGACTACCTGACGGTCTACGCTTTTTCGACAGAGAACTGGAAGCGCCCGCCCGAAGGAAGGTCGACGGCATCATGCACTTACTCGAGCAAATATCTGCACGAGTGCATCGCCACGATGGAACGGGACAAAAAATCCGGCGGATGGACAGCGAGATCGTACACCTGCGCGGCGGCATGGAGATGCCGAGCATTATCGCCGCGGAGTTCAAGATGGCGAGCTGACGGAGGAGCGCTTCGGCGCTTACCTCTACTCCGCCGGTATGCCCGACCCCGATCTTCTGATCCGTCCGGGCGGGGAGGTGCGCATATCAAACTTCCTTTTGTGGCAGTGTGCCTATTCCGAGTTTTATTTCACAACAAGGCTGATACGGAAATCACCACCGACGAGCTTGAGCGCGTAAGCGATGAGCACAGCGCCGTGACCGGCAGAGGGCTGAGGATGAAGAATCTGTGAGCATCTAAAAGGAGATAATCAAGATGGTAAGATCCGTTTCAATACTGGGCAGCACAGGCTCCATCGGGCGGCAGAGCGTCGACGTGGCGGAGCATATGGGTATGCCCGTGGCGGCGCTCGCGGCGTCGAGGAGCGTGAAGCTGCTGGAAGAGCAGGCGCGCCGACTGAAGCCGAAGTTCGTCGCCGTATACGATGAGAGCGCGGCGAAGGAGTTCAAAATCGCCGTGGCGGACACGGATATCCGCGTCGGCTCCGGCATAGAGGGGCTTATAGAGGCGGCGACGCTCGATGAGATAGACTGCGTCGTCACCGCGGTGTCCGGCGCTATCGGGCTGCGCCCGACGCTCGCCGCGATAGACGCGAAAAAGCGCATAGCGCTGGCGAACAAGGAAACGCTCGTCTGCGCGGGCGAGATCGTCATGAAGCGCGCGGCGGAGCGCGGGGCGGAGATCGTCCCCGTCGACTCTGAGCATTCCGCCATCTTCCAGTGCCTCATGGGGCGCGGCAAGGGCGAGATGAAAAAGCTCCTTCTCACCGGCAGCGGCGGACCGTTTCGCGGCAGGGCGCGCGCGGAGCTTGAAAACGTCACGCCCGAGCAGGCCGTCAAGCACCCCAACTGGAACATGGGCGCGAAAATATCCGTCGACAGCGCGACGATGATGAACAAGGGGCTTGAGTTTATAGAGGCGATGCACCTTTTCGCCGTGAGCCCGGATGACATACAGGTGGTAATCCACCCGCAGAGCGTCATACACTCTATGGTAGAGCTCGTCGACGGCACGGTGATAGCGCAGCTCGGCGCGCAGGATATGCGTCTGCCGATCCAGCTCGCACTCAGCTACCCGGAGCGTGTGGACGCGGTGAACGACCGGCTGGATTTCTATAACCTCGCCGATCTGAGCTTTTACGCCCCCGACCTTGTCAACACACCGTGCCTCGCGCTCGCGATGGACGCGGCGCGCACGGGCGGCACGGCGGGCTGCGTGATGAGCGCGGCGAACGAGGAGGCGGTGCGGCTGTTCCTCAACCATAAGCTCGGCTACAACCGTATCTATGACTGCGCGGCGGAGGCAATAGCCACCGTCGGTGTTGTCCACGGCGCGGATCTCGACGCGATAATCGAGGCGGACGCCGCGGCGCGGCGCTTTGTAAAGGAGAAGTACGGCAGCGTCTGACGCTTCTCAACTGATGGAGACCTTGAATCTATGACCATTATCTACATTCTTCTTGCGATACTGCTGTTCGGCGTGCTCATCGCCGTGCACGAATTCGGGCATTTCACCGCCGCGAAGCTCTGCGGCGTGCGGGTGGATGAATTCGCCATCGGCATGGGTCCCGCGCTTATAAAAAAGCAGAAGGGGGAGACGCTCTACTCCCTGCGCGCGGTGCCTATCGGGGGCTTCTGCGCAATGGCGGGGGAGGACGAGGCGCTGGACGATCCGCGCGCCTTCACGAGCCAGAGCGTCTGGAAGCGGCTCATCATCCTCGCGGCGGGGTCGTTCATGAACTTCGTGCTGGGGATTGTGATCGTGCTTTGCATATACGCCTCCGCCACGGGCTTTCGCGCCCCGGTCATAGAGAGCTTTATGGACGGCTGCCCGTATGAGGGCGCCGACGGCTTTCAGGCAGGCGACCGGATACTCAGCATCGACGGGCGGCGCATATACCAGTACAGCGACATTGCCGACTTCCTCTCGCGCGGCGACGGGACGTATGACATCGTTGTGCGCCGCGACGGGAAGCGTGTGGAGCTCCGCGATTTCAAGCTCGTCCCCGTGGAGTACGAGGGGCAGGAGCGGAAAATGTACGGGTTTTACTTCGGCTATGACGAGGGGACGCTGGCAAACAAGCTGCGCTACTCGTGGAACACGACCATGGAGTTTCGGCCGCTGGGTCTGGATGGGGCTGGAGCAGCTCTTCCAGGGGCAGGTGACGGTCAACGACATGGCGGGACCCGTCGGCATTGTCGACCTCATGGCGCAGACCGGCGAGAGTGCCCCAAGCACGACGGACGCGATACTGGATATCCTCTATCTCGGCGCGTTCATCGCGGTCAACCTCGCGATAATGAATATGCTGCCCATCCCCGCGCTTGACGGCGGCAGGGTCTTCCTGCTGCTTGTGACATGGGTGATAGAGCGGATAACGAAAAAACGCCTCGACCCGAAGTATGAGGGGCTATATACACGCCGCGGGCATGGTGCTGCTGCTGGCGCTGATGGCGTATGTAATGTTCAATGATATAGTCAGGATAGTGACGAAATGAGCGATAAAAGAGACACAACAAGGAAAATAAATGTGGGCGGTGTCGCCGTGGGCGGTGGCGCGAGCGTTTCAGTGCAGTCCATGTGCAACACAAAGACATGGGACGTGGAGGCGACCGTGGCGCAGATAAAGGCGCTGCGCGCCGCCGGGTGCGACATCGTGCGCATCGCGATACCCGATATGGCGGCGGCGCGCGCCGTGTCCGCGATAAAGGAGCAGGTGGATATGCCGCTCGTCGCGGATATACACTTTGACTACCGCCTCGCGCTGGAGGCCGCCGCGCGCGGCATAGACAAAATACGCATAAACCCCGGCAACATCGGCGGCGAGGACAATGTCAGGGCCGTTGCCGACGCCTGCCGCGCGAGAAATATACCCATCCGCATCGGCGTGAACGCGGGCAGTCTTGAGCCGCGGCTCCTCGAAAAATACGGGCATCCTGCCCGGAGGCGATGGTGGAGAGCGCGGCGGGACACGCGGCGCTGCTGGAAAAGTTCGATTTTTATGACATCTGCCTTTCGATGAAGGCATCGTCCGTGCCGCTGACCGTCGCGTCCTACCGCATGGCGGCGGAGCGCTTCCCCTACCCGCTGCACCTCGGCGTGACCGAGACGGGCACGGAGGTGGAACGGCACGATACAGTCCGCCGTCGGCATGCGCTGTCGGCATCGTGCCGGACTATCCGCGCACGGTGCGCGCCTCGAGTCCCGCCGTCACGGCGACCGCTCCGCAGAGCGGCGCGAAGCCCACGGGCGACGTGCTCATGGGCAGGGCAATAAAGCAGCGCCCCGTCCCGATGAACACGCTGACGCTCGAATCCGGCAAGGTCACCGTCGAGGCGACGTTGTGGACGTCACGAGCCGCACCCTCGCAAAGCGCGGCAGCGCCGTGCTCTGCTTCGATATCACCGACCGCACGAATTCCGTGCGCGTCTCACGCTTTCTCCGCCCGAGGACGACCAGAGCATTATCGACAAGGTCAAAAAAGGCGACCATGTCGTCGTTCAGGGCGAGATAATCTATTC
>VOFG01001715.1_pt1 | contig 43451 bp, 60 predicted proteins | sample 5384171 | NCBI WGS metagenome assembly VOFG01 (sample SAMN12384726, study PRJNA508395) | human gut metagenome | isolation source: healthy gut F | host: Homo sapiens
TACGTCCGTGACGCTGCATATACTCACCGATGATATACGCCTTCGAGTTGAAGGTGATACCGCACTTCACGTTCGGATGCGCCGCAAAGAAATCATCCAGCAACGAAGCATCTTCACCCGGCTGTTTGGCATAGAGGTTCAGTTCCCACATTTTCAGTTCGGACAGTGCTCCTTCATATATTCATAGAAACCCTCTTCACGATGGAGCTGCTGGTTCGAACCCAGACGTCCTTCGTTTATCTGACGGAAGAGGACAATCTCCGGCTCGCCTTTTGCCAGCAGACGCAACATGCGGGCGGCAAAGTATCCGCTCCGCTGGGCATGCTGTCCGTAGAAAGCCAGCGGTTCCAGTCGGGCAATATTCGAATCAATAAACACATACGGAATGCCGGCTTCACGCAGCAGGTTGACAAACTGCTCCGTTTCTTCTTCCACGGTAGGCGAAAGGATAACTCCGTCGGGCTGTGCGTCCAGAATGCGCATACCACTTTCTATAAAGGCGCCCGACTCATACTGGTCATAATAATAATCCGACAGAGAAACATTGAAATCGGAAAAGCGGGTGATGGCCTGTTGCATGCCGCGCTCCACATCTTTCCAATAGTCCCCCTCATTGTGCGAAGGAAGCAGATAGGCAAATCTGTATTTCTTGTTCGAAGCCAGCGCACTGGCATACATGTTGGGCTGATAGTTCAGCTTCTTCAATATTTCTTCCACTTTAATGCGGCTGGATTCGGACACACCGCTCCGGGAGTGAAGTACACGGTCTACTGTTCCCACCGATACTCCGGCCATCTGGGCGATGTCCTTGATTCGGTTCTATCTTGCTGTTTCTCCATGCGTTCTTACCTTTATTATATTGTACAATCTGTGCATTCAGTAAAAAATCAATTTTTTCGATACAAAATATATAACTTATTTTGGTTTTTAAAAAATAAAACCTTTGTGTGCGTACACAAAATAGATATTTCAAAAGCAACCGATGAAAGAATCGTTTTTGTGATACGAGTTAAGAACTACATTATTAATCACATAAGTATAAAAATATCTGGCAATGGGAAAAATTGTTACTTTAGGCGAAATCATGTTGAGATTGTCTACACCGGGCAATACTCGTTTTGTTCAATCAGACAGCTTTGACGTAGTTTACGGTGGAGGTGAAGCAAACGTGCTGTGAAGCTGTGCCAACTATGATCATGAAGCATACTTTGTAACCAAGCTGCCGAAACACGAAATCGGACAGTCGGCTGTAAACGCATTGCGCAAATACGGTGTGAAGACTGACTACATCGCCCGTGGTGGTGACCGCGTAGGTATCTACTACCTGGAAACAGGTGCTTCTATGCGTCCTAGCAAGGTTATCTACGACCGCGCTCACTCTGCCATCGCTGAAGCTGATTCTTGCGACTTCGACTTTGATGCTATCATGGAAGGTGCTGACTGGTTCCACTGGTCTGGTATCACTCCGGCTATCTCTGACAAGGCTGCTGAACTGACTAAATTGGCTTGTGAAGCTGCAAAACGTCACGGAGTAACAGTTTCTGTTGACTTGAACTTCCGCAAAAAACTGTGGACAAAAGAAAAAGCACATCTCATCATGCGCCCGTTGATGCAGTATGTAGATGTTTTGTATCGGTAACGAAGAAGATGCTGAACTTTGCTTAGGTTTCAAACCAGATGCTGACGTAGAAGGCGGTAAGACCGATGCAGAAGGCTACAAGGGAATCTTCACAGCCATGGCTAAGGAATTCGGATTCAAGTATGTGATTTCTACTTTGCGTGAATCTTTCTCTGCTACTCACAACGGCTGGAAGGCTATGATTTACAACGGTGAAGAATTCTATACTTCTAAGCGTTACGACATCGACCCGATTATTGACCGTGTAGGTGGTGGTGACTCATTCTCAGGTGGTATTATCCACGGCTTGCTGACCAAAGCTACTCAGGGCGAAGCATTGGAATTCGCAGTAGCAGCCCTCAGCATTGAAGCACACTATCAACGGCGACTTTAACCTGGTATCTGTAGAAGAAGTAGAAGCACTGGCTGGTGGTGACGCTAGCGGTCGCGTACAGAGATAATCACTCAAACAAACAACATTTCATTTAAGGTTAAAAAAATGGCTAAATTCGATAAAATTGCAGTGTTGAACAAGATTGGTTCAACAGGTATGGTTCCTGTATTCTATCACAAGGATGCAGAAGTAGCAAAGAAAGTGGTAAAGGCTTGCTATGACGGTGGTGTACGTGCATTTGAATTCACCAACCGTGGTGACTTTGCACACGAAGTATTTGCTGAAGTAGTGAAATTCGCAGCAAAAGAATGTCCGGAAATGGCAATGGGTGTAGGTTCTATCGTAGATCCTGCTACTGCTTCTCTGTACATCCAGCTGGGCGCTAACTTCGTGGTAGGTCCGTTGTTCAACCCTGAAATCGCAAAAGTCTGCAACCGTCGTCTGGTGGCTTACACTCCGGGATGCGGTAGCGTATCAGAAGTAGGTTTTGCACAGGAACTGGGCTGCGACCTCTGCAAAATTTTCCCGGGCGACGTACTGGGTCCGAAACTGGTAAAAGGTTTGCTGGCTCCGATGCCATGGTCTAAACTGATGGTAACCGGTGGAGTAGAACCGACTCAGGAAAACCTGACTTCATGGATTAAAGGCAGGAGTATTCTGCGTAGGTATGGGTTCTAAGTTGTTCCCGAAAGACAAGGTAGCTGCTGAAGACTGGACTTACGTCACAGAAAATGTAAGGAAGCATTGGCTTACATTGCAGAAGTTCTCGTAAATAATACAGAAATTCATTTTGTTTAAAGGTGTATAAGTGGAGAAGCCTCGCTACGTCCGGAAGGGTGCAGCGGGGCTTTCTCATGCCCGCAAGTGAAGGAATATTCATGAAAAAATACAAAAACGAATACTTCCTGCATGGATATGTGCGCGAAAAATCCTATCTTTGCATGAAATTTTTCGCGAAATATGAAAATTAAGGAAATTGTGAATGCCCTTGAGATATTCGCGCCTCTGCCTTTACAGGACGGATTCGACAATGCCGGACTGCAAATCGGATTGACAGACGCGGAAGCTACAGGGGCTTTGTTGTGTCTGGACGTAACCGAAGCCGTGGTAGATGAAGCCATCGCACTGGGATATAACCTGATTGTATCTCACCATCCGCTCATCTTCAAGGGCTACAAATCGATTACCGGACGTGACTACGTGGAACGCTGCATCCTGAAGGCTATCAAGAACGACATCGTGATTTTCTCGATGCACACCAACCTGGACAACGCACCGCAGGGCGTCAACTTCAAGATTGCCGAGAAAATCGGACTGAAGAACGTAAGAATTCTGGAACCGAAAGAAAACCAGCTGCTGAAACTGGTTACCTTCGTACCGCAGGCACAGGCCGATGAGGTACGTAATACCTTGTTTGAAACCGGATGCGGGTGCATTGGCAACTACGATTCCTGCAGCTATAATCTGGAAGGAAAGGGCACTTTCCGCGCACAGCCGGGCACACATCCTTTCTGCGGAGAAATCGGCCAGTTGCACGAAGAGCATGAGGTACGGATTGAAACCGTGCTGCCGGCATTCCTAAAAGGGAAGGTGCAAAAAGCCCTTGTCGAAGCACATCCTTACGAGGAACCGGCCTACGACTTCTATCCCTTGCAGAATGAATGGACACAGGCAGGAGCGGGCATCGTAGGTGAACTGGAAGAACCGGAAACCGAAACCGATTTCCTTCGCCGGATAAAGAAAGGCTGTTCGAGGTGGGCTGTGTAAAACATTCGCGCATGACAGGACGCCTCATCCAGACTGTCGCCCTCTGTGGAGGAGCAGGAGCCTTCCTGCTGCCCAAGGCCGTAAGAGCCCATGCCGACGTGTTCCTGACAGGCGAAGTGAAATACCACGACTATTTCAGCTACGAGAACGACATTCTCATTGCAGAGATAGGACACTACGAAAGCGAACAATATACAAAAGATTTATTATATTCAATCATACGGGAAAAGTTTCCGACACTCGACGCCCAGCTGACGCGTGTCAATACCAATCCCATAAAATACTTGTAGAAAACTATGGCTAAAGAAGCAAAGAAAGATCCGAATGAATTGAGTGTGGAAGAAAAGCTGAAAGCACTCTACCAGTTGCAAACCATGTTGTCGGAGATTGACAAAATCAAGACACTGAGAGGAGAGCTTCCGCTGGAAGTGCAGGACCTGGAAGACGAAGTGACGGGTCTGAGCACACGTATCGAGAAAATCAAGGCTGAAATCGAAGAACTGAAGTCAAACGTAGCCAGCAAGAAAATCGAAATCGAAACTGCCAAGGCTTCTATCGAAAAGTACAAGAGTCAGCAGGACAACGTACGTAACAACCGTGAATACGACGTACTGACTAAGGAAATCGAATTCCAGAGCCTGGAAGTGGAACTCTGCGAAAAGCGTATCCGTGAATATACAGCCGGCATCAAGTCGAAAGAAGAGGAAATCGTAAAGAGCGAACAGTTGCTGGAAGAAAGAAAGAAAGACCTGGAAGTAAAGAAGAACGAACTGGACGAAATCATCTCAGAAACCAAGCAGGAAGAAGAAAAACTGAGAGAAAAAGCCAAGAATCTGGAAGCTACCATCGAACCACGTCTGCTTCAGGCTTTCAAGCGTATCCGTAAGAACTCACGCAACGGTCTGGGTATTACTTACGTGCAGCGTGACGCTTGTGGCGGTTGCTTCAACAAGATTCCGCCTCAGAAACAGCTCGACATCCGTATGCGCAAGAAAATCATCGTATGCGAATACTGTGGCCGTATCATGATTGACCCGGAACTGGCTGGTGTAGAAACAGAAAAGCATCTGGAAACAAAAATGAAATAAGCGTCAGACTTCCGTCTGACAGCAGAAGAAGGGATTCCCGCTCAGGGGATTCCTTCTTTTTATGCACTATAAATCTGCATAACGGGGAATGTCCGGGAGAAAATAATACGTATTCCGTGCATAGTCGATGCGGCAGCAGTAGTGACGAAGCCCGTTGCTCACCACCAGGTAATCCACCTTCAGCACCATGTTGTAACGGGTAATCTGGTCAAAGACAGCCTGCGTAATCTCCACCGAAGGAGCCTTGTATTCCACAATCATCTGCGGAGTCAGGTCGCGCCGGTAGAGCACCGTATCACAGCGTTTCTTCGTTCCGTTCAGGTTAATTTGTATCTCATTGGCCAACAGTCCTTGCGGATACCCTTTTTCCTTCAGCAGAAAATTCGTAAAATGCTGGCGTACCCACTCCTCCGGAGTCAGCGCTACATACCGGCGACGGAGCACGTCAAATATCACGTTCTTTCCCTCTCGCTGGGCAATCTTGGCCTCAAAAGCAGGCAGGTTCAATGCAAACATAAGCGTTCTTCTATTACGAAGCAAAGATACTCCATTTTCTCAAAAGTACATAAAAGCTGAATTATTTTCCAAAAACCGTAGGTCTCCGGTAAGAGAAAATCCCAAATTCTTTTTTCTGTTTGCATTATTATTGTACATTTGCGTTTAAGGAAGATAATATCATCTTCCCAATATTTTATTTGGCAACACAAATTCTGAGAGCTAATGAAAACAAAAGAAGAAATCGTAGCAAACTGGCTCCCGCGTTATACCAAGCGGAAACTGGAAGACTTTGGTGAGTACATCTTGTTGACAAACTTCAATAAATACGTCGAAATCTTTGCCGAACGGTTCAACGTGCCCATTTTAGGACGCGATGCCAACATGATTTCGGCCCATGCAGAAGGCATGACCATTATCAACTTCGGCATGGGAAGTCCCAATGCAGCCATCATCATGGACCTGCTTAGTGCCGTACATCCGAAAGCCTGCCTGTTTCTGGGCAAGTGCGGAGGTATCGACAAGAAGAACCAGATAGGCGACCTGATTCTGCCTATCGCGGCCATCCGTGGCGAAGGAACATCGAACGATTATTATCCGCCTGAGGTGCCGGCTCTTCCGGCCTTTATGCTCCAGCGTGCCGTATCTTCGGCCATCCGTGACCACTCACGCGACTACTGGACCGGAACGGTGTACACCACCAACCGCCGCATCTGGGAACACGATGAGGAGTTCAAGAAATACCTGCTGAAGACCCGTGCCATGGCAGTGGATATGGAAACGGCGACTTTGTTCACCACCGGATTTGCCAACCACATTCCTACGGGTGCCCTGCTGCTCGTGTCCGACCAGCCCATGATTCCGGAAGGCGTGAAAACGGAGCAGAGTGACAGCATGGTGACCAAGAATTTCGTGCATGAACACGTAGAAATCGGTATCGATGCCCTGCGCATGATCATCGATGAAAAGAAGACCGTGAAACACCTGAAATTTGACTGGTAAACCGACGAAAATGGCAAAGGAAGTCACTTACGAAGAGATTGTACGCAACCTGAAGAGCCGCATCTATGCGCCCGTATATTTCCTCATGGGCGAAGAGGATTACTACATCGACCGGATTGCCGACTACATCATCGACACCGTGCTCAGTGAAACGGAAAAGGAATTCAACCTGACCGTCACATACGGGGCCGATACGGATGTGGCTAACGTCATCAACGCCGCCAAGCGTTACCCGATGATGTCGGAATACCAGGTGGTAGTGGTAAAGGAAGCACAGAGCCTGAAACGCATCGAGGAGCTGGCTTTCTACCTGCAGAAGCCCCAGAAATCGACCATACTGGTGGTATGCTACAAGCACGGCAGCATTGATCGCCGAAAGAAACTGGCCGCCGAAATCGAGAAAAACGGGGTGCTGTTCGAATCGCGGAAGCTCAAGGACAGTCAGATTCCCGGTTTCATCTCCTCATACCTGAAGCGGAAGAAAGTGGAAATCGAGCCCAAGGCATCGGAAATGATGGCCGAGTTTGTAGGAGCAGACCTGAACCGTATGGCCGGCGAACTGGAGAAGCTTATCCTGACACTGCCGGAAGGCGCACGCCGCATCACACCGGAACAGATTGAGCGGAACATCGGTATCAGCAAAGATTACAACAACTTTGAGCTGCGGAGCGCACTGGTGGAAAAGGACGTGCTGAAGGCCAACAAAATCATCAAATACTTCGAGGAGAATCCCAAGAACAATCCGCTACAAATGACACTGGCCATTCTGTTCAACTTCTTCTCGAACCTGATGCTGGCCTATTATGCACCTGAGAAATCAGACCAGGGAATAGCGGCTCAGTTAGGCTTGAAAAGTCCGTGGCAGGCGAAAGAATACATGGCAGCCATGCGACGTTATTCAGGCGTAAAGGTGATGCAAATCATCCATGCCATTCGCGAATGCGACGCCCGGTCGAAAGGTGTAGGCAATCCTTCCACGCCCGATGGAGAATTGCTGCGCGACTTGATTTATTTCATTCTTCATTAATCGAAACTGAATCTCTGAAAAGAGGAAAGCAATACGCTGTACAAGCGGCATACATCTGAAAAAGACCGGATGTATGCCGCTTTTTCGTTTTTCACGAGAATTGAAAAATCAGGAGGAGAATACAAATGGACGTCAAATTTTCAATTCTCACGAAGTTTCCCTACAAACGGTAAATTACAGATAGAAGTGGAATGTACAAAATACAAATGTAATCGCTTATTTGTGTAGAATTGGATGATTTACATTTGTATTTTACCTATTTATCCGCCACAAATGTAAATTTTAGCAAACGGGTAGGGGAGATATTACACTGATACAATGCAATTTACAAGAATAAAGTGTTACTTATCTAAATGTAAACGAATAAATATAACATGCAGCTTTAAGAATCATAATACACTGAATACCAGCATATTTTAGAATAATATCTACAAATCTGTTCAATAAAACGACCTGAAAGAGCGAATAAACTCTTATTTTTCCCATATATACACATGTATACAATTATAATATACTAATATCCAACCAAATAACCTACTAAACTAAAGTTAATTACAAATGTATTTACACTTGTATAAAAGCGTAAATGTACAATTGGAATGATATGATTTACACTTGTAACAATGTAAATTTAGATTTATAAATTTGCATTTCTAAATTTAAAGAATTACTTTTGTAATCAACAAACAAAGCCATTTCCATTTGTATATGAAGGACCGGATTCTAAAAGTCATGCAAAAAGAGGGTTTATCGAATGCCGAATTCGCCGAAAAGATAGGCATCTCCACCTCTTCACTGTCGCACATCTTCAGCGGGCGAAACAAACCCAGCCTGGAAGTCGTCATGCGCATCCATAAAGCATGTCCGTACATCAACATCAACTGGCTGCTCTACGGTGAAGGCGAAATGGAAGAAAGTGCTCCCGCCGTAACAGGCATGGACTTGTTCTCACAACCGCTCGAGAATCCGAAAAACACGACCGAAGAGCCGGCCCACTCCGATTTTCGCAAGGAGAACGAGGTTCCTACCGTGGTTTATCCGCCAAAAGAGATTATCAGAGAGGAAGTTAAGTACATCGAAAAGCCGCATCCGAAGATTACCGAAATACGTATTTTCTTCGACAACGGCACCTACGAGGTGTTCAAGCCCGAAAAATAAGTCGCCGAACGACAAAAGCACCCGCCAAGGTGTTAGGCATATAAAAGGTAAATTCGTATCTTTGCGTGAAAGAAACGAATTTACCTTTTTTTATATGAAGAAATACATCTTAGATTTGACAGTCACCGAGAACACTCGCCTGCACGCGAACTACGTTCTCATCAAGCTGACGCAAGAGGCTCCCTTGCCCGAAATGCTTCCGGGACAGTTTGCCGAAATCCGGGTGGACGGTTCGCCGACTACCTTCCTGCGTCGCCCCATTTCCATCAACTACGTAGATAGAGAGAAAAACGAAGTATGGTTCCTCGTCCAGCTTGTGGGCGACGGTACCCGTAAACTGGCTACCGTACAGAAAGGCGATACAGTAAACGTAGTGCTCCCGCTGGGCAACGGATTCACCATGCCGGCTTCTGCCGACACCAAGGTGCTGCTCGTGGGCGGCGGTGTAGGTACGGCTCCCATGCTCTACCTGGGCGAAGCGCTCCTGAAGCAAGGATGCAAACCCACCTTCCTGCTGGGTGCCCGCTCGAAGAACGACCTGCTCCAGCTGGAACAGTTTGAAGGCTCTCGGCGACGTGTACACCACCACCGAAGACGGCAGCATGGGCGAAAAGGGATACGTCACCATGCACAGCGTACTGAAAGCACAGAAGTTTGACATGATTTACACCTGCGGCCCGAAACCCATGATGATGGCAGTGGCCAAGTATGCCAAGGCAGAAGGCATCGAATGCGAGGTGTCACTGGAAAACACCATGGCCTGCGGCGTCGGAGCCTGCCTCTGCTGCGTGGAAAAGACAGACGAGGGACATGTGTGCGTATGTAAAGAAGGTCCGGTATTTAATATAAAGAAACTATTATGGCAGATTTAAGCATAAACATCGGTAAATTGAACTTGTCGAACCCGGTCATGACCGCATCGGGTACATTCGGATATGGACTGGAGTTTCAGGACTTCGTGGACCTGGAGAAAATCGGAGGCATCATCGTGAAGGGAACCACACTTCACCACCGTGAAGGAAACCCTTACCCGCGTATGGCCGAAACGCCCATGGGTATGCTCAATGCCGTGGGATTACAGAACAAAGGCGTGCATTATTTCGTGGACCATATCTATCCGCAAATTAAGGACATCCGTACGAACATGATTGTAAACGTGTCCGGCTCACAGGTAGAAGACTATGCGGAAACGGCTTCCATCATCAACGAACTGGAAAACATCCCGGCCATCGAACTGAACATTTCCTGCCCGAACGTAAAGCAGGGAGGTATGGCTTTCGGTGTAACGGCTCACGGAGCTGCCGAAGTGGTGAGTGCCGTGCGCAAGGTCTACAAGAAGACACTGATTGTAAAACTGTCGCCCAATGTGACAGACATCACCGAGATTGCCCGTGCCGTAGAAGGTGCCGGAGCCGACAGCGTGTCGCTCATCAACACCCTGCTGGGCATGGCCATCGATGCAGAAAAACGTCGTCCCATCCTGTCGACCGTGACCGGAGGTATGAGTGGTGCTGCCGTGAAACCCATCGCCCTGCGCATGGTATGGCAGGTAGCTAAAGCCGTAAACATTCCGGTAGTAGGTCTGGGTGGTATCATGAACTGGAAGGATGCCGTAGAATTCCTGCTAGCAGGTGCCACTGCCATCCAGATTGGTACAGCCAACTTCATTGATCCGGCCATCACCGTGAAAGTGGCCGAAGGCATCAACGACTATCTGGACCGTCACGGATACAGTTCCGTACGCGACATCATCGGTGCACTGGAAGTCTGAAAACAACGCTTTTCAAGGCCCGAAAACAGGCATAAAAAAACGTCCTTGCGTTCGTCACAAAACGCAAGGACGTTTTCTTTTAAACGCAAGTGCGTTTTACCTAAAACGTAAAGGCGTTTTAAATGAAACGCACTTGCGTTTTTTTGAGAGGGAAAGAGCCGCTGATGTGTACTGGGAATCACTTGAATAATTACTTCAACACCTAATCCTGCTGGTATCCGGACATACTTTTGATATAACTCCATTTTGACAAAAAAGATAATTCAACTTTTTTCCTTCACTGCTTATTATCGTAATCTTATTCTTATCAATTGCTATTTTCTCACTTTTTAAAGTACATTCTTTTTTAAAGTCTTCATCTATATTAAAGTCAATGAATTTTACACTTAGAAAGCCAAATACAAACTGAACTGTATTTATCTTTCTTTCTATCCACTTAGAAGGCTTATCTTTAGGCATGTCCTTTATATCAAATCTTATATCTAACTCAATGTCTTCACCTGTTATTATTGTAAATTCATGGATATATATAGATTCCAAATCTGGTAAAATACCGTTATACAATTTTTCTACTTTTTCTTTTCCATCAATAATTGACCACATAAATATTTTATTATTCATTTATCATAAATATAATGTTTTCTGCACCTAGATATATTACATACCGAGCATTTTACCCCAAAGAGGTACTGCGTCCATTACTTCCATAATTTACTTTCTGTTTTAGGAAATATTTTGGAAAGTGAAAATAAGATATTTATATGACTTCTCAAAATAGAAATATAGGGATCTCTTAAACCACCGTTTTGAGGAATTATCAGAGATGTAGAATTTTTGATATAATTATCAACTAATATCACGAAATAACATCTGTAGTAAATGTTGGTGGTATCCCTAAAAGAGATTTATATTCTTGGTATTAAAAATGGTCTGAAGTACTTTCCATGACCTTCTTTTTTTCGCTATTTTTGTAGGGTAAAACAGATGGGATAGTTATAAACGAAAAAACCCGTTCTTGATGAACGGGTATATCCTTAACTTGGTTACGTGTTTTGATAACAGAGGCTTTACCAAGCATTACAGCAAAGATACGGTTTTTATTTGAGTATAAGCAAAATGAAATATAAAAAATAGTCAGATTATATTCCAATTCGAGGGTCGCCAAATATTACAAGGCGACCAACCGCAACAGAATATTATTGCCATTTGCAATAACTTGCAATATTTGCATAGCATTACATTCGCAAATAGGCAAAATATATGTGGCAGCCCACATACGAACGTTAACAGACTCGCTATTATAAATGTCCGGGATTTGATTCAATTGTGTTTGATAAGACGATAACCACTTTGTCTATAACTCCAAATGTATCATACAAAATATAGTTGTCAAAAACGTTTTCCACTATTGATACAGGCTGGTACTTTTCACCGCCTATTATCGATTGTATTTTCTTTGCAACCTCATCCTCTTCTTCGTCTGTAATAGAGTCGAAAAGTCTCTTTTGATCTAACTTTTCAAGTTCAATCAAAGCTTCCAGAAAAGCTTCCTGGTCTTTTTGCCAGATAGTTTACTATATAATCGGGAGTACCCCAATCGGTTTCTACAATTTCACCTGTTTGTTTGGATATGGCAAAGGGAAAAAAGCTTTCTTCCCAACCGACAAAAATGAATTTATCATTTTCTGTTACATTGTCTTCCTTGTTAAATTTAAAGATTTGAATCTCAAGGCTTGATACGTCATAATTATAAATCAAATCGAGAATGGCATCTTTTTCTGGAATATCCGTATAAACATTCTTCTTCCCAATTTTATGGTTATTGATGAATATATCAATAAAACTATCTAAATCAGGAGAGCTTTCTCTTGATAATCTTTCTTGGTTGGTGTGATTTCTATAAAAGTCTTCACAAAATCCGTTGCATTCATAAAACTAAAATTTATTGGTTAGATATCACTTGTATTAATAGTGTAAATTTCTCTTATAATAAGTGTCATATTATGTTGTAATACAACAAAATAATCATTATACCATAGACCATAAAACCAACGCCGCCATAATAGCCCTTAAGGACTGAAGGATGTGGAAGTGTTATTTTGAAATAAGTCCTATACCTAAAATCAGTCCTATCAATGAAGCTATTCCATATATATAAAATGAAGTACTTCTTTTGCTCCTGTTTCTGTATAGGCGTATAAGTATCCATATACTGCTCAAAATTGTCATGCAATTAATAAATATTATACCCCAAAGAGGTACCGGTTCCATTGTTCTCATTATATACTTTCATTTGTATTATTAGATTCTTTTTCTTCTATTACCTTATCGGTGACTTTTTCGGCTTTTGATACTTTGAGTCTTCGACCTTGTTCCAATTATCAGTTCCTAAATCGAAGCCTTCTTCACCAATCTTTTTGCCATAACCAGGCAAATACTTATGAAACAGTTACAGTTTCTTGGTCTTTATGTATAATTCTTCCGCTTACCGCCTGCTTGCTTGTCATGTAAGTAACCATGCGCTTTGTAGGTAAACGTTGCCTTCCACTAGCCGGATAATTCTCTTTCGAACGGCATCGGCCACGTCATACGTTGAGTTTATCGATACCAGTCTCATAGTTTAAGTCGTTAAAGTCTAATATGTAGTCAACTACTACTAAGTCTTTTTCTTATTACGGCAAACAACCATATACATGAGCAGAGATACAGAATGAAATTAGGTACTAAATGTCTTACCACCGCCCCACTTTCTTCATAAACTTTATCTTTATCTTTGTCATAAAAGAGTTTTATTTTTTGTGGATCGAACTGTACACATTTATCTCTGGCAACTGCTACATAATATTGCTTTCCATTGACCTCTATGAGTATGGATGATGAAGTTCTACGACGGCAATTAACTTCCAGTACCGAATAATTTTGTATTGGTTCCTCACTTTTGATTATCGTTTGTCTATGGTCGTATATGAGCCACATAAAGACAGCAACTGCTAATAGGCCAATATTTACCAATATGACACTTATAAGTTCCTTATTTGTAACACGTTTCATTTCCTTATTTTTTGAGCAAATCACGACATTCAACTATTATAATCATAATATATTAAGAAAAACATATTCCTAAAATGACAGCTAATATTAAGAGAAAACCGGCACACCATCTATTATTCTTGTCATAATTCTCATTATACAATGTTTTATCCCTTTTTGTTCTAAGTGTTTTTCCAATTCTTTCTTTTCCATACTTATTTAGATAGGTTAATACATTACTTTCCAGGTTTCTCACTAACGATATAGTAAAACAATGTTCATATACAAATATATGAAACATTCTTCATAATTCCCTCGATAACCATTCTATTCTCTTTATAAAGAATAAATTAGATATAAATTATCCTGCAATAGAAGAATAAACACAAGAAAGAAAAAGGCAACTGATTAGAGTGCTATTCACGTCAAAAGACCTAAAGCAAACAAAAGAAGAGATGGAATAAGACTTTCCGGCATGCATATAAGCATTTCGGACGTAAGGCACTCTCCAGTACATTACGTCCGAAATATCAAATACTTTATTTTATTTCCCTTCCAACAAATCCGGGCGCAAACGCTGGGTCCGTTCAAGCGACTGCTGAAACTCCCATTCACGAATCTTCGCTTCATGGCCGGACAGCAAGATGTCGGGCACCTTCCAGCCGTTGTATTCTGCCGGACGCGTGTACACCGGAGGAGCCAGCAGGTTGTCCTGGAATGAATCGGACAAAGCCGACTGCTCATCGGAAATCACTCCCGGAATGATGCGGACAATCGAATCGGCAATCACCGCTGCCGCCATGCTCGCCGCCCGTCAGCACATAGTCGCCGATACTGATTTCCTTCGTGATGAAATGCTCGCGAATGCGGTAGTCGATGCCCTTGAAGTGTCCGCACAGAATAATCAGGTTCTGCGACAGTGACAGCGTGTTGGCCATCTTCTGGTTGAACTGCTCGCCGTCGGGCGTCGTGAAAATCACCTCGTCGTAATGACGTTCCGCCTTTAGTGCAGAGATACACCGGTCAATCGGCTCAATCTTCATCACCATGCCGGCACATCCCCCGAACGGATAATCGTCCACCTTACGGTAACGGTCGTACGCATAATCGCGCAGGTTATGGATGTGAATCTCGGCAATTCCTTTCTTCTGAGCACGGCTCATGATGGAGTAATTGAAGAATCCTTCAATCATTTCCGGCAATACGGTTATAATGTCTATTCTCATTTGTCTGCGATTGTTTTTTGCAAAAGTACGAATATTTTTGCTACTTTTGCATGAAACATTACGCTTTAATGTCATGACAGAAATAGAAAGAATCGACCAGCTGCGTGAAGAGTTACACACGCATAATCATAACTACTACATTCTCAATGCACCAACCATCAGCGACCAGGAATTCGACCGGCTCATGCGCGAGCTGCAGGATTTGGAGGCGAAACACCCCGAACACTACGACGAGAACTCGCCGAGCGTGCGCGTGGGCAGCGACCTGAACAAGGAGTTCCGCCAGGTGGAACACAAGTATCCTATGCTCTCACTGGGCAACACGTATTCCGAGACAGAGGTGCGGGAGTTCTACGAACGTGTGCGGAAGGCACTGAACGAGGACTTCGAAATCTGCTGCGAGCTGAAGTTCGACGGTACGTCCATCTCGCTGACCTACGAAGACGGACGACTGGTGCAGGCGGTGACGCGTGGCGACGGTGTACGGGGCGATGACGTGACGGACAACGTGAAGACCATCCGTTCCATTCCGCTGCGTCTGTCAGGCGAAGGCTATCCCCGCCGGTTTGAAATCCGCGGTGAGATTCTGATGCCGTGGACGGTGTTCGAGGAACTGAACCGCGAACGTGAGCTGCGTGAGGAACCGCTTTTTGCCAACCCACGCAATGCGGCTTCGGGTACGCTCAAGTCGCAGAACTCGGCAGTAGTGGCTTCGCGCAAGCTGGATGCCTACCTATATTATCTGTTGGGCGAGGAACTGCCGCACGACGGGCATTATGAGAATTTGCAGGAAGCGGCACGCTGGGGTTTCAAGGTGTCGTCGCACATGCGCAAGGCCCGTACGCTGGAAGAGGTATTCGACTTTATCAACTACTGGGACTTGGAGCGCAAGAATCTGCCGGTGGCTACCGACGGCATTGTGCTGAAGGTAAACTCACAGCGCCAGCAGCGCAACCTGGGCTTCACGGCCAAGTCGCCGCGCTGGGCCATCGCTTATAAATTTCAGGCGGAACAGGCTTGCACCAAACTGCTGAAGGTGACGTATCAGGTGGGACGTACGGGAGCAGTAACCCCCGTAGCCAATCTGGAACCGGTTCAGCTTTCGGGTACGGTGGTGAAACGTGCTTCTCTCCACAATGCCGACATCATCGAGTCGCTCGACCTGCATTTGGGCGATATGGTGTACGTGGAAAAGGGCGGCGAAATCATTCCGAAGATTACGGGAGTGGATAAGGACGCACGTCCGGAAGGAAGCGAGAAGGTAACTTTCATCACACACTGTCCGGAATGCGGCAGCCGACTGGTACGCTACGAGGACGAAGCCGCACATTACTGTACGAACGAAGACGGTTGCCCTACACAGATAAAGGGCCGCATCGAGCATTTCATCAGCCGTCGTGCCATGAACATCGAAGGACTGGGACCCGGAAACCGTCGACCAGTTCTATCAGGAGGGACTGATTCACGATGTGGCCGACCTCTACACGCTGCAAGCTGCGGACATCTGCCGCCTGAACCGCATGGGAGAAAAATCGGCCGAGAACATCATACAGGGAGTAGAGAAATCGAAGACCGTTCCCTACGAGCGTGTCATCTTTGCACTGGGCATCCGCTTTGTGGGCGAAACCGTGGCCAAGAAAGTGGCACGTGCGTTCCGCTCCATCGACGACCTGAAATCGGCTACGCTGGACGACCTGATTCACGTGGACGAAATCGGCGAAAAGATTGCACAGAGTATCCTGCGTTATTTCCACAGCGAAAAGAATCTACAGCTCATCGAACGCCTGCGTGAAGCCGGAGTGCAGATGGCCATCAGTGAGGAAGAGACAGCCGGACAGACCGACAAGCTGCAAGGCCAGTCCATCGTCATCAGCGGCGTATTTGCCCGCCACTCGCGCGACGAATACAAGGCACTTATCGAAAAGCATGGCGGAAAGAACGTGGGCAGCATCTCCAAGAAAACAAGCTTCATCCTGGCCGGAGAAAACATGGGCCCCAGCAAACTGGAAAAAGCAGAAAAACTGGGCATCCGCATCGTAAATGAAGAGGAGTTTCTCGGAATGATCGGCGAATAAAGTGCCAGTCCTTTACAAATTATTTATAAAAGGCAAAAAAACGATTAAATCTATAGGTTAAATTGAAAATATTCGTACTTTTGTACACTTGTTAAAGTGATTATATTTCATTTATGATAGTAAGAAGACTGAAAGGAATGGGGTAGCTCTGATTACTCCCTTCAAGAGCGACGGTAGCGTGGATTATAACGCGCTGGTACGACTCGTTGAATATCAGGTACAAAATGGGGTGGATTTTCTCTGTGTACTGGGTACCACTGCGGAAACACCGACACTGACTGAGGAAGAAAAAAGACAAATCAAGAAAGTGGTGATAGAACGCGTCAACGGTCGTGTGCCAATTTTGCTGGGCATCAGCAGCAACTGTACGCAGACGGTGCTCAACACGCTGAAAAATGAGGACTTCACAGGAGTGGACGCCGTACTGGTGGCCGTTCCTTATTATAATAAACCTTCACAGGAAGGCATTTACCAGCACTATAAAGCTATTGCCGAAGCTACTGATCTTCCGGTAGTACTCTACAATGTGCCGGGACGTACCGGTGTGAACATGACGGCCGAAACAACCTTGCGTCTGGCACGCGACTTCAAGAACATCGTGGCTATCAAGGAAGCATCGGGCAACATTACACAGATGGACGATATCATCAAGAACAAACCGGAGAATTTCGACGTAATCTCGGGCGACGACGGTATTACCTTCCCGCTGATTACCTTGGGAGCCATGGGCGTTATCTCCGTTATCGGAAATGCCTTTCCGCGTGAGTTCAGCCGCATGACACGTCTGGCACTGGCCGGCGACTACAACAATGCGCTGACCATCCATCACCAGTTTACGGAGCTGTTCAAGCTGCTGTTTGTCGACGGTAACCCTGCCGGAGTGAAAGCCATGCTCAGCATGATGGGAATGATTGAGAACCGTCTGCGCTTGCCTCTGGTTCCTACCCGCATCACTACTTACGAACAGATGCGCCGCATACTGGATGAGCTGAAAATAAAATGCTAAAAAAATCACGGCAGAGTCCTGCCGTGACCGCATAAAAAAAAGAGATTTCAAATCTGTACAGAACCTGTCTGATTTGAAATCTCTTTGCTTTTTGTTGTATCCAAAGTCATCTTCTTCAAAGGGCGGGCATCAATTTTCTGCCTGATGCAGAAGCGATGCCAGTTCGGAGGGAGTTACATTCTTTGCCACAATGGCTCCACGGTCGTTCACCAGGTAATTGATGAATCCGTGCTTCAGGTCGTACGACTTGAATATCTCCGAATTTTCACCTTCCATTTCCTGATAGACGTTATCGCTGATACCGTCCTGGCGAACCGCAGCGTTGAATACCGACTGGTAGCGGTCGAATGAAATGGAAATCATCTCAACACGGGCGTCGTCCGAAACCACATTGTGCAGTCTGGCATTGCGTGTACGCGATGCGGCGTCGTAACTGGCCCAAAAAAGCTCAGCAGGATGTAATTGCCTTTTGCGGCTTGCAGGCTGAGCGGCTGCTTTTCTTTTCCGAGCACTAACTCCGGAGCCTGCGCCCCAAGCGGAAGTTTCTCGGTGGGAGTCTTTCTCTTGTCAAATGACAGAGAAATGAAGGAACTGAATACTAATACAACAAAAAACCACTTTACATTTTTAAGCATGTAATTTGATTTTAGTTAATACTATCCGGTACTGTGTCCTTACAGTGATTTCCTGCCCGGAACATTACTTCTGTGGCCGGAACAGCAGGACTGCCCGGCCACGTAAATCTGGGAAATCCGTTGCAAATATACGGTTTATTTCCCTAAAAAGTTCAGAAAAAGTCTAATATTTTATGTTTTTAAGCATAATTTTTAAGTTTCATCTGAAGCATCTCCCCATTTTCTGCCACGTAAACGTACTTGTCGGCCCCACGGTCTTCCACTTCTATACGGTAGTAATTTCCGGTTTCTGTTTCAAAGAAATCCACATCGTCGACCTCCATTCCGCTTCCTGACAAATCGGCCAAAAGCGACGTACGCCTTCGGGAAGGGTACTGTATTCGCGCTCTTCTATCTCGTATGTAGTATGCATCCAGGAAAGAACTCCATCAACCAGTTTGTAGTACACTTCTTTCTGACGGCCACCGTCGCTAATTTCCACTTCGATACCTCCTTTTTCTTCTTCAATGTCCAGAATCACAGCCTGAGGATATTTTGTCTTTACCAGGCTCCTTCACCTCCGATGTCTGTCCGGGAGTTGCCGGAGTATGTTCTCCCCATTCTGCTTCTTCACGAATCAGCGTGCCATCTTCCAGATAGGTAAGTTCATATTCCTTCTCACCCGATTCCACTTCAATGACGTAAATCACGCTGGCATCGGTTTTCTCAATCTTGTCCACATCATCTACTCTCCATGATGCGTATGCACCGGTTTTAAATGCATCTTGCACAGTTTGCGGTAATTGAGCAAAAGGAATGTCATATTCCGTCATCACCCATACACCGTCGGGAGTAAACCATGCTTTGTTCTCATACCCGTTATCTGCAAACTCAGCTTCATAGAACTGACCTTTTGTTCCCAGTCCACTCTCGATACATTCGGGTATCGGGTATCAAAAGCTTCTTGCAGGTTTGCCGAAACTTGCAAACGGTCGTCATCATCTTTATCACAGCCTCTGCAGGCCGACTACACCTAGTGTCATCATTGCCCAAAATACAAACTTCTTCATAATTCAGTGTCCCTTTTTTTCTTTTGTTTGTGACAAAGGTCTGACACAATTCTGAAAAGATTTTGAAATAATCTGCGAAGTTGGAAAAAAAATGAGATTTCGCGTGCCCAGTCTATTTTTATCACTATATTTGGGGCACAACAACTTAGCCTATTTATATATGATATATATACACCGCATTCTTGTGATCTTTTTCTGTCTGTTTTTCTCCACTGTATCGGCTCAGAAAGTGGGACTGGTACTCAGTGGGGGCGGAGCAAAAGGTCTGACACACATCGGCATTATCCGTGCACTGGAAGAAAACAACATCCCCATCGACTATGTCACGGGTACTTCCATGGGCGCCATCATCGGTTCGCTGTATGCCATGGGCTATTCGCCGGACGACATGGAAAAGCTCATCAGATCGGAAGATTTCAAACGATGGTATTCCGGAGGGATACAGGAAAAATACATCTACTATTTCAAACGGAATCCGCCTACACCGGAGTTTATCAATATCCGTGTATCATTGAAGAATCCGCTGCACAAGGTAAAAACACAGTTTCTGCCTTCCAGCGTGGTCGACCCGTTGCAGATGAACCTGGCATTCGTGGAACTGTTCGGACAGGCTACTGCGCTCTGCCGGGGGAATTTTGATAATCTGTTCATTCCTTTCCGCTGCGTAGCTTCCGATGTGTATAACAAACGCCCAATCATCTTCAAGGAAGGTGATTTGGGAGATGCCGTGCGTGCTTCCATGAGTTTCCCTGGCATGTTCAAACCCATTGAAATAGATTCCGTACTGGCGTATGACGGAGGAATATATAACAATTTTCCTGTTAATGTAATGACGGAAGACTTTCATCCGGACATCATTATCGGTAGCGTGGTAAGTTCCAATCCCGGGAAACCGCAGGAGGGAGACATCATCGGACAGCCTGGAAAGCATGATCATGCAGAAAACAGATTACTCCGTTCCCGATTCTACGGGCATCCTGATGACCTTCAAATACGATGATGTGAACCTGATGGACTTCAACCGTTTTGACGAACTCCACGACATCGGCTATAAGCGTACCATGGAACTGATGGATTCCATCAAGAACCGGATATCGCGCCGTATGGACTATCGCTTGCTGGAGAAGGAACGCATGGCATTCAAAAAGAAAATGCCTGAATTCCGCTTCCGCAATATCATTATTCATGGAGCAAACGACCAGCAGAAAAAATACATCCGTAAGGAATTCCATAGCGAAGAAGACGGCACATTCTCTCTGGAAGAGTCTTCGGAAAGGATATTTCCGCCTGATGTCATCCGATAATATGATTTCTGAGATTATTCCTCATGCGGTATATAATCCCTACGAAAACGATTTTAATTTGGATTTGAAAGTACGTATGAAGGATGACCTCTCTCTGAGAGTAGGAGGAAACGTTGGCTCAAACGGAGCCAATCAGGTATATATAGGAGCCACCTACCACAACTTGAACAATTTATCCAAGGAATTCTCACTGGATGGGCAGCTGGGACAAATCTACAACAACTTGCAGCTATCCGGACGTATTGACTTGCCAACCCGGTTGCCGACTTCGTATCGTCTGGTTGCTTCCTTATCTACCTTCGACTACCTGAAGCAGGAAAAACTGTTGAGCAAAGGAAATACTCCGATCTTCAACAAACAAAAAGAAGAGTTTGTCAAGTTGTTTGTATCCATGCCTTTCCTGAGCAGGCAAAAAGCAGAATTCGGTATCGGGGGTAGGCCAGTTGGAAGACCAATACTTCCAGACGAACGTCATTGACTTTAGCTCAGACGTACGCGACGCCAGCAAATATACCATATTTGGCGGTTCGGTTGCATTGGACGGAAATACACTTAACAGCCGGCAGTTTGCCACTTCCGGACGGCATGAAAGACTTGCCGCACACATTTATACTGGGGTGGAACGGTACTATCCAGGAAACGAAGATCCCGCCTATACGGAAAACTATAAATACATCCAATCATGGCTGCAAATAGCCTATGAACTGGAAAAGTATCATACACTCAACCCTCATTTCTCGCTAGGAACCTACCTGAAGGCCTATTATTCTTCGCGTAACTTTAGCCACAATTACCGGGCTACCATGATGCAGGCTGGAGAATTTGCACCTACGGCTCACAGTAGAATCACCTACAACGAAGCATTCCGGGCTAATCAGTTTGTAGGAGCAGGTGTATGTCCAATCTACCAGTTCAACAGCGTGCTTCAGGTAAGACTAGGCATGTATGGATTCGCACCGATTTTCCCCATTCGGGAAGAAAGTGGTAAAGCACGCTATGGAAAAGTGTTCTCACAGTTCGAATATATGGGCGAACTGGATGCTGGTAGTCAGACTTCCTTTCGGCTCCATATGTGCCTACCTAAATCACTATAGTTCACCGAGTAACAACTGGAATTTAGGCCTCACACTAGGCTGGCAGATATTTGGAAGTCGGTTTATGGAATAATTTTTATTGAAAAAAATCGCAGAAATATTTGGAAGTTTCGTACAAACTCCATACCTTTGCACCCGTCAAACAAAAAGGACATGGCCGCGTAGCTCAACTGAATAGAGTAGCTGACTACGGATCAGCCGGTTACAGGTTTGAATCCTGTCGCGGTCACCTTCCTTGTTAGTTTGAATGAAATGATTGGCCGCGTAGCTCAACTGAATAGAGTAGCTGACTACGGATCAGCCGGTTACAGGTTTGAATCCTGTCGCGGTCACCATTTTCTACTGAAGATTTAGAAATAATTGGCCACGTAGCTCAACTGAATAGAGTAGCTGACTACGGATCAGCCGGTTACAGGTTTGAATCCTGTCGTGGTCACTTTTCTAATCAAAATTTGAACGATTGGCCGCGTAGCTCAACTGAATAGAGTAGCTGACTACGGATCGAGCCGGTTACAGGTTTGAATCCTGTCGCGGTCACCAAAAAGCACCTTTTTAAAAGAGGTGCTTTTTTGTATCTGCAACTTTGCTATCTACAGCATAATCCAAGGGATTCGGCCGTTTATCAAGTTTAACTGCGAATTTGCGATTCAACGTAAAATTTGCTAGAAAAAGACTCTTCCATGTGCCAACATAATCGCTTACTCTTTATTAATTTTCCGTAAGAAAAACGTAGAACAACGTTTCCTGAAAATATTTTTTACAGAAATCCCCTCAAAAGACTAAGGAAGAAGAGAACACCATACGAAAATCTCAAAAACAGAGCGAGAACTACTTTCCACAATGAAATTTCCTGCTCCTATAAAATTTTGAACGCATTTCTACAAAGAGGAGAGAATGTTATTTTTCTAATTAAACATAATACGGATTATATTCATTATGCGTTTATCAAAAAAATGTAAGTGTATTTAAAGGAAAACGTACTTGCATTTAATCTACAACGCCTTTGCGTTCCAATTAAAACGTAAGTACGTTTTTTAAGGCCTTATTCGCACGATTCTATACATCAATAAGCAGATGATTTCAATACCATTTTTATTCGCTTTTGGGGCTTGAGATTATCGATTCTGAGAATAATAAAAACCAAGGACCGAATCCACGGATGGAAACGGCCCTGAGAATTCATTTTTCTATGACAAGACTTTATTTAATCACCAAAATCGGCGTGTTGGAATGGAAAATCATCCGACGGGCAATGCTGGGATTAAACAAGCGTGCAAAGACGTTCCGCTTGTAATTTGACAGACACAGCACGTCAATGCCTTTTTCCTTGACATATGCGTCCAAATTGCTAAGCAGACTTTCTCCGCCCAACATGTCGTAATCAATTGTCAGCTGCGGATATTGCTTCTTGAAATATTCCTGGATGCCCACCAGCTTGATTTCATTCCACGTACGCTTCTGCGCATTGTCGCTCAGATGGATGAACGATACTTCAAAATGATAATCCTTGAAAGTCGTTACCAGTGAGTCAAATGCAATCAAGTCACGCTGGTCAAAACTGGTAAAGAATGCGACCTTATGGATTTCATCGAAGTTTTTCTTCTGCGCATTTTTCGGGATGGCATAGACAAATACCGGGCTACGGTCGATGATTTCGGCCGTTACACTACCGATAAGATCCATTTCCTTCTCGCCTTTTCCGCGCGTTCCCATGATGATTATGAGCGGCTTTTCCTCGCGTGCATAATGCAGGATTTCTTCTTCCGGTACACCTTCTTTCAGAGTGCAGGTGTACTTCACATCAGGAAGTTCTCCTTTCTGAATACGTTCTTTAATACTGTTTATCAAATTGTTAAGCTGTTCATGAATACTATCGAGCATGCTCTTAATGCCCAATTCATGCTCCATCGGCAACCCGTAGTTTTCTGTCGCATACTGCAAACTCGACATGTATACCGGACTGAAATACACGTGCATCAGCACGACTTCTGCCTGTATCTTGGCTGCAAAATTGAAACCGAATTCACAGGCAGCCATCGAATAATCAGAAAAGTCGACCGGTATCAGCACCTGCTTGCCATGCTTTTCTTCCGTTTTTTCCTCATTGACCACGTCTTCGGCCAACCACGCAGAACTTTCAATGATTTTCAATGCCCTGGGCAGATCACTTTCGCGGATGCGTATTCTCACGCCCGAAGAAATGACAGGCTGAATCAGGTTGACATTATGGATGCAAGCCTCAATTCCTTCATTTTCAAGCACATTCTTTAGAATCTGGGCTTTAGAATAAGTAAGAATGGCCAGTGTTACAAGTTTTTCTTCCATGGCTTCTGCATTTTTAGGTTAATATCATATTATCGGATAAACAATAAGGGCCGTAACAGGAACGGATACTCTCCCACTCTCTTGTTACAGCCCTTATCTTATATCAAGCGCGTTGTTCTTCCTTCAGAATGGCTATTGCCTTATCGAGTACCGTAGTATCGTCAAGCATCACCAGTCCGCCGTCAGGACCCGGTTCGAGATGGATACCTACGCTTTTTCCGTCCTTGAAGTTATGTCCGCCAAAGAAATTACGCACCGTTTCCACGCTGAGATTCAACTCATCCGCAATGCGATGCATGCTTCCCGTGGGCAAAGAATCTTTGATTTTACGAAGTTCGTTAAAGGTTATTGTTCTGTTCATAGTAGTCATAATTAAGTGTTAGACAAAATGTTGTTTTTAATATCGATTTAAATATAGCAAAAGATTGTGATAGCACAAACTTTCCAACCGTTTTTTTTCGAAAATATCTTACTTCCCGGTCAGAAATGCAGACCTTTTGCCACTATCATTCCTCCGATTATCGCATAGAGATAAGTCAGCAGCAGTGTAGCATGCAGAATGGAAATATCATCTTTGGTATATCCGCCCTTGGTGTACTGGGTGGAAATATACTGCGGACAATCGAAGAATTTCTTGCGCAGCCGTGCGTACAGCAGGTACACAAGCACACCGACAACCGATCCGGCCACTGCCCCACACAGAATGTCACCAGGATAATGCACACCTAAATACATGCGTGAGTACGAAGGAATCATTGCCCACAGAAACATCATGCAGGTGAAAGGCAGATAGCGCACCAGCAACGAAGCAAACATCGCTACGGCAAAGGTATTGGCGGCATGGCTGGAGATAAATCCATACAAGCCTCCCCGATAGTCGTTCACCGTCTGCACCAGATACATCAGTCCTAGGTCTTGAGTGGGACGAAAACGAGCAAAATAAGGCTTGCAGAGTCCCGACGCAAACTGGTCGGCCAGCGTAACGCACAAAGCGAACATCAGCGTGATGACTATTCCTTGCGGCACACGGTTATTCTTAAACACGACATACAGCAACACCAGTACGGCCGGAATCCATGTCTTGGTGTCTGTCACTGTCCACATGAATCCATCCCAGAACAAGGAGTCGCTTCCGTTAAGAGAAAGTAGCAAAGCCTTGTCGGCCTCTATGAGTTGCTGTATGTCTGCCATTTATGCTTATTTGAATTAAATGATTTCAATTGCTTCCGTCTTCACCCAGCCTTTGTTGCCGTCTTCCAAGCGGATTTCCTTCCAGCCTTTCATCGAATTGTCCTCGATGAAGACTTTCGTACCTTCATGCAGCACGAACAAGTCGGTTCCGCTTTCGTTCGGCGTACTCTTAACATTGATTGTCGGCTCCATCACAATGGCTCCCGTACGGTCTACCAGCTCCGCTTTCTGCTCACTGGCAAAAATATTGCTGCACACCGTCACAATCAGGAATACCACCGCTCCGATAAATCCGGCTTTCTTTATCCAAAGGCGGTTGCCGAAGATATAAAAAGATACTCCTATCAGCAAAAGAATGAACGAGAAAATTCCCACATAGCCCCAGGCTCTGTTCGCTCATCATGTTGACCAGCGATTTATACCACGTCACGATGAACACTTCGGCAGTAGGCGTAATCTTATCCACCGTCTTGCTGCGTGCCATGTCCAGATTAAAACGGATATCCGCGTCTCCCGGGTTCAAGAGAAGTGCCCGTTCGTAGTTGAGCACTGCCTTGGCCGTATTCTTCAGCTTGAAGTACGCGTTTCCAAGATTATAATAGATGTCGGCCGATTCTCCCTGCGTCTGCAGGATTTCTTCATACAAGGACGCTGCCTCGCTGAACTTTTCCTTCTGGTATGCTTCGTCAGCTTCCGCCTTTGTGGGAGCTGCCACGGCAAACTGAATATACCCAATCAGGCCTATCAATAATAAAGACAATTTCTTCATATTTAGTCTGCTCTCCTATCCGTTTTAATGTTTGATACTATTTTCCATTTTACTGATGACTTCCACAGAAGCGGAATATACCTTGTCCATCGCCTCGTTTTCGTTGCCCGGAGCATAACGTGCATATTCACATTCGTTGAGCACACCAATGAACTCGGCAATCAAGGCTTCCTGCACGCCGTAGTTGGTCAGTTCGGCCTCAATATTGTCTTTCGACAGCTGAGATACCGGAATACTGAGCTTGTCGCTGATGTATCCCCACAAAGCCTTCAGCACTTCGTCATAGAACTCATTCTTCTTATTTTCTGCCAGCAACTTACCAGCCAGTTTCATACGGCGTGTAGCCACCTTGTTGGCTTTCTTGGTCTTCACCTTCGCCACGTTGGCATTTTCGAGGGCTTTCTGGCGATAAATCACTGCAAAGACAACGAACAGCAGTAACGGAATCAGGTAGCACAGGTAATATCCCACGGTACCGAAGAAGAAGTCTCCCTTCGGACGAAGTGAAGAATCGCCCAACTTGATAAAGCGGATATCTCTACCCAGCATCTTCACGCTCTCCTTGTTAGTGAAGTCTGAAATTACCTGATCGGCATTTCCCTGTCCTTTGGCCACCTTCAGGTTATAAGCCTCTGTTTTCAGAGTCTTGTAGCTGTTGCTCTTCAGGTCGAAGTAGGTAAATTCTACTGCCGGAATTGTAAAGTTGCCGGCATGACGCGGAATTGCCAGGTATTCGAATGTCTTCGTACCCGTCAGTCCACTGTTGGTCAGCTTATAATCATCGGTCACTTTCGGGTCATAGATTTCGAAATCCTGCGGGAATTTTACTTCCGGCGTACCGATGCTTCATGTTTCCTGTACCGCTCAGTGTCAGTTTGATGGTCACAGCATCGTTGGTCTTTACGTCAGTCGCATTGATAGACGATGCCAGTTTGAACTCACCCACTGCTCCAGAGAATCCGGCCGGTTTGGCAGGAAGCGGCTGCACGTTAATCACTACTTTCGGAGTCGTAATTTTCTTCTTCACTTCCACGTGTCCTCCGCCATTGAAGAAAGCATCAAACGGGTCGTCCGAAACGGTCTGCTGGGCAACCACCCCATCAAATGTAATAGAAGGGATTTCCAGTTTACCCGTCTGCTGCGGGGAACAACACATACTGGCTCCATACAGTCGTATTGTAATTCCGTCCTTTATAATGTTCCAGTGTAAAAGTCTTCTGCTGCGGCAATTCTACCTCCTGCGTATGGAAACCCTTCAAATCGGGCATCTTGCCATACAACTGACGCAGATTCACCACGGTATATACCTTATAAGTCAGCAGAATGGCTTCCTGCTCGTGTACGGTGGTTTTGCTGGCTGTAGCCGTGATAAACAAATCGTTGGCTGAGATACGGCTGCCTGCTGCCTGGCTACGTGAAGAAGAAGCACTGCCTCCCCCGTTGTTGCCACTATTTCCCGAGTTCTGGTCCTGCGGAAGCACCTTGATGGAAATGGCATTGGAAAAGACTTTCTCTCCATTTACCTCTACACTGGCTGCCGGAATGGTATACGTACCGGGACTTCCCGCCAAAAGGATATAAGTGAACGCCGTAGAGCTATTCGATGTACGCTTTCCGTTGATAATCTGAATACTGCTCTGCTGAGAGCGGCTCGGTCCCATCAGCACGTCAAAGCCCTTGATGGAAGGAGCACGGAAATCCTTGATGTCTTGCGAATTGACCGTGAATACTAGTCGTACCTGGTCACCGCTTACCACCACGTCGGCAGCTTCTGCCACAAAGCGTACCTTGTCGGCAGCTTTCACCTGCCACGCCGCAAGTATCGTAAAAAGTAAGAATATTATCTTTCGCATTATTCTGTTATTTATGATTATTCATTTGTTCTTCATTGCTTCCAGCCTTACCAGTCTTTTTCCAGCTTGCGTCCCTGCACCTGAATCTGCTTCTTCACCTTATCCTGCACGTTCTTTTCGTCCTGCATCACGGCGTTGAGCAACTGCTGGGCATTTTCCTTCGACATCTGGTTCTGGTTTTGCTGCTGTTGCTGCGGATTCTGCTGCTGTTCTTTCTTGTTCTGGTCTTGCTGGTCCTTGTTCTGCTGCTTGTCATCCTGCTTCTGGTCCTGCTTGTTTTGCTGCTGGTCCTGATTCTGCTGATTCTGCTGCTGATCTTTCAACTGCTTCTGCGCCAGTGCCAGGTTGTAGCGGGTTTCATTATCCTGCGGATTGTTGCGCAAGGACTGCTTATAGGCTTCGATACATTGCGGCAACTGTTTGGACGACTGCAGAATGACTCCCATATTATGGTAAATCTGTGCCAGCTTCTTCTTGTCCTTTTCCAGACGAGACGCCGCATCAAACTGCTCCATAGCCTCTTTGGCCTTTTCCTGCATCATCAGCGCATTTCCCAGATTGTACATGGCATCGGCAGACTTGGGATTCAGCTCCAGCGCCTTCCGGTAGTCTACTTCCGCCTTGACAAACTTCGTCCTTGTAAAGCTTGTTGCCGCTTCGCAGATAATCACGGTCTGTTTTCTGTCCGTATCCGGCCACGGCAGTCAGGGCCAGACACATACACAGAATATATCCTTTCACTTTCATCTCCAGTTTCATTTAAAGAGTTTCACATTCTTGAATAGCGGATTCTTGCGGTTCAGAATCATCAGGTCGGCAGCCAGCAAAAGAATAGCCAGCCAGGCCAGTACCTGGAACTGCTCGTCGAACTCCGTAAAGACCTGTGTCTCTACATCCGCCTTCGCCAGTTTGTTTATTTCCGCATTCAGCGCCCTTTCGGCATTGTTGGTATTGTCCACACGCACGTAAATACCGTTTCCGGCTTTAGCAATCTCCTGACACATCTGCTCGTTCAGGCGGGTCACTACCACATTGCCGTCCTTGTCGCGGCGGAATTCATTGGTACCTTCCACCGGAATAGGTGAACCATCGGGTGAACCTACTCCCAAAACAAATACACGCATACCTTTCTTGGCAGCTTCCTGAGCAGCCTCGATGGCTCCTCCTTCGTGGTTCTCACCATCGGTAATCAGCACGATGGCACGTCCTACTCCTTCATTCGGAGTGAAACTCTTCATAGCCAGGTCGATGGCTCCGCGGATGTCCGTACCCTGTGTGGTAATCAAGGAAGGAGAAATCGTTTCCAGAAACATCTTGGCCGATACATAGTCGCTCGTAATCGGTAGCTGTGTGAAAGCTTCACCTGCAAACACAATCATGGCCACCTTATCGTTGTTGAAGGTCTCCACCAGACGGGAAATCAGCTTCTTCGATTTTTCCAGACGGCTGGGAGTGACATCCTGTGCCAGCATGGAGTTTGAAATATCCAATGCCACCACCGTTTCCACACCCTGACGCTTCACCGTTTCCATCTTTGAACCGAACTGCGGACGAGCCAGCATGAAAATAACCATGGCCAGCGCAGAAAGCGTCAGCCAGAATTTTACGTCCGGACGATATTTCGACACATCCGGCATGAGATGTGCCAGCAACTCCGGACTACCATATTCGCGCAACTTCTTGCGACGGCGATAGTTCGAATAAAAATAGAACACAGCCAGCAAGGGCAACACGATCAGTAAATACAAATATTGAGGTTCTCCAAATCGAAACATGACTTCTTATTTTAAGGTATTTTCTTCAAAACTGTATTCCGCAAAAAAGAATTTCAAGCAAGATGCTCAGGAATGCAATCAGTGCAAACACCGCATAGGCTTCTTCACGTTTGCTGAATTCCTTCACGTTCAGTTTCGTTTTTTCCAGTTTGTCAATTTCACGGTACACTTCCTTCAGCTTCGTATTGCTGGTAGCACGGAAATAATTCCCATTAGTTGTTCCGGCAATCTGGCTCATGGTCTGTTCGTCGATTTCCACCGGCATCTGTACATACTGCACACCGGCGAATGTCGGCATCGGATAAGGTGCCGTACCGTTAGTTCCTACACCGATGGTGTACACACGGATACCAAACTGCTTGGCTATTTCAGCCGCAGTAAGCGGAGAAATGTCTCCCCGATTGTTCACACCATCCGTCAGCAGGATAACTACCTTTGACTTGGCCTTGCTGTCTTTCAGACGACTCACTGCGTTGGCCAGTCCCATACCCAGTGCCGTACCGTCTTCAATCATTCCGCGCTGTACCATGTCGCAGCTCACACTCTGGAACAGATTCAACAGTACTCCGTGGTCTACTGTCAGCGGACACTGCGTAAATGCTTCTCCCGCAAAGATAGTCAGACCGATATTATCGTTCGGACGCCCGTTGATAAACTCTGCCGCTACCTGCTTGGCTGCTTCAATACGGTTCGGCTTCAAATCCTCGGCCAGCATACTGGTCGACACGTCGACCGCCAGCATGATGTCAATACCTTCAATCTCCGTGTTCTGCCAGTTATCGGTAGTTTGCGGGCGTGCCAGTACCAGCACAATCATCACAAACGTCAGAATACGAAGCACAAACGGCGCATGCAGCAAATAAATCTTCCAACTGCGCGGAGCCTTCATGTACATCCATGTGGTAGATACCTGCATGGTCGGTTCCGCCTTTTTGCGGCGCATCACGTACCACACGATATACGGAATCAGCAGCAAAAGCAGAAACAGATATTCTATATTCGCAAAAATCATAGTCTCAATTCATTATTAAATTAGAAAAAGAGGTCGATGATATGGCGCACAGACAAATACAAAGCAATCAGTGCGGCCACACCCGTAATGGCAATGCTGCACAGCAAGGCAATTCGTCCCTGTTTGGAACGCTTCTCCTCCACTTTGATTTCCGTCGGCTCCTTCTTGGCGTTCGGATCTTCCTCTATCTTAGTCTGCTTGATGAAATCTACCGCATTCACCAGGTTCATATCGTTTTCATTCATCAGCGGCGCATATTTCGCAAACTTCACCAGGTCGGCTGTTTCAAACATCACCTTCAGGTCGTGGATAGATTCCTTGTCCTTCTCCTCCAACAGACGCTCGATAATTTCCGCAGACGTCATTTCCATGGCATTGAATCCGAAACGCTCCTTTATATATATACGGATGACATCGGTCAGCTCCGTATAATAAGCTTTCGGATCTTCACGCTTGACCACCTTGTCTGCCTTGATAGTTTCAATCTTCTTCATGGCAGCCAAATGAGGCGGAAGTTTAGGTTCTACCTTGATAATCTTGATGATAGGCTTATTGTCACGATAGCGAATGATAAAGAAGGCAGTCACCACTCCCAAAGCAATCAGCAACAGGATAGAATATACCATCGGTGCCAAGTCTTCCCAGGTAAGAGGTACTTCCTGAATGGATTTCGGACCAAAGAACTGGTCAAGATGCAAGGTATCCACCGGAATGGAGTACACTTTCAATGCCAGGGCTTTTGAACGGTAAGCCTTATCATTGACCAGCACTTCAAACGGCGGAAGATAATACAGAGCCGAATCAAAAGAAGTCACTGTATATTCCTGTGACACCAGCCAGCGCTTGTTGTCGTTCAGCAGCTGCGTGTCGGGCTTGGCCACATCCAGAATCTCCACTCCCTGACCAGCGTATCACGCAGCAACGGCAGGCGCAATTTCTGGTTGGCATCCATGCTGACCTGCAATTTGATTTTCGCCTGCTCACCAATAAGCTTTGAGCCTGCAAGGAGTCGATAGTAGCTTCCACCGTCACCTGCTGGGCTTTCAAGCCCGTTGCACAGCATAAAATCAACACAGCACAGCAACATGCCTTTATCATTTTTGAGTAGTATAATAAGAGATGTCTCATGTCAACTGTCAGTTTCGTTTTGCAAATAAATTCAGCAATGCCTTCACATAATCCTGATCTGTACGTACAGATACAGAATCCACATTGCTGTGAGTAAATGTGTCATTCAGCTTCTGCTGCTTTTCCTTCCACCAGGCATGATGTGCATTGCGCAATGCCTTCGACGAAGTATCAATCCACTGCTCATGACCGGTTTCCGCATCACGCACGTGCATCAGTCCCACGTCCGGAAGTTCTTCCATACGACGGTCGTACACCTGCACAGCCACCACATCGTGTTTCCGGTTGGCAATCGTCAACGCATTCTGGAAATCACGTTCGTCAATAAAGTCGCTCAGCATAAAGGCCGTACAGCGTTTCTTCAGCACATTCGTCAGGTACTCAATGGCACACTGCAAATTGGTGCGCTGACTTTCCGGCTTGAAATCAAGCAGTTCACGAATGATATACAAAATATGCTTGCGGCCCTTCTTGGGAGGGATAAATTTCTCAATACGGTCGGAAAAGAAAATCACGCCGATTTTATCATTGTTCTGAATGGCGGAAAAGGCGATTGTAGCCGCAATCTCCGTCACCATTTCTTTCTTCAGGCTGCTGAATGGTACCGAAGTCCAAACTGTTGGACACGTCCACCAGCAACATGACCGTAAGTTCACGTTCTTCCTCAAAGACTTTCACGAATGGTTTGTCGAAGCGAGCGGTCACATTCCAGTCAATATCGCGCACGTCATCCCCATACTGATACTCGCGGACCTCTGAAAAGGCCATACCACGCCCTTTGAAGGCCGAATGATACTGACCGGCAAAAATATTGCTCGAAAGTCCCCGGGTCTTGATTTCAATCTGACGGACACGCTTTAAAAGTTCACTTGTCTCCATTCCTTTAATATTTGACCGTGTTCCTCTGGGGCAACCAAAGGAACACAGCTTAGTCATTTATAATCATGCAGCCTTCCGACTGCGAATAAAAGCCGACGGGAACTCTCTTCCCCGTCTGCAACCGTTACAGGTATCAATGAATCAGGGCACTTCAACCTTGTTCAGAATCTTGCTGACGATTTCATCAGAAGTCACGTTGGTAGCTTCTGCTTCATAAGTCAGACCGATACGGTGACGAAGCACGTCATGAGCCACGGCTCTCACATCTTCCGGAATCACGTATCCACGACGTTTGATGAAAGCGTAACTACGTGCAGCCAGTGCCAGATTAATAGAAGCACGAGGAGAACCTCCAAAGCCAATCAAGCCCTTCAGTTCTTTCAAGTCGTATTTTTCCGGATAACGGGTAGCAAATACGATATCTGCAATGTACTGTTCAATCTTTTCATCCAGGTATACCTGACGAACCACTTCACGGGCAGCAATAATGTCTTCAGCCTTCAAAATAGGACGAACTTCCGTACGCTCTCCGTTGATGTTCTGACGGATAATCTTCTTTTCTTCTTCCAGGCTTCGGATAATCAATAATCACCTTCAGCATGAAACGGTCTACCTGTGCTTCAGGCAACGGATAGGTACCTTCCTGCTCAATCGGGTTCTGCGTAGCCATTACCAGGAAAGGCTTCGGAAGTGCAAAAGTCTGCTTACCCAGTGTCACCTGACGTTCCTGCATGGCCTCGAGCAAGGCACTCTGTACTTTAGCCGGTGCACGGTTAATTTCATCGGCCAGTACAAAGTTGGCAAAAACCGGTCCTTTGTTGGCAACGAACTGCTCATCCTTCTGACTGTAAATCATCGTACCGATAATATCGGCCGGCAGCAAGTCAGGAGTAAACTGCACACGACTGTATTTTGAATCGATCAATGAAGCAAGGGTTTTGATTGCCAAAGTCTTTGCCAATCCCGGAACACCTTCCAGCAGAATATGTCCGTCGGAAAGCAACCCAATCAATAAAGATTCGATAAGATGTTTTTGACCTACGATTACCTGATTCATTCCCTCCATCAGGTTTGTCACAAACGCGCTCTGGCGTTCGATTCGTTCATTCAATTCACGAATGTCAATAGCTTCAGCCATAATTTTCTTCTATTTTAGTTCTCTTTTTTTTCATTAAAAAATGCCCTTTCAGAACATATATCCAAAAAGACACCCCAAAATTAAGGTATTCCCTTAACAGGCACAATAAATTTTGATAAAAAAATATAGACGGGGTTCGCCTTTTAAGGCTTATTGAACTAAAGAAAATTAAAAAGGCCTTGTTTGAATTGAAACAAGGCCTCTCGTTATTTTTTAGGAGTAAGTTGCGGAATCTGAATTGTGGTACCCACCGGCACGTTATCCGGATTCTTGATAATAGCCTTATTGTGCTTCACCAGATAAGGCCACAGTTTTTTATTTCCGTAGAATTTCAGGGCCACGTACCAGGCTCTCCCTGGTTTAAGGGTATATGAGCCCTGACTTCCAGTTATCTGGTATTCAACCGTATCGGCTAAGGTTTCCCTTTTCGGTACAGACGTAGATGCTACGGGAGTTTTTTCTTCTTTCTTCGCGACGGTTTTCAAGGTATCCTTCTTCTGCACCAAGGAAGAATCCGTTTTTACGACTAAAGTATCAGCCAACTGCAAGGAGTCCGAAACCACAACAGGTGCAGGCGTTTTCTGTGTTTCGTTCATCAACTTCTCTACCACCTGTTCCGGAATATAGCGTCGGCCCGAGGTCAATACCCATGTCACGATTCCTCCTATGAAAATACCTGCCAGCAAGATGGAGGCAATCATACACCACGGCACATTGGCTTCTTTCCCTGATGGAGTCAGATCAGCAGCGGGAATCCTTTCTTCCTTTTCAGGCAACGTATCTTCCTGCTTTTCTTTCACCTCCTCTTTCTCAGAAACCACCTTCTCCGTTATTGATGCCTGAACAGGTTCCTCTTCTATCGGAGAAGCAGCTTCCGTTTGTGGCAATACTTCATCAGTTTCTTCCGTAGCCGGTTCTGTTGGAGATTCAATTACCACATCGGTTTCTCCGGCCTTCTCTTCCTCGGTTACTGTCTCTTGAGCTTCCACCCCGGTTTCGCCCTCAGGCAAGTCAGTAAAATGCACTTCATCTTTCAGCAGTACCGGCTGGAAATGCGCAAAAGGCTTATTCACCAAATCCTTCAATCCGGTTTCCGGGATAAACGAAACACGCGTATGTGATTGGCTATCCGTAGTTTCCTGTCCGCTGGGAATCGTTTCTTCAGTAGCGTCTACCGTAATCAGTTTAAACGTACCCAGACCTTTCACCTTTACATACTTGTCCTTTGCCAAAGCTTCTTCTATCAATGACAGAAATTCCTTGGCAAAAGCGCCGCATCAGCCTGGCTCAACTGGCTTTTTGCGAGCAAATAAATCCACAAGTTCATGTAAAGTTATTTTATCATTCATCCGACAAGACGTTTTTAACCCTTCCTTTTAACGAAGTAGCCGACTTAAAACTGACAGCCAGTTCGGGAGGTACCAGAAAGCGCTGTTTGGTGACGGGATTCACAGAAATATACTCCATCTTTTTTCTCCACCTCAAACGAGCCGAAATCCTGTAGCACCACCGTTTTATTCTCCTGTAAAGACTGCGACACACACTCCGTGAAAGAAGCCAGCAAAGACGCTGTTTCCTTTTCGGTTTTCTCCAAACGACGGGAAAGTTCTTCTATGAATTCCTTGTTGGTCATTTTATTTTACGATTGTAGCATACAAATCAAAATCATCTGCATCGTACACCTTTACCCGATGGAAACTGCCGATTCTCAGACGGTGATTTTCCACCTTTATCAATACCTCCGGATCGACTTCCGGTGAATCAAACTGTGTACGGCCGATATAATAATCACCTTCCTTACGGTCAATGATTACCTTGAATTCCTGTCCAATCTTGCGATGAGACAAGTCGGCAGAGATTTCCTGCTGCAATTCCATCAGTTTATCCAGGCGCTGCTGCTTGACTTCCTGCGGAATCTCATCTTTATAATGCTTGGCAGAATAGGTGCCCTCTTCTTCCGAATAGGCAAATGCACCCATACGATCGAAACGTGCCGTACGGACAAATTCCATCAGTTCCTCAAAATCCTGCTCCGTTTCACCCGGATGACCTACCATCAATGTAGTACGCAAATGAATGCCAGGCACCTCCTTACGGAACTTCTCTATCAACTGATAGGTTTCTGCCTTCGTCACATGGCGACGCATCTTTTGCAGCATGTTATCGCTGATATGCTGCAAGGCAATGTCCATATACTTACATACGTTATCGTTTTCACGCATCACGCGGAACAAATCTTCCGGGAAATGAGCGGGATAAGCATAATGCAGACGAATCCATTCCACACCCGGGATATGTGCCATCTGTTCTATCAGATCCGGCAACATCTGTTTTTTATACAAATCCACTCCGTAATAGGTCAGTTCCTGTGCAATGACCTGAAATTCTTTCACCCCTTCGGAAACCAGCAAGCGCACTTCGTCCAGAATTTCTTCCATAGGACGAGACACATGTTTACCGGTAATGATAGGAATGGCGCAATAAGAACACTTGCGGTCGCAACCTTCTGATATTTTCAGGTATGCATAATGCTTCGGAGTCGTCAGATGACGCTCAATGGCAAATTCAGAATGATAGGCCTTTCCTAAATCGGCCAAAAGTTCATTCCAGTTGAACTTCCCATAGAATTTGTCGACCTGCGGAATCTCCATCTGCAAGTCCTTTAGGTAACGTTCCGACAGACAACCCATTACAAACAGTTTTTTCAAGCGTCCCTCTTCCTTTGCCTGACAGAACTCCAGAATCATGTTGATAGATTCCTCCTTGGCATCACCTATAAAGCCACACGTATTGATAACGGCAATTTCTCCCTGCGGATGGTCGCTGTCATGTGTCACCTTGTAGCCGCTAGCTTCCAGCTGTTTCATCAGCTTTTCGGAATCTACCAGATTTTTCGAGCATCCTAAAGTAATTATATCGATTGTATTCTTTCTCATTTTTCAGTGGTTGAGCCAAACAATGAATCCACGAACTCACGGCGACGGAATATCTGCAAATCTTCCATGCCTTCTCCCAGACCGATGTATCTTACCGGAATCTTAAACTGGTCGGAAATTCCAATCACTACTCCACCCTTGGCCGTTCCGTCAAGTTTGGTGATAGCCATGGCGGTTACTTCTGTAGCCAAAGTAAACTGTTTGGCCTGTTCGAATGCATTCTGTCCGGTAGAGCCGTCCAGCACCAGCAACACTTCATGAGGTGCATCGGGTACCACCTTTTTCATCACGTTCTTGATTTTTGTCAGCTCGTTCATCAAACCAATCTTATTGTGCAAACGTCCTGCCGTATCAATGATTACCACGTCAACATTATTAGCCTTGGCAGAACTCAGCGTATCAAAAGCTACTGAAGCAGGGTCAGCTCCCATTTTCTGTTTTATTACCGGTACGCCCACACGTTCTCCCCAGATGTCAAGCTGTTCTACAGCTGCGGCACGGAAAGTATCTGCGGCACCCAGATAGACCTTTTTCCCGGCTTTTTTAAACTGATAAGCCGCTTACCGATAGTCGTCGTTTTTCCTACTCCGTTCACGCCTACCACCATAATCACATAAGGAGTCTTATCCTGAGGCACATCAAAATCGGCAGCATCCACCGTATTGTTTTCCATCAGCAACGCCGCAATCTCCTCACGAAGGATATTGTTCAGCTCCTGTGTATTCACATACTTATCCTTTGCCACTCTGGTTTCAATGCGCTTGATAATGTTCAGCGTAGTTTCTACTCCCACATCAGACGTAATAAGCACTTCTTCCAGATTGTCCAGCACCTCGTCATCCACCTTTGATTTTCCGGCCACCGCACGTGCTATTTTTCCAAATACACTTTCTTTGGTCTTAGACAATCCTTTGTCTAATGTTTCTTTTTTTTCCTTTGAGAAAAAACTAAAAAATCCCATACAACTTACTTTTATCAGTTTCTGACACAAAGATATAACTATTATCAATCATATCAAATGCAATCATTTAAAAATCAAAACATTAATACTAGCGGAAGATTTTCATGTAAAACATACGTAAAACAAATCACAGAATTTTTTGTATCTCACGCTATTTTCAGTACAAATATAGTGATTTTTTTTAAGATTCCTGCAACACATAATTTATCGCTTCCTCAGTGGCTTTTTCTCTTTCTTCCTCCAACTCAGAAGATAATCTGCTTATCAAGTCCATGTCTCCGGTAACAGAGCTTCCATACGAGCCCCCTCTTTGTCGGCAATAATGAGTTTATAATGCCCGTATCCGATGAACTTTTTAAATAAGGTATATTGCTGCTGTGCCATAAGAAAGCGTTTTACAGCGGAAAAGAAAAACGGTTCCGCGACCCGTTGCGTTACATATCCAGGAAAAGGGTACAGTGTAGCCATTAAGCATACAACACGGGACGGAACCGTATATGAAGAAGCATCGGGCCACATAACGTTGTCCGATGCCTAACGGTCAAGGTTTCCCTTTTCCAATAAAATATGTAACGCAATACAAAGATGGGAATTTTATCTGGAAAAAACAAAGCCCCTTCCGGATATTAATCTGGTCGGGGCTTTGATTTGCTAATAAAAGCAAACTTCTACACTGCAAAGATGTATATAATTTCCGAGAAAAGTTGTATATAATTATTGGAAAATATTGTATATCAAAATTGAAATAAATTGTAGTTTACCGTTACAGCCAAGATAGGGGATAAACCGTTTCTACCGATACCATAGCCAGCAGATAGACCAAGCCCCCAGCGTTTGTTTTTTTGTACGATGTCACGATAAATGTATTCAGTCTGGTAAATGGTACGCGGATAAACCAGGATTTCATCAAGGCGTGGTGCTACACCGCTAACTTTTGCGTAGTAGTTGCTATCCTGGTACTCCTTATATTCACGCAGGTGCCAACAGGTATCGCTCACATGGATTGTGTCTGAATTGTCAATCCAGGCAAGATAAGGCTGTGGAGACAGAATATACTGAGTATCCACATCTACCTTTGTAACTATATGTACCGATGTAACGGTATCAGACTTCCCGATATTGCATTCAGTTGGCGAACGGCTGCACCAGCCTAAACAGAAAGCCAGTACAGCTATTAAAAGGTATGGTAAGTATTTCATTGTTTGACTACGATTTCAGGAATGAAAGGATATTCGCTCCGCACATCGAAGCAGGGGCACATCTTCGTCCATTCTTCAGGTTCCACGATTCCATCATCGTCCAGATCGGCGATGTGTCACGATGGCCCAACACTTCCACAATCTGGTACTTTCCGCAAAGTTCCTTAATCAACTTGGCCAGCGCTTTCTTCTGTTCAGGAGTTCGGGTATCGGCAGGTTTCCCATGTTCATCAAGTCCACCAATGTAGCAGATACCGATTGAATGTTTGTTATATGACACACCTGAGAATCCCTTGCTGTTACAGTGCGCCCCGTCAATAGTGAGCGAACGACCAACTTCTACCGTACCATCCAGCCGGATAACGTAGTTGTACCCAATCGTGCTGAACCCTCTCTGCAGGTGCATCTGGGTGATTTCCTTCTTACCAATATCCTGCCCAGCTTTTGTGGCTGAACAGTGAATTATTATTGAATCTATTTTGTTCATAATAAAATTACATCTATATTTGTGGAGTTCTACCAAATGGTAGGATAGTTAATAAATAATTTATTACAAGGAGTGCAGTGGCACTCCTATTTTATTTTAGTTCAGTTTCTTTTCTTCAGCACGCTAATCCGTTTCCCGTCTTTGAAATACATTCGTGACATGTTCTTATCACAAACAAATCTTCTGTCCATCGAAAAATATCCATGCTTCCCGTCACTGAATACCGCCCTTTCGCCGGTCTTAAAGCGAACCGGCATATTAGGCAGTCCATTATTCATGGCCGACAGTATAAGCAATCTGCGTCTTAACAAACTCATAAAGCACCTCCCATCACAGCTATATTATTAAGAATACTTACCTGATACGTCCTGTTGGCCCTGACAACACTGCTTCCTATCCATTTCACACCTTCAGGAAGATTCAGGACGGTAGGCGTAACACCACTTGAAAACTGGAACATGTACTCATTGGCGATGTCTGGAAAGCCTTTTCCAAATGTGACGTTAAGTACGGATACTTCTCCGAACACATGGAACACGTTCGGAAGAAGCTCGGCACTGACCTCACCCGTACCAGCATTCACGCTGGATATGCAGCCATTGCCATAATATTCCCCATGGGTATAGATAGCCCGTATCTCCTTGATGTAGGAAACGGAATCAGGCAATATGTTACCGGCTTCCAGTTCTTTCTTGAAGGTGGCATATTTCAAATAATTGTTGAATCTCTTTTTCGCCATGTCATTGGGATTTATGGGGGGCTCTGATACAAAGCCCCCACATATTATTACTCGGTTTCCTCATTCCATGCAAACGCATCGTCAAGATCCTGTTTAGTGGCATACTGCTTCAGAGTCTCGTTCGTTGCATAGCTGGTCAGTTCAGCCTTGGTCGCATAAGTGGAGGAAAGCCCTTCGATAGCCTCACTCAGTGCAGGCTCTTTTGTGGCATAGGTATTCGCCACATCTACAGCCTTGGCATATCCGGCCAAATCCTCTTCGGTAAGAAATCCTTCGAGGTCGAGCTTTCTTTGCATACGCTGTCAAATCGACCGTACCACCCAAAGGAATCCCAGTTGGTTTCCACACTTGCCTGATTGGCCGTTTCTCCGATGTAGACGAAGTTCGTTTCAGCCGGATATTTCTTGCCGTTCAGGGTAACTTCTGCCGTAACGTTATATACGTGGCCTTTCGATACAGAAGACACCCCTTTCAAGGCACTAAGGTCTGCCAGAGTACCCTTTGGCACATATACGGCACCAAGCGCGTTGACCTTGTTTGTCAGTGTGTCAACCAGACCTTTCAGAACTTTACCCTGCTCGGCGGAAAGTGCCTTATTAGTCCCGCCCGTTGTGAGGTCATTGATAATCTGGATGAGTGTCTGTGCACCGACGTCAAGACGAATCCATCCGCCATAATCAGCCTGGGTAATCTTTGTCATGTCCTTCAGGACATACAGAGCCGGTTTGCCGTCCCCGTTATCTCCAACAACGACCAACATGCCGTTATAAGTATTCTTTCCTGAATAGGTAGCTGCGGCAATAAGGTCTGTCTTGTTTGGAACAAAGGCTGACGGGCATCCAGTGGCGCCTGTCCTCCAGGCTCAAAGTTCACGGCAAAGGAAGCAACACCCGCAGGACGGTTTCCTGTTGTTGAAGCCATCGGCATGACATTGTTCATCGGCATGGCAAAGGGAACTTCACGGCTGTTTCGTGCAAGCATGGCTATCACTTCATCCGTAATTTCCTCGCCATTATATGTGTCCGGCTCGTCTACAAGTTTTTTCCCGGCATCGGAAACTGTAAAGCGAAGTTGTAATGCACCGGACATGGCACCTGTCGTTGTCAGCTTCTTGTATGCAATCTGAACACTTTGTACGGTCTTGTTTCCTGCACCAGATACGGTGTACTTGTCCGTTCCGAAGACTTCCCACTTTCCGGACACCGTATTATAGAACTCGACTTTTGACACATTCTTTTCTGAAGGGAAGTAGAATTCAAGGCGGGTTCCGGTTGCTGCTTCAGAAGCAAATTTCGCTCCAATTAATGTATCAGTCCATTTCTGCAGCGGAAGCTTTGTATCTGGAGCCTGCGGCAGACGGGAAATTGGTATCTCCGGCAGAGGTAGAAGGCTGAAGAACCATTACAGTAAAACGGATAGGTACCATAAAGGTAGACAGCACCTGATTTCACAGTACCTTCAGGAAGCGGATTAGGGGACACGGTCGCCTTGTTTCCTTTTGAAGTGAGCAAGGTGTCACCTGCGCCATGATGAGCCTGGTAATTGTACTGCATCGTACCGAGTGTAACTTTCGTCGGCAATGTCTTGTTGCTTGTACTGTTTCCTACATAGATGAAGGACTGGTCATCGGAGATAAGTTCTCCTGCGCGGTTCTTGTTTGCCTGGCCAACAACCGTACAATTACCACGGTTAAATCCTGTCTGAATCTGTTCTGCGGTAGGTGCGCTTTCACCAACCTCCAGAATCTTGTTGGCGGTAAAAGGAGACTTGAATGATATTGTTGCACTTGGTGCCTGTACCGTCGGCTGGATTTCCTCAAAGAGAATATCCTCGAAAATCTGGCTCAGCGTCTTTGTCTTCAAGGTCTCGACCTTTGTCCCAGCCGGAAGACCTCCCAGTTTCGAAGGAGTGGCAAGGCTGTCTGGCAATGATGTCTTGAACTTGATGAGCTCCGTCAGGTCATATTCGGTCTTGCCTGATGATTTGGTAACGATAAGTTTATTGCTGCCTTTGTCAAAACTGACATCTGTGACACCGCTTCCTCCATAATTCACACCGTTCATCAACAGTTCTTTAGTGTCGGTTGCAAAATAGATAGCATCCAGATGTTTTGACGCTGCATCATAACGGGCCTTTAAGCCCCTGTAGAATTTTAATTTTGTTGTTGCCATAAAAGTCTGATTTTAACTGTTTGTTTCTTCATTCCATACTGCTTCTGTTATCTCCTCCCATTCTCCATCCTTCCGGCCGTATATCTTCCCGTCTTTTGGCGCATCGGGAATGGGAATGCTTCCACCGGTTGATATGTCAATGGAAGAAGCACCAAGGTTGACGGTGGCCATTTCAAGGTTAGGGACACTTATGCTGTCCTCTTCACAAGTTGTTGCAACAAGCCTGAAAGCCTCACACATGTCAACGGCAGTCTGTCCTTCCTTACCATAGTTCTCCCACAAAGTCAGCGAATACGTACCAAGGTGTTTGTGGTCCGTTCCATGAAAAGTAAATTTCAGCTTGTTTCCCTGGTATATCTCAAAATGGAAATCGAGAAATCTGCCTAGAGGATTCTTCAGCATGAGTTTCAAGTCCCTTCCTTCCAGTGGAACAGGCTCCTTGTTCGTGAGTATCTGCCAGGTGAAGTATATATCTTTCCCTATCCTTATCTTTCTCATATCAACTAGGTCATGAAACTTATTGTCATAAGTAATATTATGATTACGGAGTAGATGATTTCCGCTATCAGGCGTCTATCTGTCTTCTTCATCCTTTGTAACTTTTTCGATAATTTCGCCAGCCGTTGTGTACTTCTTTTTAATGTAGCCCACCAGCAGACGCTTAATGGAAACCTTGTTCTTGATACCATGAATTGTGCATATATGCTCCATAATACTGTCAAATTCGAAAATGAAAGCCAACCCCAGCCCGCAGATAGAACTGATTGTATAGGAACAGATGCCAACCGGCTGAAGAATTGCAATGCCCAGCATGAACCCAACAACAAGGTATGAATTATACTCAATGAACTTGCACACGGTACGTCGGCCAGCACGGGAAAAGCGGAAATCCTCGCCCCGCTTAACCACGCTGTCGATGATACCCAGAACAAAGTCGGCCACAATCATCACAACGATAAAAGCCAGCATCCAACGAAGCTCGAAGACTACTTCCTTAATTTCTCCAATAAAGGAGTAAGCCCCGGCAACCAAAAGTTGCGGGGCTATGATGGTAATCAGATTCTGCATCACTCCTTAGCCTTATTACCGAACAACTTGGCCAGCCATTCGCTCGTTACCACTGATACAATTCCGGTCGATGCCAGGGCT
>VOFG01004134.1_pt1 | contig 43441 bp, 49 predicted proteins | sample 5384171 | NCBI WGS metagenome assembly VOFG01 (sample SAMN12384726, study PRJNA508395) | human gut metagenome | isolation source: healthy gut F | host: Homo sapiens
GCGGTGACGAGAGCGCCGGCCTTCTGCAGCTCCCGGGCGAGCAGGCGGGCGATGCGGCCGTAGCCGAGCAGCAGTATGTGCGCGCCGGAGAGTCCCGTTTCCGGGCGCAGCAGCGCGATCGCGCCCTCGGCGGTGAGCCGGGCGATCGCGATCTGATACTCCCGGCGCGCGTACCGCGCCGAGGGATCCCACGGCGGCGAAATGACCATGTCGGCGGAGGCGGGGTCGGGATCTCGTGCCCGTCGGCGAGCAGCAGTTTTCGCAGCGGGGAAACCGGGCGTCCGTGCCGGTGATGGCAAAGCGCATAATGCACCACTCCTATCCAAAATCGTATTCCAGCGTATGCGCGCTCGTTGACTTGTGTCCCGGTTAAGAAACCGAAAACATCATACCATGAGCAAACAGCCCTATCTTTCACCCGATTTCTTTTTTATTTTTATTCTTTACCGCTTCTGTAAAAGCCCAGAAAGAAGCTAAAGACTTTAACGTTGACTCTACCCTTTATGCCTATTATCAACGTTGTCAGGAATGCTTATTGCAACCCGTTGTACTTAGCATGTCCGATACCTTGTATCGAATGGCAGAGGAACGGCATGATAAACGGATGCAGGCAGTAGCTATTTCACCCAACTGGATTATCATTATTTTCAGGCAACAAATGAAGACAGCATTATCTATTATACCAATAAGGTGAAAGACTTCGCCAAAGCAACCCAACAACCCAAGTATTATTATTTCGCATGGTCGAACAGGCTTATTCTATATTATCTGAAAAACGGTAGAACCAATATTGCACTTTATGAAGCGCAAAAGATGCTGAAAGAAGCACAAGAGGAAGACGACAAAACCGGTCTGTCCCGCTGCTACAACATCATGTCGCAGATTTACACAGTCAAAAGACTGGATTCCATGGCTTTCGAATGGCAATTGAAAGAAATAGAACTGACGGAGAAATATGATCTGGAAAACTATAACATCTGGCAAACATACAGCCAGATAAGCAGTTATTACATCAATACCAACCAGCCGGAAAAGGCACTGGAAGCATTGAAAAAGGCGGATGCAACCGCATACTCCCCTACACAAAAAATATCCGTGCAACTGGAATACGTTAATTATTACAGCAAATTCGGAGATATGCAGGCAGCCGAGAAAATACTAAACGAATGTAAAAAACAGCATTTGATCAGGATAAAAGATTATGGTCGATAAAGAAAAGACTATATAATATAGAATACGTCTATTATCTGCAATCCAAGCAATACCCAAAGGCACTGGAAGCTGCCAAGAAACAGGAAGCGGAGGAATTAAACCTTAGCGAAAGGATACAGAACAGTGTCCATTACCTGACGAAAGGAAAAATATACAGCAATATGGGTAATATGAGCGAAGCAATCAAATACCTGCAAATGTATATCGAAGCAGAGGATTCTTTAAAGATAGCCAATGAACAAATGGCCAGCAGCGAATTTGCCACTCTGCTCGAAGTGGAGAAACTCAATGCCGAAAAAAGGAATTAATGCTCCAGGCACAGGAAAAGGAGATACGCAATAAGACGACATTAATCATCTCATTAATTGTTTTGTTAGGTATCCTATTCATGTTCTTATACAGAGAGAATTTCCTGAAACGTAAGTTGAAAGTTTCGGAAAGCGAACTTAAAATCAGGAATGAAGAGCTCACTATATCCCGGGAGGAATTGCACAAAGCCAAAGATATAGCCGAAGCAAGCAGCCGGATGAAGACAACGTTTATTGAAAGTATGACACATGAGATTCGTACACCGCTTAATTCGATTGTAGGCTTCTCACAGATTTTAAATGATCATTATAGCAATAGTCCGGAAACTCAGGAATTCGTCAAAATCATAGAGAATAATAGTAATGACCTACTCCGGTTAGTTACCGACGTGCTTGCTCTGTCCGAACTCGACCAATATGACAAGCTACCTACGAATATCACCACAGACGTCAACGCCATCTGCGAACTTGCTTACGAAGTAGCTAAAAATAAGAGCCAGAAAGGAGTTGAAGTATTCTTCAAACCTGAAAGAGAAAGCCTGTTTATACTCAGCAATCAGGAACGTATCTCACAAGTATTGAATAATCTGATGCACAACGCTGCCAAATTCACCTCGCACGGAAGTATCTGTATAGCGTATTCCATATCGGAAGCTGAAAAGAAGATTGAAATCAGTGTCACCGATACAGGAATAGGGATACCCGCAGACAAACAAAATTGCGTATTCGAACGTTTCTATAAAGTAAATTCTTTCACACAAGGGACAGGACTAGGACTTTCTATATCCCGAAGTATTGCAGAAAAACTGGGAGGCAGCCTCCAGATAGATTCTTCTTATACAGACGGATGTCGGATCGTACTAACCTTACCTTTAGTATACGCCTAAAGCAAAAAACCGTCCGAAGCCGTATCTAATCCGAAAGAATAGCCTATCTTTGCAACGTTTTAATAGATGTTCAGGTTATGAAACTTTCTGCTATTTACCAGATTTTTCTGGATTGTCAATCAGTAACCACTGATAGCCGGAATTGTCCGGACGGTTCATTGTTTATCGCTCTGAAAGGCGAGTCATTCAATGGCAATGCCTTTGCCGGAAAAGCGTTGGAAGACGGTTGCGCATTTGCTATTATTGACGAGGCCCAATATGCCATAGAGGGTGATCGACGATACATACTCGTAAACGACTGCCTGCAAACATTGCAACAGCTAGCCAACTATCATCGACGTCAACTCGGAACACGGGTTATCGGTATCACCGGAACCAATGGAAAAACAACAACCAAAGAATTAATCTCCGCCGTTCTTTCTCAAACGCATAACATTCTCTATACCCAAGGAAACCTGAACAACCATATCGGAGTGCCAACAACTCTACTCCGGCTGAAACCGGAACATGACCTTGCCGTCATCGAAATGGGTGCCAATCATCAGGGAGAAATCAAATTCCTTTGTGAAATAGCCGAACCGGATTATGGCATTATAACCAATGTCGGTAAAGCTCACTTGGAAGGCTTCGGCTCGTTTGAAGGAGTCATCAAAACCAAAGGAGAGCTATACGATTTCCTTCGCAAGAAAGAAAATTCTACCATCTTCATCCACCACGATAATCCCTATCTGATGAATATAGCCAAAGGATTGAATCTGATTTCTTATGGAAGCGGGGAAGATCTTTATGTCAACGGCTGCATCACAGGGAATTCACCTTATCTCGCTCTCGAATGGAAGGCAGAAAAGAATGGTGAAATCCACCGGATACGGACGCAGTTAATCGGAGAGTATAATTTCCCCAATGCCCTGGCTGCCATTACAATCGGACGGTTCTTCGGGGTGGAAGACCGGAAGATAGACGAAGCGTTGGCCGGATATACACCCCAGAATAATCGTTCACAGCTTAAAGAGACAGCAGACAATACCCTTATCATTGATGCATACAATGCCAATCCTACCAGTATGGCGGCTGCCCTGCAAAACTTTCGGAATATGACAGTTTCTCACAAAATGCTTATATTGGGGGACATGCGCGAACTGGGCACCGAAAGTCTGAACGAACATCAGAAGATTGTTGATTACATAAAAGAGAGCGACTTTGAAAAAGTATGGCTGGTCGGAGAGCAGTTTGCATCTGTCTGTCACTCTTTCAAGACGTATGCAAATGTACAAGAGGTCATAAAGGAACTTGAAACAAATAAGCCTAAAGGCTATACCATTCTCATCAAAGGTTCCAATGAGATCAAACTTAGCTCAACAGTAGAATATTTATAATCACTGTTTCATCATTCTTGGACGCACCACATAATAAGCAACCAGACTTGCGAGCAATGCTCCGGTAGAATTTGCTGCAAAATCCAGCCAGTCTCCTCCACGGTAACTGGTACAATATTCTTGCAGCAATTCTACACACCCGCTGAACAGCACGGGGCAGAAGAACGCTCCTACCCAAGCATGCCACAACGGTGCCTCGTCCCGGCGATGTGCACGCAAAAAATTCCAGCCACAACATACCTGACATACCGAAATACATACAAATATGAACCAGCTTGTCTAAGTTAGGAATCTCACTCAAATCCGTCTTGGGTGGTTTAAAAAATGAAAGATAAATCACAGTCAGGATTATAAAAAGTGAGATCGGATATTTCTTAATATAAGATAGCATATCTAAATAATATTACATATTTCGTGCAAATATAAGTATCATTTTCTATATTTGCACTCTAATACGTGTATTTTATAACGATTTGTAAGATAAAACAAGATTTATGACAAAAAATGATAGAGCGAACTTCGGTAGTAAATTAGGCGTTATACTTGCCTCTGCAGGCTCGGCAGTAGGACTGGGTAATATCTGGCGGTTTCCTATGAAACCGGAAATCACGGAGGTGCTGCATTTATATTAATCTATTTAGGGTGTATTCTCCTTTTAGGGCTTCCTATTATGATTGCAGAGTTTCTGATAGGACGCCATTCGCAAAGCTAATACGGCAAGGGCTTACCAAAAATTAGCACCCGGTACACATTGGCGTTGGGTAGGCCGTATGGGTGTATTGGCAGGTTTTCTGATCCTCAGTTATTATGCCGTAGTTGCAGGGTGGACGCTGGAATATATTCTCGAAGCTGCCACTAATGGTTTCTCAGGAAAAACCTCCGGAGAATTCATCACCTCGTTCCAACAATTCTCCAGTAATCCCTGGCGACCAGTTATCTGGTTAATAGCCTTCCTGCTGATTACGCACTTCATCATCGTGAAAGGAGTGGAAAAAGGAATCGAGAAATCTTCCAAGATTATGATGCCTACCTTATTTATTATTATAGTTATATTGGTTGTTTGTTCGGTCACTCTACCGGGAGCCGGTGCGGGCATCAAGTTTCTACTGAAACCGGACTTTAGCAAGGTGGACGGAAATGTATTTTTGAGTGCTATGGGCCAAGCCTTCTTCTCTTTAAGCCTGGGAATGGGATGTCTTTGTACGTACGCCTCTTATTTCAGCAAAGAGACCAACCTGACAAAAACGGCTTTCAGTGTAGGAATCATTGATACTTTCGTTGCGATATTAGCCGGATTTATCATCTTCCCGGCCGCTTTCTCCGTAGGCATACAACCTGATTCGGGTCCAAGCCTCATCTTTATCACTCTGCCTAACGTATTCCAACAGGCATTCGGCGGAGTACCTATATTGGCATACATATTCTCTGTGATGTTTTATGCATTGCTGGCAATGGCTGCATTAACCTCCACGATTTCCCTGCATGAGGTAGTAACTGCCTATCTGCACGAGGAATTCAACTTATCCCGTGGAAAAGCAGCAAGACTCGTGACCGGAGGATGTATCTTTTGGGAATATTCTGTTCACTATCCCTCGGAGTGACGAAAGGATTCACGATTTTCGGTTTGGGAATGTTCGACCTCTTCGACTTTGTTACGGCTAAAATCATGTTGCCGCTCGGCGGGCTCTGTATTTCTCTCTTTACCGGCTGGTATCTTGATAAGAAAATCGTCTGGTCGGAGATTACAAATAACGGTTCAATAGAAATTCCTGTATACAAACTAATCATCTTTATATTAAAATATATCGCCCCAATCGCTATTACATTAATATTCATCAATGAGCTAGGATTCATCAAACTATAATGTGGAAAGACTTTTTTTATTTCACTAAAACCGAACGACAAGGCATTATCGTCCTTGTCGTTCTTATTATAGGGTATTCTCAATTCCCCGGCTCGTGCAACTATTCTCCACTCCTCAAGAAGTTACTCCTGAAGAAGATGAGAAATTCAAGCTAGAATATAATGAATTCATTTCATCGATCAAAGAAATAAAACCTCAAAGGAAATTCGCAGAAGGGGACCCTCCGAAAAACGATTCCTATTCACCAAAAGAAGTCAGGCTCTCTATATTCGATCCGAACACTGCCGATTCCATTACTTTTTATATCATTGGGATTGCCTCCGTGGATAGCTAAAACATTCTGCGTTACCGCAAGAAACAGGGAAAGTTCCGTCATCCGGAAGATTTCCGAAAGATATACGGGTTGACAGACGAGCAATATCAGACTTTACATCCTTATATCCGTATTACCGAACAGTCCTCAACAAAAGATACCGTCCGACTATTAATGAAACAAAGGATGCCGCAGGATACCCTGTTTAAATATCAGCCCGGCACCGTCATCAACCTGAATGAAGCAGACACGACCGAACTTAAGAAAGTTCCAGGTATCGGAAGTGCCATTGCCCGTATGATTGTAAATTACCGGACACAGCTAGGGGGCTTTTATAAAATAGAGCAATTACAGGAGAAACATTTAAAAGCAGAGATGCTCCGGCCCTGGTTCTCTATCAACGCAACCCAAATCCGCCGTATTAACATAAATAAAGCAAGTATCGAACGGATGATGCATCATCCGTATATAAACTACTATCAAGCCAAAGTTATTGTGGAATACCGAAAAAAGAAAGGGATCTTGACAAACCTCAAGCAATTATCACTTTACGAGGAATTCAATACAGCAGATTTCGAACGGATTACTCCTTATATTTGTTATGAATAGTTCCTCGTTTGTCACAATAAATAAAAAAAGATGCATTCCTATCACACCAGACAAGAATGCATCACACACAAACAAAAAACAAACACTCTACTATCATCTTCACAGACTTCCGTAGAGAAGCGACTATAAATATATAGCTAAAAGATAGAACACTTGCAAGGTTCTACCTTTTTTGGTATGCATTTTTAGAAGTTGAGTTCTCTTATTAATCTTTTTAATCATGCCGTCAACCATATGTATCGTTCGGTCGGTGATTTTCGAAAGTCCCTCGTCATGGGTAACAATCACAAAAGTCTGTCCCAAACGCTCCCTCAGGTCTTCGGTGCTGAAAACAACTGGAAGTTTCCGCTTTATGCCCATTTTTTGCAGACGCTTACGCACAGCCTTGCTCAACCCGCAATGATAGGTATCCCAGATATCGGCAAAGCGCACTTGCGAAATGTCACTCTTTGCTCCTGCCCCCATGCTGGACACTATCTTGATATGCCGCTTCATGCTTTCCGCTATCAAGTGGCATTTTGGAGCAAGCGTATCGATGGCATCCACCACAAAGTCATAAGCCGCATCATCCAGCAGTTCCGGTATGTTCTCATCTTTCAAGAATACGGGCAACACTCTCAGTTCCAGAGCCGGATTAATGTCCCTGAAACGTGATGCCAATATCTCCGCCTTCTTTTGCCCCAGGGTAGAATGCAGAGCCGGCAACTGACGGTTTATATTCGTAGGCTGCACGGTATCGGCATCGACAATCGTCATCCGCCCCACTCCGGCACGGCATATCATCTCGGCCGCATAAGCACCTACACCACCCAGTCCTACGACAAGTACATGTGCCCGGCGCAGGCGTTCCATTTTTTCATCTCCTAATAAAAGTTGCGTTCGTTGTTGCCAATCTTCCATTTTCACCACAGATTACACGGATTTACACAGATTTTTGTCAATTATCAATTGTCAATCGTCAATTCTTCTTGAACCATTTATAGAACCATTTGCCTACCTTCTCGTAGTGCTGCGACTCGTTGTTGCCACGCGGGTTGGAGAAGGATACCGCATCCTGCGGCTCGCCCAGTTGGTCGGGATAGAGTACTATCAGGCTGTTATTTGCAAAGTACTTGCTGATTTGTGCCGGTAGCTTCTCGAAGGAGCTGTCATAGGAGATGGAGCCGCGGCGGGCGCTGATGATGACCAGCAGATGGTCGAAATTCACTTGTCCGGTCAGTATCAGCAGGTCTCCCCAGTCGTCCAGGCGGGAAAAGTCTGTCAATGTCTGTCCATATTTGGCTTTCACCAGCCCTTGAAGATGGGCGGTAGTCTCTTCATTGGCATAAAAATGCACCCGACAGCCCAAAGTACTCCCCAACCGGCAGAAATGTTCCACCCACTTCAGGAATCCCGCCTCATACTCGGCTTTCGGAGGTACCGCCACAATCACCCGCCTAATTGTGTTAATGGGCATCAGGAACTTGGAAACCATCACCTCGCGATGCAAGCCCTTCAGCAGATTCTCCGTCAGCATACCGAAGAATGAATCCACAATATTGACTTTACGGTGCAGACCTATAACGACATCCGTTGCCGCATATTCTTTTGCTGTATGGATAATGCCCGAAGCGATATTCAAGTCGTAACGCGTGATTTGCCTCAACGGCACATCTGCCGAGGCCGTTATCATGGCAGCCTTTTCCAGATAGCGTTTCCCGCGTAGTTCGGCACTTTCAGAGCTACTATCGTCGTTGATGACATTCAGTGCCAACAAATTATCCCGTTGCTTCGGGTCGCGTATCACCAAAGAAAGATTTATCAGGTCTTCAATCGTATCGGGGTTGGCTATCGGAATCAATATCTTCTCCGCTTCCACGGAGCGGTTTTCTTCCAGATGCGCCTCCTCCATGGCAATCTTCCGTGCGGCACGCTCCGTAATGAACGAGCTCACAATGCAAGTTACAAGAATCAGCAGGACGGTACCATTCAAAACATCATCGTTCAGCAAGCGTTCCCCATCGGGCAGAATGATGTTGTACCCCACCAACACAGCCGCCAGCGTTGCCGCTGCTTGTGCATTGCTCAATCCGTACATCAGCTCCCGTTCAATCCCTCCCATCTTATATATTTTCTGCGTCAGCCAGCAGGCAATCCATTTACCTGCCAATGCCACCACAATCATTACAGCCGCTACTTTCAGAGCATCGCCATGACCGAAAATCACGTGCACATCAATCAGCATACCCACACCTATCAGGAAATAGGGAATAAACAAGGCGTTGCCCACAAACTCCAGATGGTTCATCAACGGAGAGACATGCGGAATCAGCCGGTTCAAAACCAAACCTGCAAGGAAAGCACCCAGGATACCTTCCATCCCCACAAACTCCATCAATCCGGCTCCGAGAAAAACCATGGCAAGCACGAATATGAACTGCATCACGTTGTCATCGTACCTCCGGAAGAACCAACGACCTATGCGTGGAAACAGATATACAATCAAAATACCCAGGAAGATAACCTTTATGACAAGCCATACCCAAAAGAAGCCGTCCGACTCCCCCTTGAACATACCACCCACAACGGCCAGAACCAGCAAAGTGAGTGTATCCGTAACCGCCGTCCCCCCCACTGCAATACTCACACTGCGATGCCGCGACACACCGTAACGAATCACGATGGGATAGGCCACCAGCGTATGTGACGCATACATACTTGCCAGTAGGACAGAGGTCAGCACCCCGTACTTCAACAAAGCTATATTCGTTACCAAGCCTATGCCTATGGGCACAATAAAAGCCAAGAGCCCCAGAACAAGCGCTTTGCCCCGGTTCTGTTTGAAGTCTCCCATATTCATTTCCAGACCGGCAAGGAACATAATGTAATACAAGCCTACTTTGCCGAAAAGCTCAAAACTGCTATCACGCACCAAGATATTGAAACCATGCTCCCCAATGACAAGCCCCGCCAGTATCATTCCGATAATGTGCGGAATACGAAGCTTATTCAACAATATGGGAGCAAACAATATAATGAGGAGTACAAGGAGGAATATCCATGTAGGGTCGGTGATGGGAAGTTTCAAGCTGAAGTCAAACCAATCCATAGGCTATAAGTTTTAGGTTTTGAATGCAAAATAACGAAAAACTTTTCACTTTATGCGGTGTTATACAGCATTTTGTTATAAATTTGCGACCAATTCTATCTTTTTAGAGATAGTATTTCACTTTTTTATAAACTTAATTTAAAACAAAAGAAAAATGAAAGTAGCTATTGTTGGAGCAAGCGGAGCCGTGGGACAAGAGTTCCTGCGAGTGCTCGATGAAAGAAATTTCCCGTTGGACGAGTTAGTATTGTTCGGTTCTAAACGCAGTGCCGGAACCAAATATACCTTCCGCGGTAAACAGATCGAGGTGAAACTCTTGCAACACAATGATGACTTTAAAGGGGTTGATATCGCTTTCACTTCCGCAGGCGCAGGCACCTCCAAAGAATTTGCCGAAACCATTACCAAGTACGGAGCAGTGATGATTGACAATTCCAGCGCTTACCGTATGGACGACAATGTACCTTTGGTAGTGCCCGAAGTGAATGCCGCCGACGCCAAAGAACGTCCTCTCGGTATCATCGCCAACCCCAACTGTACTACTATCCAAATGGTAGTGGCACTGAAAGCCATCGAACAGCTTTCCCATATAAAGACCGTACACGTTTCTACCTATCAGGCTGCCAGTGGTGCCGGCGCCGCTGCCATGGATGAGTTATACGAGCAGTACCGCCAGGTATTGGCAGGCGAACCCGTAACCGTTGAAAAATTCGCTTACCAGCTGGCATTCAACCTCATTCCGCAAATCGACGTATTCACCGAAAACGGCTATACCAAAGAGGAGATGAAGATGTTCAACGAGACCCGTAAGATTATGCACTCTGACGTAAAAGTCAGTGCTACCTGCGTTGAAGCTGAGTATCTGGATATAAGAAGGCATAAAGCCATAAAGGATATCCAAATGATCGACTTAGGGATATTCCTAAAATAAGAAAATGCAAGGCAACTAATTCGCTATGAATTAGTTGCCTTTTACATCTTTAAGCATTCCCTCGAAAATACAGTTGACGACGAAAACGGGAGTAACTTACTGCTTTTCTTATTATTACACACCATTTTTTTAATATTAGTATTCTATTTCACAGTATGAGCCCACACAAAAGGAATATAATTGAACCTTTTTCCTTTTTCCGTTATATTAAAGACTATTTCCTTTTTCAACTTTATTTCCATTTCTTGATAAACAGAAACCGGTACTGTTGCAAGCATACTAACAGCCGGAAAACGATATTCTACATCACGTATTATTCCTGTGTTAGTATCAACACGCAGTATTATTATAAATTTGCAACCTTGTACCCGCGTTCTCTCCTCTTCAGAAAAAGATTCATTCAAAATAGACAAACATTTTCCCCATAACTGACTATCATCTACAAAGTTTGCCTCTTTTCTTTCAGCATCAGTAATTTCTGCGCCCGTTTCTTTATTGACAGCTTCAACTTCTGTAAACTTATTACTTTTACTATATAGCCTTACAGACTTGGATTCTTGTGTTACATCACAAACATAACGCTGAGCATAAAACACCTGAGTAGTATCATAATAAAATGTTTGTGCATACATATCAACTAGCACAAATAACAAACTAACTAGGACTATTACTTTTTTTCTCATATCAACAATTTTTAGCTATTTCTCTTAAATTTTCAAAATCAAATTCCACACCACGACTATTGTCATATGGATAATCTTTATAGGCATCAGTTTTTCTAAAAACATTTACAATATTATTTTCAATAAGACCATTCACATATTCCGGTGACATATCAGGTAGTAATCTCCTTTTATTGTTAATATATGTACTTAACATCTGTATCGCTATGCCTCGATTGTCTGCATGCTCAGCCGCAAACGACCATCCTGGAGCATCATCTCACTCTTTAATAAATAACAGTATTGCGCAAAATGTGCCTCAATTTCATGATTCATTTTCGCATTACAGAATGAAGTGATGTTCTTCTCCTTTCGATACTGGTACGCATGAAACAATTTATGAAAAAGTTCGTTGCTCTCCAACTTTGAATTTATTCTAAGAAGATTGTTTTGTGGATAATATGCCGTATCTATCTAAAAATGTATATCAAAAGTAGTAAATAATAATATTAAAGACAAGATATATATAGTTTTTCTCGAAATCAATTAAGCAAATAAATTAACGTAACCATTGCATTCCTGCTTCTCTGGCAGTTGCCGTGGTGCTACACAATTTCTTTGTCGTAAAGCTGGAGAAGATTTCCTTTACGCTATGCAGTTCCGTGATCGGTGACTTCGTCATGATGGGGCAAGAGGAAGAGAAAGGAACCGTACGCTGTGACCTCACCGGAAATATTTATTCGGAAACAGTATTCGCCAGTATCCTGTCCATGTTTTATTTCCGCCGGTTGATGTCCGACGAGCGTTTTCCAGACACTCTCAACGGAGTAACCGTTACTCCCAAAATAGTACAGACGGAGAACTTCAACTTCCGAAATGTGCCCCTACCGATATAAATACCCCATCTATCAGGCTGTACCCTCTGTTGGAGTCCATGTCCGGACGCGTAGACTTGAAAATGCCCGGCATAACATTCACTTCCTATACGGATAAATATGTAATGCCCCGCTTCGAACAGTCTTTTAATGTTACCTATAAATAAAATGAATCAGAGATTACCGGAAGCCTATAAAACAGAATGGCTCCCGGCAGTCCTTGATTATTATTTCTAAATTCCACTTAAAACAATAGACGATTTTTTTTCTTTATTCAACAGAAAGCCATACCTTTGTCCCCGTAATCATAAGATAAGCCGCAATTGTCTCTGCGTTATTCACAAACAAATACGGTTAAATAAAATGACTTTATACAAAACCGTATGAGAATTTGTAAGACTTTCACGTTTCTAAGTATCTTTATTGTCTTATTCTATAATTGTTCGCTTCCCGCCGACGATGAAGATGAGAGAAATCCAGAAGAAGATAATACTACATCCGAACTGCCCTGGGAAGGAGAAACAGATAAATTCACAATCAACTCTAAAGAAGGACTGCGCCTGAACGATCCGCAAGAAAATGCAGGAACCGCTTATGTCACTATACCTTCCAACTCCGTAAAGAATACCCGTTGGGAGTTCGAGTCCGCCTTACATTCAATCCTTCCGCCAACAATTATGCTCGATTTTACCTGACTTCTTCTTCAAATGTACTCTCCGGCAACGTAAACGGTTACTATATCCAAATAGGAGGAGCCAAAGACAACGTTGCCCTTTACCGGCAGAACGGAGAACAACCCAAGCTGTTGGCTTCGGGAAGGAAGTGATGAAAGGAAACAACTCACCCAAGTTATACATAAAAGTGGAATGTGATAACAATGGTTACTGGACTTTCTGGACACGACTGGAATCAGAAAATGAATACACCAAAGAAAAGCAAGTAAAAGACAACAGCATCCTGACTTCTCTTTATTGTGGAATATACTGTATTTATACCAAGACACGTTGTAAAGGTTTCACATTCCACCATATACAATTGTCCAATGATGTGGAGACTACTACCAAACCTACTGAAACACCTGATGAGCCAGATAAACCTGATGTTCCCGAAGATCCGGTTCTGCCTGATTATCCGGAAGAAGTCAAGGATATATTATCATTCAACGAAATCATGTATGACAATGCAACAGACGGTGCGGAATACATAGAGTTTTATAATCCGGGTAACAACGATATTTCTATTCCGGCATTAAAACTTCTAAGATATATCGACACAGATAACGGCTCAACAGAAACCAAGACAACGGTAGTCTTGAAACACCCGGACAACAATCAAAACATCTGCATTTCTTCCCACGGATATATATGCCTGACCAAATCTGCCGCCGCACTTAGAAAAAAGCATAAAGTAAACGGAGAAACCATTATAGAGATTCCCAACTTCCCGAAGTTGACTAATGAAGACAGCCACCTGGCTATAATGACTAACGAAGAAAATCCCCGAATGATCGACAAGTGCAGCTATCTTGAGTCAATGCATAGTTCCGGTAACAAAAAGGAACCAAGGTATCTCTCTCGAAAAGAAATCACCGGACTTAGTATCTTCAAAGCAAGCTAACTGGCATTCTTCCAAAGACCCGACAGGAGGAACACCCGGAATAAAGAATACACAAGAATAATCAGGGTTTCTATGATAAATGTCTATATTCAATCCTCCAAACAGAGTCTAAATAAAGAGCGAAATGAGAAACCTCAATTTTTACAATCCAAAAACATTACCACAATTACAAACTAATCCCTATCTTTGCAGCAAAGCCAATAAATGTAAAGTATAAAACAACATCTAATCACATATATATCATGAAAAAGCAACACTTGATAATTATTCTTTTATTCAGTTTTCTATTAGCCGTTCCGGCTGTACAAGCACAAAAGAAAGTTCTACCTGCAGAACTGGAAGTTGAACTCAAATATGGCGCCGACCGTCTCGGTAAAAGACAGGACCCTGCTATGCAGAAGTTTCGCGAAAACCGTTTGGGTGCATTCATTCACTGGGGGTTATATGCCATTCCCGGCGGTGAATGGAACAAGAAAACATACCACGGCGCTGCCGAATGGTTGAAAGCGTGGGCCAAAGTTCCGACTACGGACTGGCTGGAACTTATGAAACAATGGAATCCCCAACAGTTTGATGCCAAGAAATGGGCTAAAATGGCCAAAGAAATGGGAGTAAAATATGTAAAGATAACCACCAAACACCATGAAGGCTTTTGCCTGTGGCCCAGCAAATATACAGAGTATACGGTAGCTAATACCCCTTACAAGAAAGATATCTTGGGAGAATTGGTAAAGGCTTATAATGCAGTCGGTATCGACGTACATTTCTATTTCTCCGTGTTGGACTGGAGTCATCCGGACTGGCGAAGCAGTATCAAGACCCAGGAAGATAGCATCGCTTTCCAAAGATTCCTGACATTTACCGACAATCAGTTGAAAGAATTGGCAACCCGCTACCCTACTGTCAAGGATTTCTGGTTTGACGGAACATGGGACGCAAGTATCAAGCAAAACGGTTGGTGGACTGCACACGTGGAACGTATGCTGAAAGAAATGCTTCCCGGTGTAACTATCAACAGCCGATTGCGGGCCGATGATTACGGGAAACGCCATTTCGACAGCAACGGACATCTCATGGGGACTATGAATCGGCTTACGAGCGCCGCCTGCCTGATCCCGTAAAAGACTTACACGTAACAAAATGGGATTGGGAAGCCTGTATGACTATTCCCGAAAACCAATGGGGATACCACAAAGACTGGTCACTGAGCTATGTGAAAAATCCGACTGAGGTATTGGCACGTATTGTACACGCCGTATCCATGGGTGGAAATATGGTAGTCAACTTCGGCCCTCAGCCCGACGGAGACTTCCGCCCGGAAGAGAAAAAGATAGCCGATTTCATCGGTAAATGGATGAAGAAAAACAGCGAATGTATCTATGGTTGCGATTATGCCGGCTGGGAGAAACAAGATTGGGGATATTATACCCGCAAAAGCAATCAAGTCTATATGGTCGTATTCAACCCTCCCTATTCCGGACAGCTCACAGTTAAAACTCCCAAAGGGATAACTATCACCACCGCAAAGACATTGACGGGTGAACAAACCCAGGTAACAGAAACCACTCGCAATGAATATAATGTCAGCCTGCCTAAAAATATGCCGCAGGAGCCGTTTGTTATTAAGTTGGAAGTAAAAGATGCACAAAAACGCAGGATAAGTACCGGGAAGCGCTTACATAAGTGCGAAACGAATCGAATCCTTTAAACAGTAGATATGAGTCCAATCGTTTTGTCCGTTACTATCGTGGCATACTTCGCAATCCTGTTCACAATCTCTTATATAGCAGGACACAAGGCCGATAATGAAGGTTTCTTCGTAGGAAACCATAAATCGGCATGGTATATCGTCGCTTTTGCCATGATCGGCTCCACCATCTCCGGAGTTACTTTCGTTTCTGTTCCGGGCATGGTGCAAGCCAGCAGTTTTCCTATCTACAAATGGTATTGGGATTCATCGTCGGGCAAATTATCATAGCGTTTGTGCTCGTCCCGCTTTTTCTACCGCATGAATTTGGTATCCATTTACGAATATTTGGAGAACAGGTTCGGCTCCTCGTCTTATAAGACAGGCGCATGGTTTTTCTTTATCTCAAAGATGTTGGGGGCAGCCGTACGGCTATTCCTCGTTTGTCTGACACTGCAACTGCTCATTTTCGAGCCCTTTCACCTCCCCTTTCCTGCTGAACGTCATTCTCACCGTATTTATTGTGTGGCTCTATACATTCCGGGAGGTGTGAAATCACTGATATGGACAGATGTACTCAAAACATTCTGTCTCGTTGTTTCTGTTGTCCTGTGCATTTATTATATAGCTTCGAGCCTGCACCTGAATTTTAACAGCTTAGTCACTACCCTATCGGACAGTGATTTCTCCAAGACATTCTTTTTCGATGATGTGAATGACAAGCGATATTTCTTCAAACAATTTCTGGCGGGTGTATTTACCGTTATTGCCATGACAGGACTGGATCAGGACATGATGCAACGTAATCTTAGTTGCAAGAACTTCCGGGATTCTCAAAGAACATGATTACAAGCGGCATCTCACAGTTCTTCGTAATTCTGCTGTTCCTGATGCTGGGGGTATTACTCTATACATTCACAGCGCAACAAGGCATTAAGAATCCGGATAAGAGTGATGAGATATTCCCTATGATTGCCACGGAAACTACTTTCCGGGTATAGTCGGTATCCTATTCATCATCGGATTAATAGCTTCCGCCTACTCGGCTGCCGGCTCGGCATTAACCGCACTGACCACCTCTTTCACTGTCGATATTCTGAATGCACAGAAAAAAGGGAGGCCGCTCTCAGCAAGATACGCAAGCACGTACATATCGGCATGGCAATCGTTATGGGAATCATTATTTTCGTTTTCAACCTGCTGAATAATACCAGCGTCATTGATGCGATTTATACATTAGCCAGTTACACGTATGGTCCTATTCTCGGATTGTTCGCCTTCGGTATCTTTACCAAGAAACAAATTTACGATAAATATATCCCGCCGATAGCTATCGCTTCCCCTGTCCTCTGCTATATCCTGCAAAGAAATTCGGAAGCATGGTTCAACGGTTATCAAATCAGTTACGAACTGCTATTATTTAACGCTGCATTTACTTTCACCGGGCTTTGCTTCCTTATTCGAAAGAAATCAACCATAAACAATACGACAGCTCTTTAATACCAATTAGCAAAATGAAAAAAAGAATCAATTGCTTTATACCTTTCGGCACTTCGGAAGATACAATGCAAACAGTGAAAGAATTACAAGCGTCAGAGCTAGTAGATAAAATCTATTTATTAGGTTCTGCTCCCGGTAAGAAATGTCTCCCGGATTGTGAATGGCTCCCCTATCGATGGGCTTTACTCCACAAGTACGATGAAAACAATCGCAGCTCATGCAAGTACAGACTACATTCTGTTGTACACCAAACAAACTCCATTAAAGTTGGGATTATATGCATTGGAACGCATGGTGCAAGTTATGGAGAACAACAAGAAAAAATGGAATAGTATATGCCGACCGCTATCAACAGATTCATGAAGAACTAAAACAAGCACCCGTCATTGATTACCAATTGGGAAGTGTTCGAGATGATTTCGACTTCGGTTCCATACTTTTATTCAGCACTTCCGCATTCACTTACACAGCGGATAAACTGTACAAAAGATATCAATATGCAGGACTATATAATATGCGCTTATTCATAGCTGTCAACTATTCCATTATACACATTAACGAATATTTATATACCGAAGTTGAAACTGATACCAGAAAAAGCGGAGAGAAACAATTCGACTATGTAGATCCCAAAAATCGGGAAGTACAGCTCGAAATGGAAGCTGCTTGCACAGAATATCTGAAATGCATTGATGCCTACTTAATGCCTTCTTCTTCACGGACAGTCAATCTTTGCAACGAGACCTTTGAATTTGAAGTATCCGTAATCATCCCTGTCCGCAATCGTATTCATACTATTCGTGATGCAGTCAGCTCTGCTTTAAACCAACAGACTACCTTTCCTTTCAACGTTATCGTTATCGACAATCATTCGACCGACGGAACTACCGAAGCGCTTCAGGAACTAAGCGCAGACAAAAGATTGATTCATTTCATTCCCCAAGAGAATGATTTAGGTATAGGCGGCTGCTGGAACAAGGGTGTACATCACGAGAAATGCGGAAAGTTCGCCATACAGTTAGATAGCGACGACTTATATAAAGACGAACATACAATCCAGAAAATCGTGGATACTTTTTATAAGGAAAGCTGCGCAATGGTGATAGGAACGTATCTAATGACCGATTTCCACTTGAACGAAATAGCCCCCGGCATCATTGACCATAAAGAATGGACATTGGAGAACGGAAAAACAATGCTTTACGCATCAATGGTTTGGGCGCTCCACGTGCTTTCTATACCCCTATCATTCGTAACATCAAATTTCCAAACACCAGCTACGGTGAAGATTATGCCATAGGATTAAACATTTCACGCGATTATAAGATCGGACGTATCTATGATATAATATACCTTTGCCGACGTTGGGAAGGTAATTCAGATGCCGCATTAAGTATTGAAAAAGTCAATCAGAACAACTTTTTATAAAGACAGAATCCGCACTTGGGAAATACAAAGCAGAATTCAGATGCATACGATTGATGAAGATTTTCAGGAGCTTGTAGAAGAAATGAGAGAAGATCAGAAAGAAAACTGGGAACTCGCGAAAAAAGAATTATGAGGCACTGGAAGAAAATCTGGAAAAAGCAAAAGAACTGGAAGTCGAAGAAGATGATATTGAAATGGTGTTCCGAATTTCCCCAACCCTCAACGCGCCCTCTCCACTATGGCAAAACGGATACCCGCTCCATTCAGGAAAGACCATGTTTCTTATGCGAAAAGAATCGCCCTGCAGAACAAACCAGTTTGCCGTTCGGACATTATGAGATATGCCTCAACCCTTACCCCATTTTTCAGCGGCACTTGACAATCATCGACAAGGAACATACCTCACAAAGCATTATAGGACGTTTTGAAGATATGCTTCACTTAGCCGAAAATATGATAGACTTCTATATACTCTATAACGGCCCGGAGTGCGGTGCTTCTGCTCCTGACCACATGCACTTCCAAGCAGCAGGAAAAGAGGAAAGTTTATCTACTCCCTTTTTCAAGGATTTTCTGAACGATATAATAGAACAAACAGACTTCGACGATGTCCCGGCTATCGTAAATAGCTATGCAAACAATACTTTTATAACCAGCATTGGTCTAGCATCAATTCTCAGGTCTGAATTAATAGAGAAATTCGAGAATATCTACAACATCCTCTCTACCTTTTACGGTAAAGAACCTTTAATCAATATAATAGCTTGGTATGCAATTGACAGTACAAAGCATGGCGAAGATGATGAAGTGGTAGCTTGGAATTGCGTCATTTTCCTACGTTCCAAACATCGTCCCGACTGTTACTATAACCAAGGGGAAAAGGATTGTTAATAAGTCCTGCTGTTGCAGAAATGGGTGGTGTTTTCCTATTATCAGAGAGGAGGATATGGATAAATTAAACACAAAAGAGATTATTGATATTTACAAGGAAATTAGTTTGTCACCGGAGCAGTTTGAAACCCTATGTGACGAATTATTCAGAAAAGACGAAGTGTAAAACTTTATGCAGGAGCCTGTCATTACAGTCGGTATTCTTTCCGGGAAAGAGATTGGATTCTCTTTCCCGAAAGAATTTATATCTTCTGACGGAATAGCAATCTGCGGAATACAACAGGCTGTCTATCGGAAAGGAAAAATCTGTTGGCAGGAGAAAGAATATGACGAACTCTCCTTCACTCCCCAACAAGATACTTCTTCTTTCTTTGAACTGCAAGACGTAACCATAGGCATCAACTTCCATTGGGAACGTAAAGAAGTTCAAAGATTCAAAGGTGAACTGAAGATTATTGTTGAAGATGACAGACTGACTGCTATCAATATAATTCCTATTGAAGATTATCTCACCAGCGTGATTTCATCAGAGATGAGTGCAACAGCTTCTTTGGAGCTATTAAAAGCACATGCCGTTATTTCCCGAAGCTGGCTGCTTAATAAGTTGAAAGTTGCAAATGGGAAATTGAAAGTTATTATGCACCCAGACAACACAGCCAACTTTGAACTTTCAACTCTCCCCTCTCAACTTATTAAATGGTACGACCATGAAGCCCACAAAAACTTTGATATATGTGCCGATGACCATTGCCAGCGTTATCAAGGCATTACACGCGCCTCAACTCCACAGGCAATTGAAGCTGTTTTTGCTACACGGGGTGAAGTACTTATGTATGAAGGAGAGATTTGTGACGCTCGTTTCTCCAAATGCTGCGGCGGTGCATTCGAAGAATTCCAGTATTGCTGGGAGAATGTAAAACATCCCTATCTTATCGGGCAACGGGATAGTAAAACAGAAACGCGACTTCCCGACCTGACAAAAGAAGCGGAAGCCGATAAATGGATACGTACTTCTCCTGCGGCCTGTTGCAACACCCATAACAAACAAGTGTTGAGTCAGGTATTGAATAATTATGACCAGGAAACAACAGACTTTTACCGTTGGAGAGTCTGCTACTCCCAACAAGAACTCTCGGAACTGATTCATAAACGTTCAGGAATCGAGTTCGGAAAAATCATTGATTTGATTCCGGTCGAACGGGGAACTTCAGGACGGCTGGTCCGATTGAAAATAGTAGGAACGTTACGCACTCTCATCATCGGCAAAGAGTTGGAGATCCGTCGTACCCTATCATCTTCCCACTTATATAGCTCCGCTTTCGTTGTGGACAAAGAATACAAAGAAGATGAAAAAGAAATCCCTTCCCGGTTTATCCTCACGGGATCCGGCTGGGGACATGGCGTGGGACTTTGCCAGATCGGTGCCGCCGTAATGGGGGAACAAGGCTATAAATACAAAGAAATACTATCCCACTACTACCCCGGTAGTGCGATTGAGCAACAATATAAATAGAACCCAATGAATACCATGACAACGCCAACCCTGAAAAGAGACCCTTGGAGCTGGATTCCAACCCTCTACTTTGCAGAAGGACTTCCCTATGTAGCAGTAATGACAATCGCTGTCATCATGTATAAACGTCTGGGGTTATCGAATACAGAAATAGCTCTTTACACCTCCTGGCTTTACCTGCCGTGGACTATCAAGCCCTTATGGAGCCCGTTCGTTGATCTGATTAAAACGAAACGAGCCTGGATTATTGCCATGCAAGGATTTATCTCAGCCGGATTTGCCGGTATTGCCTTTTTCATCCCGACAACACACTACGTACAATTCACCCTGGCTTTTTTCTGGCTGCTGGCATTCAGTTCCGCCACTCATGACATTGCAGCAGACGGTTTTTATATGCTCGGACTCAATAACAAGGAACAATCCTTCTTTGTAGGTCTTCGGAATACGTTCTACCGGTTTGCCAGTATTTTCGGTCAAGGAGTTCTTGTGATGTTGGCGGGTTGGCTGGAAACATTACAAAATAATGTACCTCTGGCATGGAGCATTACTTTCTATCTTATGGCAGGACTATTTTTGGCACTCACTATCTATCATCGTTTCATGCTCCCTTATCCCGATTCCGACGTCAAACGGGAAGGCCTGACACCCAGCAAACTGCTAGAAGACTTCTTTAAAACCTTTGCCTCTTTTTTTCCAGAAGAAACATATAGGTCTTATGTTCTTTTTTCCTGCTCACCTACCGACTGGGCGAATCTCAATTAGCCAAAATCGCCTCACCTTTCCTTCTGGATAGTATCGAAAAAGGAGGATTGGCTCTATCTACAACAACAGTCGGAATGATTTATGGCACCATAGGCGTTGCAGCTCTCTTATTCGGTGGAATCATCAGCGGTTTGCTTGTTTCCCAAGACGGATTCAAAAAATGGATATTACCCATGGCATTAGCGATTAATCTCCCCGACCTGTTATATATCTGGCTGGCAGCAGCAACCCCAGATAACCTCATTCTAATATCTATTTGTGTCGCCATTGAGCAGCTAGGCTACGGTTTTGGTTTTACTGCCTATATGCTTTATCTGATTTATATTGCGGAAGGCGAGCACAAGACTGCTCATTATGCTATCGGAACCGGATTTATGGCATTGGGCATGATGATTCCGGGAATGCCCGCAGGCTGGATACAGGAACACATCGGATATACCAGTTTCTTTATCTGGGTCTGTATTTGCACCATACCCGGCATTATAGCCTCATTGATGATTCGCAATCGGCTGGATGATTCTTTCGGTAAGAAACAATAAACTATTTACTTAATAACTTAACACATTAACAAGTAACAGTCATGAATGTAACAAGTAACAAACGTCTGTTGGCACTTGATGTAATGCGAGGCATTACTATCGCAGGAATGATTCTGGTGAATAATCCGGGTTCATGGGGATATGTATATTTCCCCTCTTAAACATGCTCAATGGAACGGTCTCACCCCCACAGACCTGATTTTTCCTTTCTTTATGTTTATCATGGGAATCTCTACTTACATTTCACTCAGAAAGTATAACTTCACGTTCAGTACCCCCTGCTGCCCTGAAAATTATCAAAAGAACGATTGTCATTTTCCTTATCGGGATAGCCATCAACTGGTTTGCCTTGCTTTGGTACTATCACGACCCGCTTCCCTTTGCCCAAATCCGGGTTCTGGGAGTGATGCAACGGCTTGCCCTTTGCTACGGAGCATCCGCATTAATTGCCTTGCTTATTAAACACAAGTATATACCTTATCTGATTGTCGCCTTATTAGTGGGTTACTTCATACTCCTCATTACCGGCAACGGTTTTGCCTACAACGAAACGAATATTCTTTCCATTGTAGACCGTAGCATCCTGGGAGATGCACACATGTATCAGGACAATCACATCGACCCGGAAGGACTTCTAAGCACTATCCCTTCTATTGCACACGTACTGATAGGCTTTTGTGTCGGCAAACTACTAATGGAAGTGAAAGATATCCGCGAAAAATTGGAACGTCTCTTTCTTATCGGTACGATTCTCACTTTCGCAGGTTTCCTATTTAGCTATGGATGTCCGTTCAACAAAAAGATATGGTCGCCGACTTTTGTTCTGGTCACTTGCGGATTAGGTTCCAGTTTTCTGGCTTTACTCGTCTGGATTATCGACATAAAAGGATACAAGAAATGGAGCCGTTTCTTCGAATCCTTCGGAGTAAATCCGCTCTTTATCTATGTACTGGCAGATGTTCTCGCTATCCTGCTAGGTGTCATTACCGTCACATATCAGGGAGAAAACACTTCCTTGCAGCAAGTCTTTTATGCCGGTGTCCTTCAGCCCGTTTTCGGTAATGAAAGCGGTTCCCTTGCTTATGCCATTCTATTTGTCCTTCTCAACTGGGCAATAGGCTATATATTATATAAAAAGAAAATATACATTAAGATATGATACTTATTGCAGATAGCGGTTCTACCAAAACCGATTGGTGCATTGTATTCAACGGCACCCTGATTAAACGAATTGGAACGAAAGGGATAAACCCTTTCTTCCAATCGGAAGAGGAAATCCAACAAGAGTTAACTGCCTCTCTCCTGCCACAGTTACCGGAAGGGACGATAAACTCCGTTTATTTCTACGGTGCAGGATGTACGCCCGAAAAAAGCTCCCGTCCTCCGACGGGCAATTGCCGACAGCCTGTCCGTCATAGGAAATATAAAAAGCCAATTCGGATATGCTTGCCGCCGCCCGCGGACTATGTGGACACGAACCGGGCATAGCCTGCATCATGGGCACAGGTTCCAACTCCTGCTTTTACAATGGCGAAGAGATTATAAGTAACATTTCACCTCTTGGATTTATTCTGGGTGACGAAGGAAGCGGCGCAGTATTAGGTAAACTGCTGGTAGGCGATGTACTGAAAAACCAGCTTCCGTCAACCATAAAGAGGCTTTTTAAAGCAATTCGACCTGACAGTCCCCGAAATCATCGACCGGGTTTACCGTCAGCCTTTCCCGAACCGTTTTTGGCAAGCCTCTCTCCTTTCCTGGCTCAACACCTGGACGAACCTGCTATCCGCACACTCGTGCTCAATAGCTTCATTGCTTTCCTTCGCAGAAATGTAATGCAATATGATTATAAGCAATATCCGGCACATTTCATCGGTTCTGTTGCACATTGTTATAAGGATATATTACAAGAGGCAGCACAGCAAACAGGGATTCAAGTCGGTAAAATCCTCCAAAGTCCAATGGAAGGATTAATCCAATATCATCAAAAATAATTTCTCTATCTACAATTAATTGGTAAACAGTAATTTGTATTATGCAGATAACCGAACAACCATCGCTTTACGATCACCTGGAAAAGAAATCCGTACGGGAAATACTGGAAGACATCAATCGTGAAGATCAAAAGGTAGCATCAGCCGTACAGAAAGCAATTCCGCAGATTGAGCACCTTGTCAACCTGATTGTCCCCGCATGAGACAAGGCGGACGTATCTTCTATATGGGGGCAGGGACAAGCGGCCGTTTAGGAGTATTGGACGCTTCGGAGGTTCCCCTACCTTCGGAATGTCTCCCAATTGGATCATCGGACTGATAGCAGGAGGTGATACGGCCTTGCGCAATCCCGTAGAGGGCGCCGAAGATGACACAAACCGTGGTTGGGAAGAATTGACCGAACATCACATCAACAATAAGGATACCGTTATCGGCATTGCCGCTTCCGGCACTACTCCTTATGTAATAGGAGCTTTACACGAAGCACGCAAACAGGGGATCCTGACTGGCGCTCTTGCTGCATGGTGTCACGATTACGCAGTGTCACACAGTTATCTTCCAAAGTCTGATGATCCACGGTGACACAGTACGGAGTACCAATGGCATCCTGGCGGCGGTAACGCTTACCAATAGAATCTTTCTCATCATACTGACAATGGAAGTGGAACTTCAGATTGTCAATGATTTCGCGCGCTTTTTCGGGCAGACCATCTTTCTTTACCAACGGCATTACGGCCAGTTTCACCGGTGCCAGTGCAGCAGGCAACTTCAAGACAACACGGGATTCACCGCTATCCAACGTCTCTTCACAGTAGGAAGCCGACATGATGCTAAGGAACACGCGGTCTACACCGATAGAGGTCTCGATTACATACGGGGTATAGCTTTCGTTGGTTCGGATCGAAGTACTTAATGCTCTTTCCGGAGAACTTCTCATGTTGAGACAAGTCTAGTACGGAGTGTAATACCTTCTACCTCCTTGAATCCGAACGGCATTTCGAATTCGATATCAGTTGCCGCATTTGCATAGTGGGCCAACTTTTCGTGATCGTGATAGCGATAGCTGGCATCACCGAATCCAAGAGCTTTATGCCATTTCAGACGGATCTCTTTCCATTTCTTGAACCAATCCAGTTCCGTTCCCGGTTTTACGAAGAACTGCATTTCCATCTGTTCGAACTCACGCATACGGAAGATGAACTGACGGGCAACGATCTCGTTACGGAAAGCCTTACCGATCTGAGCAATACCGAAAGGAACTTTCATACGACCCGTCTTCTGCACATTGAGGTAGTTTACGAAGATACCCTGTGCCGTTTCCGGACGAAGATAAATCTTCATTGCTCCTTCTGAAGTCGATCCCATTTCTGTAGAGAACATCAGGTTGAACTGACGAACTTCCGTCCAGTTCTTTGTACCGGAGATCGGGCATACGATTTCTTCATCAATAATGATCTGACGAAGTTCCTCCAGATTACCGTCGTTCAGAGCTTTTGCAAAGCGAGTATGAAGAGCGTCACGTTTTGCCTGATGCTCCAATACACGTCCGTTGGTAGAGCGGAATTGAGCCTCATCAAAGCTTTCTCCGAATCTCTTGGCAGCTTTCGCTACTTCCTTATTGATTTTATCGTCATACTTAGCCAGCTGATCTTCGATCAATACGTCAGCACGATAACGTTTTTTAGAGTCCTTATTGTCAATCAAAGGGTCATTGAATGCGTCAACGTGTCCGGAAGCCTTCCAGATAGTAGGGTGCATAAATATGGCAGAGTCGATCCCGACAATGTTCTCGTGCAACAGCACCATGCTGTCCCACCAGTATTTTTTAATATTGTTTTTCAATTCAACGCCCATCTGACCGTAGTCATATACTGCGCCTAGTCCGTCGTAGATATCGCTTGAAGGGAATACGAAACCATACTCTTTCAGTGCGATACAAGCTTCTTAAAAACTTCTTCTTGTGCCATTTTCTTTTCTATATCTATTAATTTGAATTTGCTTTTTTCGTAAAAAGTGCCACAAAGATAGGGATTTATCTCATAAATAAGACAGGGAGGGTATTAATTTATCTTACTTCTTTCCTCTTTTTGTTCAAAAAATATAAAGTTAAATAATGAAAGAATGAATCTTTAAAAAGTTATGCATATCATTTATAAATGTCTTTATTCAAAGATATACCAATTAAATCCTTTTTGCGGGTATTCTAATTTTCAACGAGATAGAATAGTCTCTGCCAACAGTATAGGTCCGGGCTTTGCCATCCTGTTCTTTACCCGAACTTTATCATGCAAACCAGTATAGTATAATGGTACCCGAATAGTGCGTTCGATGTCAGTTAAAAGAGGGTTATACACAGCCAGAAAGCCTTTCTGTTGAATGTCAGGATTAACATGCAGGATACCATCAGTCTCTGCCATCAGGGCGACGTAAATGAACAATATCAGAATCTAGAATACGACGATATTTCTTATAAAAAGCGACCCAATGACTTACCATTTTGCGAGTATCCTCTGTATCATACAGTCGGGGACCTCGAAAACATGCCTGGACTCCCGCCCCGAATAGATTCTGCAAACGAATCTGGTAATGCTCCAAATGTTCGCAAAGAGGCTCAATAGTCGCAGCTTCCCGCCTCCATGATATTGTGTAAGAGGAACAAACATAAAGCCCATAGTCGGAGTTTTCTGCCAAGTTCCATCATATATGTTTTGGCGTTCAATAATTTCCTGATATGCACGGGGCAACGACCAGTTTGTTTCTACATATCCCATTGGAGTTTTGTTGGAGCCATTGAGAAAATACCAATCGGGAACATTCAAATATATGCCCTGTTCACGACACCAACGATAAAGTCCCGTATCACCTCCCATTGCTTCCATTGGGAATCCAAATAGCCGCGATGATGTTTGTGTTGTGTCGAAGCACAAGGATCTCCGGGATAAGAACCGTCATTCTCAAATACCCCCATACCCGTCTGCGTAAAGAATGAGCGTAACTTGCCAAAGTAAGTATCTCCCCATGAAGAAGCAAGACAAGGAGATTTTCCAAAGCGGCTTCCCTCTTCCCGTGTTGTAGCAGGTTTTCCTGTCTTTCTACTGATAGCGGCATCTTCCGTCTTGGCGCCTCTGCTTGCCAATAGCGAATATCCGCCGAGTGCTATACCTTTAGAGTGAGCATAAGCATTCAGCCGTTTCATCATTTCCATATATTCCGGAGAATTGTTTTCTATATTAAACCCGCTGCCAAAAGTCATTATTACCATTTCAAAACCAACAGCGGCACATTGGTCTATGGCGGCCTTAACAGAAGCTTCGTCCGAGCGGCGAACGTGCATAAAAATAGGATTCTCTTGAGTCCAGGGTGCCATCATTCTCCAAAAACGGCATTCCGCTAACCCGCGGCGTTCATTATCAGTGGCATCTCTCAGCATTTCAAAAGCTGTGCATGAACGGAAAGTCATTCCCGGAGTTATTTCATAATCAGGACCAATAGGCGGGCATACTTCTAAACGCGCCGGTTTGTACTGTCCGTAATACCGTATTCCGGTAGCTTCATATTCCGGATGGTCGAACACCCAACGGACTGCCGGATTGTCTTTCATCGCTTCCATATCACCTCCCATAGCATAATCAGTCACTACAAAGAGCTGTGTAAAGCGATCTATATATTCACGAGGCGCGTCAGTCTGTGCAGGAGATTTCCGATAATTACGAGTGTAAGTACCCGGTTCCTGAGCCAACATACGTATTTCATGCGGTTCACCATAGTGCACTTTGGGAGCTGTTTCCGTTAAAGCCAGTATTTCAGATTTAAAAGAATTCAGAACAATCGAAGATTTTCCTTGATTTTCAACTTCTATCTGTTTTGACAGGATAGGAGCCCCATCATATAGCTCATAGATCACTTTTACCGACACATTCCGTATCATTTCCGGTGCACGTGGGGCAGCTTTATATGTAAAAACAATCCGCTTGCCGGGAGCCGGCCATGGATTTTTGTTCGACAACCATTCTTGTTTGGGACGATAGGGAAAACGTTCGATCGTTTCTCCCACTGTATGGCTCACATACGTGAATGCAGTGTCGCAACTTATCATATCCTCAATAATGGTCTGAAACCCGTACAGCGGCGTATCCTCCACTCCATGCGCCGCATGGAAGACGGGCGCTACAACAAGGTGGCGAACATCGTAGGACATACCATGCAGTTCCATCCGCACGGTGATGCTTCTATCGGCGATGCTCTGGTACAACTGGGACAAAAGGACTTGCTCGTGGATTGCCAGGGAAACTGGGGTAACATTCTGACGGGTGACAGCGCCGCTGCCCCCCGTTATATCGAAGCACGTCTCTCCAAGTTCGCACTGGACGTGGTATTCAACCCCAAGACCACCGAATGGAAACTCTCTTATGACGGGCGAAACAAAGAACCGGTTACACTACCGGTAAAATTCCCACTGCTGCTTGCACAAGGTGTGGAAGGTATTGCCGTAGGCCTGTCATCCAAAATATTACCACATAACTTCAATGAGCTGTGCGATGCTTCCATCAGCTATCTGCACAACGAAGAATTCAAGCTGTACCCCGACTTCCAGACGGGAGGCAGTATCGATGTATCCAAATACAACGACGGTGAACGTGGCGGTGCGATACGCGTGCGCTCCAAAATAGAAAAGATAGACAACAAGACACTTGCCATTAAGGAAATTCCTTACGGGAAAACGGTGGCCAGTGTATGCGACTCCATCGTAAAGGCCAGCGAAAAAGGAAAAATCAAGATACGTAAGGTAGAGGACCTAACATCCGGCAGTGTGGAAATATTAGTGCATCTAGCCCCGGGTGTATCATCCGACAAGACCATCGATGCCCTCTATGCCTTCACCGACTGTGAAGTGAGCATCTCTCCCAACTGCTGTGTCATCGACGACCAAAAGCCCCACTTCCTCACCGTGAGTGATGTATTGCGCAAATCAGTCGACAACACATTGGCACTGCTACGCCAGGAACTGGAAATCCGTAAGGGAGAGATACTGGAAAGCCTGCATTTCGCTTCACTCGAAAAGATATTCATTGAAGAACGTATTTACAAGGATAAGGAGTTTGAACAAGCCAAAAACATGGATGCCGCCTGCGAACATATCGATGAGCGCCTGACTCCCTACTACCCGACTTTTATCCGCGAAGTGACCAAGGAAGACATCCTCCGGCTGATGGAGATAAAGATGGCACGTATCCTCAAATTCAACTCCGACAAGGCAGAGGAACTGATAGCACGCATGCGAAAGGACATAGAGGAGATAGACTGCCATCTGGCAAACATCGTGGAATATACCGTCGACTGGTTCCGTATGTTGAAGGACAAGTACGGCAAAGCCTTCCCCCCGCCGCACGGAACTGCGTAACTTCGACACCATCGAAGCAACCAAAGTCATCGAAGCCAACGAAAAGCTGTACATCAACCGCGAAGAGGGTTTCATCGGAACTGGATTGAAGAAAGACGAATTCATAGGCAACTGCTCGCCCATAGATGACGTGATTATCTTCTTCCGCGATGGAAAATATATCATCACACCGGTGGCCGACAAGAAGTTCGTGGGCAAGAATATACTTTATGCCAACATTTTTAAGAAGAACGACAAACGTACCATCTACAATGTCTGCTACCGTGACGGCAAGGAGGGGACAAGCTATATCAAGCGTTTTGCCATCACTTCCGTGGTGCGTGACCGCGAATACGATGTGACGCAAGGTACTCCCGACTCCCGTATCACCTACTTCACCGCCAATCCCAATGGAGAAGCTGAAATCATCAAGGTAACCCTGAAACCCAATCCCCGTGTACGCCGTATTATCTTCGAGGAGGATTTCAGCAACATCAATATCAAGGGACGGCAGGCCATGGGAAATATACTCACGAAACTCCCCGTACACAAGATAGCCTTGAAACAACGTGGAGGCTCCACGCTGGGTGGACGGAAAGTCTGGTTCGACCGTGATGTGCTACGTCTCAACTACGACGGGCGCGGAGAATATCTCGGAGAATTCCAGAGCGAAGACACCATCCTTGTCGTACAGAACAGCGGAGAGTTCTATGCCACCAACTTCGACTTGAACAATCACTATGACGATGGCATACGCGTATTGGAGAAATACGATCCGAACAAAGTATGGACCGCCGTACTCTACGATGCCGACCAGCAGAACTATCCTTACATCAAGCGTTTCTGCTTCGAGGCAACCGCCCGCAAGCAAAACTACTTGGGAGAAAACAAGAACAGCAGCCTCATTCTGCTGACAGACGAGTGCTACCCGCGTTTAGAGGTGGTGTTTGGCGGCCACGACAATTTCCGAGAGCCGATGGTGGTGGAAGCCGACGAATTCATCGCCGTGAAAGGCTTCAAAGCAAAAGGTAAGCGCCTGACCACCTATACTATAGAAACCATCAACGAATTGGAGCCTACCCGTCAACCGGAACCCTCGCAGAAAACCGAAGAGCAGGAAACGGATGAAGAACCGGAAATTCTGGACCCCGACCACGGTAAAAGCGAAGGGGACATACTGGACGAGATGACAGGACAGATGAAACTCTTTTGATGAAGGACGGAAATGAAGTATTAGTGGCTAACGATTACTAATTTGTAATTGATAATTTAATATGTACATATACAAGATAATAATCCTATGCGGACTGCTCTTGGGAAGTGTCGGACTGAAAGCACAAGAAGCACAATGCAGCATCGACCGGAAGCTACGGGCTGACTCCACCAACCGTAACCGTATTATCACCCGTGCCACCATGTATGGTGTCGGCTTCACCAACGTGTTCGACACTTATCTTTCACCTCAGGAGTATAAGGGAATCGATTTCCGTATCTCCCGCGAAAGCATGCGGATGACACGGTTGATGGACGGCAACGTGTCTCTGCAAACTTTCTTCCAGGCAGACTTGGGATATACACACAACAAAGTAGACAATAACAATACATTCTCCGGACTGGCCAACTGGAACTACGGCCTGCATTATAATTTTCCAATCACGGGCAATTTCAAACTGCTTGCCGGAGGAGTCGGCGACTTCAACGGTGGCTTTGTCTATAATCTGCGCAACGGAAACAACCCCGCCCAAGCACGTGCCTATATCAACCTTGCCGCATCTGGAATGGCTATTTGGGACTTGCGCATCAAGAACCGTCCCATCACACTACGCTATCAGGTAAATCTTCCCTTGGCAGGTATCATGTTCATGCCCAACTATGGACAGTCCTACTACGAGATATTTACGTTAGGACATTGGGACGGAGTAGTGAACTTCACCTCCCTGCACAACCAGCCCTCTCTGAGACAAATGCTGACCGCAGACTTTCCGGTGGGACGTGCCCGGATGCGTTTCGCTTACATATGGGACGCACAACAGTCCAAAGTAAATGAAATAAAGACACATACTTACTCGCATGTATTCATGGTGGGGTTCGTAAAGGAACTCTATCTGTTTCCTAACAAGAGAAAGTAAAAAGTGACAAGGTGATAAACGATAAGATGATAAGGATAATGTGCATGAAAAGAAGATATATTTTAATAATTTGGAGTATCCTACTCACGTTATTGCCCCTATTGAACGGATGTATTCGTGAGGAAGAGTTCGACAATACCCCACAAGGCAATTTCGAAGCCTTGTGGAAAATAATAGACGAACAGTACTGCTTCCTGGACTACAAGCAAATAGACTGGGATGCCATCCATGACAAGTATCAGCCACTCATTACCCCGGGAATGAGCTACGACGGTCTATTTGAAATATTAGGTAACATGCTTGCCGAGTTAAAAGACGGACATGTCAACTTGTACTCTTCTTCCAACATGGCGCGCTACTGGGACTGGTATCTGGATTATCCTCGTAACTTCAACGAAAGTATCATTGAAAAGTACCTGGGAAGAGACTACCGCATTGCTGGAGGCGCCAAATATACCATATTGGAGGACAACATAGGATATATCTATTACGGTGATTTCTCCAGCGGCATCGGAAACGGCAACCTGGATGAGATTCTGTTATACCTTTCCGCTTGTAACGGCCTGATTATCGACGTGCGCAACAATGGTGGCGGCAACCTGACAAACGCCACCCGAATGGCACAACGCTTCACGAATGAAAAAGTACTGACGGGATATATTCAGCACAAGACCGGCAAAGGCCATAGCGATTTTTCAGATCCGACTCCCATTTATGTGGAACCTTCCAACAGTATCCGCTGGCAAAAAAAGGTAATTGTCCTGACCAACCGTCATTCCTATAGTGCAACCAATGATTTTGTCAACTCCATGCGCTGTTTTCCCAATGTCACCCTGGTTGGTGACAAAACCGGCGGCGGGTCGGGCCTGCCATTCTCTTCGGAACTGCCCAACGGATGGGGGGTACGCTTTTCTGCCAGCCCGCACCTCGATGCCCAAAAACAGCATATCGAGTTCGGCATCGACCCGGACAAGAAAGTGGATATGAGCAAAGAAGATGAGAACAATGACTTGGACACCATCATTGAGGAAGCAAGAAAAATACTGAAAGTGACTTTCTAAAACGACTTTATCTACAAAACAATTTGCCAAAACGAAAATTCTTTCTATCTTTGCTCCCGCTAATCGGAATTATTCCGCGGATGTGGCGTAATTGGCAGCCGCGCCAGACTTAGGATTTGTAAGGCAGCATTTCTTATCTTTAAATATTCAGCACTTGTTTCTTTACAGCACCAAGGAAAAAAGATACACCAAATTAAAGCCAACAAAAATAGATACCAAAGTATCATATTCAAAGGGTACTACGAATATCTCATATATTCCCCCAAAGAATAAGCAGTATAATAATCATCACATCTGGCCTATTTTTTTTTCATGAATTTCATTGTTCTATTTTTATTTATTATTCAGACTGTTCGTATACCTTTCAGCTAAACCAAGCTTTTACCTCAAAAGTAATAAATATCTTTCAAGGTTCACTCTATCCAGCTAATCTTTTGACCTAAGATGTTCAATAGCAGAAAACTAGTCCTAACTGAAAATCAAGACGTCTCATATAGAGTCTATCCAATTTGTTTGGACGTAGTGTTTCCCTTTTTCTCATCGGCTGTCATTTCAATCTTCTTAAAGTCTCCACTTAAAACAGAAAAGCCTCCGTTTACCGCAAGGTGGTCTGTCAATTTATATTCTACCAGAAAGTCCATATTCCCGGCCAATGCACCGGAAGTACATTTAAATTCACTATTACTTCGACCTTCATCCCGATAATGTAGATATCCGGCTCCCAATACGCAACTGATTAAAGTTCTTTCGGTTATTGGAATTTTGAATCCAAGTTGCGGTCCTAAATACCAAAGTTCTACATTGTCAGCTACATTCGTTTTATCATCAAGTGTATAATTGGCAGAAGTACCGGAGAGATTAAACTTTAATCCGGCAACCCAAAATTTATCAATTCGATAGAGTGTCTTCACATTACACGTCAAGCCTCCATTATATTCCCCACGATAATTAACACCAAAAGGTGACAAGTTTGACTTACCGAACAATACACCTTTTCCACCATCTACCGAAATAAACAGTTTATCTCCGGAAAAACTCTGTGCAAATCCTACTGTAACAGAAAACACAAATAGGAAAAATAAAATAAGTTTTCTCATAATACTATATTTGAAAAGTCGTATGAATTGAAATATTCTAATTATCAATTCATACGACTAATTATTTTATATTTTTCTCTAGTGATATAGATATACAATATAGAACCTAAAGCTAGAACTAGATTCATCAGTAAAATATATGTCACTTTATTGGGGTTATTATCAAAAAAGAAATAAATGCATAATGAAATTTATGATAGATAATAAAAACAGTCCTGATAGAACCCATAATTTGTCAGTACTAGCATGAAATCGTTTTCTTTTCTTAATAAGTTGTCCTATGCAAACTCCCGTTGATGTACAAATCATTGCAATAGAAGCAGAAAACCAAATACTATTTTCTGTACATAAAAGAATGGAGAACAGACCTAATATTAAAATATAAAACAATGCTAATTTGATATTATTTCTCATTTACTGTACATATTAAATAATTATCAACGCAGGGGCAATAGTTTACCTATTGTGTCTCTCGCTATACTATCATCATCTCTTTCCATCGGCTTAAATTCTATTGTATCTATTTGTATTTCCGTTGGAGGGCGAGAGACTACACGGGAGCTACATAGCCAAGTTTGTAACACACACCAACCAACCGCCACAACAAATCCCGCACCAGCCGTAACCATTCCAAAAGCGGTTGACCATAAAGCACCAGCCAAGCCAAGAGATACATTGCACCCCCAATTTCCACCACGGGCTGTCAGATCGTCAAGTCCATCATATATTTCAAGAACATTACATGTATTATTTCTTTTATTAACCATTGCTTTAAAAATAGGAATATTGTTACTATCATAACATGTGAACATAGTTTCTTCAAGTGCATCTTCAGCATTTTGTGCACATTCAATTATAAGACAGTTTTCAATAACACCATTCTCTTTATAAAATGCCATTATATTATTAGCATCCATTTTACTTCGTACAACTATCATTTCCTCCCCAAAGGTTTGGATTTGTGGACGCAAAATTTCTTGCATACCTAAATCGTAATTCATTTCAGCATTATTAAAAGTAGTTCTTGTTTTTACCGAATTATTCAAGTAATCCAGTAGTTGTTGTTTCAATTCTAAACTACTCACTTTTTCAAAAGTCTTATTCTCAATAACATTCTGTTCTTCTGAAAGAGTATTTTGCTCATCCGAACATGATAAGCAGCAAATACAACATAATAAAAACATAAAAAAAATTGCTTTCATAACCGATTGAATTTAAAGGTTGATAAATACGTTACAACAATAATAAATAACAGATCCCAAAGGAAATTACCTCCTTCCTCTAACTTAATATTTTACAATTAGAAATATCGACTATACAGAAAAGGAACACAAAAAGTTACTTCTTGTCACTAAGACTAAAAGTACATTTATCCATTACCTTATTCAGTTCAGTTTCACTGTACAGTAAATGTACCTTCCAACAAACAATCATTCAAAATTATATGAATAGTATATTCTCCTTTTTCACAAGAAGACATATCAATCATGACAATGCTAGTGTTGTGATAAGTTTTGGAATGTACAATTTCACCTGTAGCTTTATTGGTTACAGTAATGATAGCATAATCTTTTGCGCTACCGAAGCTTACATTAAGAATATTAGAGAGAATAGCACATTTCTCATAAGTAGGTTGAATAGGTATTCCCATAGGATTAGAGCGGCTATCTTTTAGTAAATGAATATCATTTGAATTTGCCCATCCTTCAATCGCAAATAAGCAACAAAGTAATAATAATAGTTTTGCTTTCATAATACTTATTTTTATTGGTTATGATACAAATGTAAGGGATAAGATTTAAATAAATTCAGATGCCTGGTCACAATAAAGTTACAAGATAACTATGGATCTCGACTGCAAGTTACAGAAAAGTTACAGGAATGTCACAATCCAACATAAACACCTATGAGACAAGATATTGGCGTATAGTCATCCATTCAAAGAATTCTTCTCCTAACTTAATCTTCATGCGACTTTTCCGACTTTTAAATGCTCCTTCAGAAGCACGTGTACATAATAAGATTGTTTCTTTGGAGCAACCCAATAAGAAAAATACGCAATGGAGCAAGTCTTCTTTAGTTAAATCAGCATATTGAATTTTCAATTTAAGCATAATGTCGCCAAAAGTTTCATAAATGCTTTCACAAATCATCTGTCCTTCATGAATACTCAAAGAGGTAGCAACGCCCATCTTTTCTCCAAAGAAAGAAGTTTCTCATGGGTTTCTGTCCTTCGAAACAACTGAAGACAAAGTTCTAAACTCGGCTCCAACATCCTCATAAAATCAGATTCAGCATTACCCTGATCCTCAAAGTCCCCAGATAGAATATCTGTACGACTCTTCATTAATTGATTTTGTAACTCAAGATACTTCTTTTTTCGACGTTTATCAATCCAAAGAGAAATCGCTCCTCCAATAATAAATAACAGCAAAAAGTGATAAGACCTCAATTTTATATCTTCCCGCAATTTTTTGCTGATAAAATTCGATTTCATATTGATCAGCCAAACGAGTTATCTCAGCTGCCTTTGTTGTATCATAAATTGAATCTAGATAATAAATAAAAGAATCAGCTGCCGCTATAGCTGCTGGATAATTTTTCTCTTCTTTCTCCAATTTATATAATTCTCCATAACTTCCTCCACGGTTAAATATATAAGGAGAAGATTTACTCAAATTCAAATAATACCGTGCAGAGTCCATTTGATGGATATTACGTAAGATACAACCTTTTCGAAGATATTCAGAAAATAAATTAGTACCAGTTGGTGCAGAAGATATAGATGCAGAAAGATATTGGTTAGCCTTTTGAAATTCCCCTTTTTCATTATGCAAAATTCCCAATTCACTCAATATTATAGATTTATAATAATCTTCCCCTATATTCTCTGCAACATCCAATGCTTTTTGATAATAGACCAAAGCACTATCCAATTGATGTTGAAGCATAAAAACATACCCTATCCCTCTAACAGCATAAAATAGACCATCATCTTTCTTTTGCTTAATATCACTTTGTTACTTTCGCCAAAAGACGGCAGAAAAAAACTTCAACCTAAATAGTAACAAATGGAAAAATTTAATGCAATGAGGACTAGACTTTTACAACATCTTCAGAAGAAAACCACTTGGTTTAAGAGCATAGTGGCGCTCACTTGCTTATTGCTGACCTCCGTATCCGCCTTTGCACAGACAAAGACAGTGACGGGTACGGTAACAGATGCCGCCAATGAACCGCTAATAGGTGCATCGGTGCTCGTACAAGGAACTTCCACCGGAACCATTACAGACATGGACGGTAAGTATTCAATCTCTGTCACCCCGGAGACAGGTTCTATCACCAACGTCAAAGGAGAAGAACTAGCCAATAAACCGGCCATGAACCCGCTTTCTTCCTTACAGGGAAAAGTGGCCGGCGTGCAAATCGTAAACTCCGGACGTGCCGGCTCCGACCCGGAAATTCGTATTCGCGGTACAAACTCTATCAACGGATATAAACCTTTGTATATCGTTGACGGACTATTCAACGATAACATCAACTTCCTCAACCCGGAGGATATCGAATCGATGGAGATTCTGAAAGACCCGTCGTCACTTGCGATCTTCGGTGTGCGTGGTGCAAACGGTGTGATTATCATCACCACCAAGAAAGCTAAAGAAGGACAGACCTTGGTCAATATAAATACTTCATTTCGGCTTCAAGAAAGTAGTAGATAAGATTGAAATGGTGGAACGGATGCAATTCAAGAGTGCTGTATAACGAACAGCTAAGAAATGAAGGTAATCCCGTTCGACTTCACGGGTTGGAATGGTAATACTGACTGGCAGGACGAGATCTTCCAGACCGGATTCATCACCAATAACAACGTCAGCATAACAGGCGCTTCCGCAAAGCACAGCTTCTACCTCGGTGCGGGCTATGCTTACGAACAAGGTAACATCAAGAACGAAAAGTATAGCAAAATAACGCTGAACATCAGCAATGAGTATAAACTGACAGACAACTTCAGAGTAGGTTTCCAATTCAACGGTGCACGCATCTTACCAGCCGACACTAAGACTGTAACCACTGCTGTTCGCGCTACTCCGGTAGCTACGGTATTCAATGACCAATACGGCCTTTATACAACTTTGCCTGAATTCCAGAAGGCACAAATGAATAATCCAATGGTGGACGTTGACTTGAAAGCGAACACTACACGTGCGGAGAACTATCGTGGTTCGGGGAACGTATATGACAATGGGATTTTCTGAAACATTTCCAGTTCAAGGCCATGTTCTCACTGGATTATGCTTCGAACAATAGCCGCACTTACACTCCGATTATTCAGGTATATGACGCCAGTGCCGAAGGAGACATAGTTACACTGGGCGATGGTAAGACGAGGTGTCAGCCAAGCCAAACAGACAGAGATGAAAACACAGAGTGATTATCTGTTGACCTACACCAATTCATGGGGTGATCACAGCCTGACAGCCACCGCCGGTTTCACAACCTATTACAATAAACTCGAGAACCTGAATGCCGCCCGCACACAAGGTGTAGGTCTGGTCATTCCGGATAACCCTGACAAATGGTATGTAAGCATCGGTGATGCCGGTACTTCTACCAATGGTAGTACACAATGGGAACGTTCTACGGTATCCGTACTGGCACGTATCCTTATAACTATAAAGGTAGATATCTATTCAACGGTTCTTACCGTCGTGACGGTTCTTCCGCTTTTTCGTACACGGGCAACCAATGGCAGAACTTCTACTCCATCGGTGCAGGCTGGCTGATCTCCGAAGAAGAATTCATGAAAGACATTGCTTGGCTGGACATGTTGAAACTGAAAGGGTCGTGGGGTACACTTGGTAACCAGAACCTGGATAAAGCCTATCCGGCAGAACCTTTACTGAGTAATGCCTACTCTGCAGTATTCGCGTACTCCGTCCGCTATCTACCCGGGGTATCAGCTATCCTACCTGCCCAACCCGAATCTTCGATGGGAGAAGGTAGAAGCTTGGGAAGTAGGATGCAGAAGCTAACTTTTTCCGTAACCGCTTGCACCTGGAAGGTGTATATTACAAGAAGAAAACGAAAGATCTGCTTGCCGAAGTACCGGGCATTTCAGGAACAGTGCCGGGCATCGGTAATCTGGGATCTATCGAAAACAAGGGTATTGAACTTGCCATCAACTGGCGCGACCAGATCGGTGACTGGAACTACAGCATTGGTGGCAACCTGACTACCATTAAGAATAAGGTGTTGAGCCTTGTACAAGATGGATACTCCATCATCTCAGGAGATAAGAGCCAGAGTTATACAATGGCCAGGTTTCCCTATCGGTTACTTCTATGGTTACAAAGTAGAAGGTGTTTACCAAAACCAAGCTGAAATAGACAACTCACCCAAGAATACACTGGCAACCGTTACACCGGGTGACCTGAAGTTCGTAGACGTGGATGGCAACGGTGAAATCACCACAGCCGACCGTACCATGATCGGTAATCCGACTCCGGACGTGACTTACGGCATCAACTTCAGTGTAGGTTACAAAAACTGGGAACTGGGTGTTGACATGATGGGACAAGCCGGTAACGAAATCTACCGTACATGGGACAACTACAATTGGAGCCAGTTCAACTTCATGAAACAGCGTCTGAACCGCTGGCATGGTGAAGGTACCAGCAACAGCCAGCCGTTGCTCAACATGAAGCATACGATCAATAACCTGAACTCTGAATACTACATTGAAGACGGTAGTTTCTTCCGGATACGTAACGTACAGTTGGCTTACAACTTTGATAAGACATTACTCTCCAGGATTGGAGTACAAGCGCTCAAGCTCTATGCCAATATTCAGAACCTAAAGACTTGGAAACATAATACCGGTTACACACCCGAGCTGGGCGGTACAGCTATTGCATTTGGTGTGGACAACGGTAGCTATCCGATGCCGGTAGTTTATACATTTGGTTTCAACCTTACTTTCTAAAATGAAGAATGAAATACTAAACATTAATCATTAAACATTGAAAACATGAAGATACAAAAATATATTCTATCACTGTTGATTGGCGCAGCCGCCTTCTCATTCAGTTCTTGTAATGACTTCCTGGACCGCGATCCGCTGGGACAATTCACGGAAGACGATGCCCCCAACGCTCTTTTAGGTGGAAAGATTTATAATGTATATTACCTGATGCGCAGCTATAACATCACTGCCGGTATTCCCTCTTTCATGATAGAAATGGCACGCAGCGAAGACTCCGAGAAGGGTAGTTCGGCAGGCGACGGCGCCGATGTGGCAGCCATGTACGACGATTTCGAATACACAGCCTCCAATGGAACTATGGGAGCTTACTGGACTCAGAACTATAAGATCATCTTTCAGTGTAATGAAGTGCTGGATGACATCGAGAAAGAAGGAAAGACAGATACGGAAACCATGCGCAACAAGGGAGAAGCCCTTTTCTTCCGCGCCTACTGTTATTTCAACCTTGTGCGCGCTTGGGGAGAAGTGCCTCTGATCACCTTCAAGGTTGTAGATTCTGCCGACGCAAATGTAGCAAAAAGCGGTATTAATAAAATCTATACACAGATTGATAACGATCTGACTGAAGCAGAAAAACTTCTGCCCTTGCAATGGGATTCAAACTATACAGGTCGCGTTACCTGGGGTGCCGTACGATCACTGCATGCACGTACCTATATGATGCGTAACGACTGGGATAACATGTATAAACTCTCTACCGAAGTGATTGGTAAAGGCCTTTACAACCTCGACACTCCGGTAGATAAGATCTTCACCGTAGAAGGCGAGAACTGTGGTTCCAGTATTTTCGAGTTGCAGTGTGAATCTACAGATGCATTGAAGAACAGCCTTACCATAGGTAGCCAGTTCTGCGAAGTACAAGGTGTACGCGGCTCCGGCGACTGGAACTTAGGCTGGGGATGGCACATGGCTACCACAGAATTGGGCAAAGCTTTTGAACCGGGTGACCCGCGTAAAGATGCCACTTTACTCTACTTCCGCCGCAGCATCGATGAACCTATCACGGAAGCCAATACCAATAAGCCTTACGGCGAATCTCCCGTTTCCACAGCCATGGGTGCTTACTTCAACAAAAAGGCATACACTGAACCATCATTGCGCAAGAAGTATACCAAGGGTGGTTTCTGGGTAAATATCCGCATTATCCGCTATCCTGACGTATTGCTTATGGCTGCCGAAGCTGCCAATGAAAAGAATCTGCCGGGCGAAGCCAAAACATATCTGGAGATGGTACGTTCACATGCCCGTGGTCTGGACAAGGAAATCCTGCCCGAAGTTACTACCAATGATAAGGTTGAACTGCGCAAAGCTATTATGCACGAACGCCGTGTAGAGTTGGCTCTCGAACCAGGACGCTTCTACGATCTTGTACGTTGGGGTACTGCAAAAGAAGTACTGGCCGCTGCCGGTAAAACGTATCAGGATAAAAACGCTTACCTGCCTATTCCGCAAACGGAGATAGATAAATCGAAGGGAGTACTGGTACAGAATCCGAACTACTAATAAACAATGCTATCCCAATTCTCTTCATTCCAAGATGAAGAGGATTGGGGATAGTTCTTATAAAAAACAAAGTGTATGAAGAAAGTTTTCAGAAGAACAAGTGTCCTGTTAGCAGCAGCGTTTCTTAGCACTGCTGCCATACAGGCACAAAAGTCTCCGCAGGACATGGATCGCTTCATCGATGCATTGATGAAGAAGATGACTGTAGAGGAAAAGATCGGTCAGCTGAACCTACCCGTTTCCGGCGAGATCGTCACCGGGCAGGCACAAAACAGCGATGTGGCAAAAAAGATTGAACAAGGGCTCGTGGGCGGACTCCTCAACCTGAAAGGGGTGGAGAAGATACGCGATGTACAAAAACTGGCCATAGAGAAGTCACGCCTGGGCATCCCCCTGATATTCGGCATGGACGTAGTGCATGGTTACGAAACCATTTTCCCTATTCCATTAGGCCTCTCCTGTTCCTGGGATATGGCCGCCATCGGGAAGTCTGCCCGTGTCGCAGCCATCGAAGCAAGTGCTGATGGCATCTCCTGGACATTCAGTCCGATGGTAGACATCAGCCGTGATCCACGCTGGGGACGTGTCAGCGAGGGTAACGGCGAAGACCCATTCTTGGGTGGAGCCATCGCTAAAGCAATGGTATCGGGTTATCAGGGTATCGACCTCAACAACCAACTGAAGCGCAACGACGAAATCATGGCTTGCGTAAAGCACTTCGCACTGTACGGAGCAAGTGAAGCCGGACGTGACTACAATACGGTAGATATGAGTCGTAACGTATGTTCAACGACTATATGCTGCCCTACCAAGCTGCCGTTGAAGCAGGCGTAGGCAGCGTCATGGCATCTTTCAACGAGATAGACGGCGTGCCAGCCACGGCCAATAAATGGCTAATGACGGACGTACTGCGCAAGCAGTGGGGCTTCGACGGATTTGTAGTCACAGACTATACCGGTATCTCCCGAAATGATAGCGCACGGTATCGGTGACCTCCAGACGGTAACCGCACGTGCCATCAACGCCGGAGTGGATATGGATATGGTCAGCGAAGGTTTTGGGTACTCTGAAAAAATCCATTCAGGAAGGCAAGGTTTCTATGGAAACATTGGACAAAGCCTGTCGCCGCATCCTTGTAGCGAAATACAAACTGGGGTTATTCGACAATCCGTATAAGTACTGCGACCCGAAACGTCCCGCACGTGACATCTTCACCAAGGCACACCGCGACGCTGCCCGCAGAATTGCCGCAGAAAGTTTCGTCCTGCTCAAAAACGACAAGCCCCGACGGATCCGAACGGCAACCCTCTGCTTCCTTTTAAAATCCTAAAGGCAACGATCGCCGTGATAGGCCCGCTAGCCAACAGCCGCTGCCAATATGCCCGGAACATGGAGCGTAGCCGCCGCCTCAACGACCGTTATCCTTCTGTGGAAGGGCTTGAAAGAGATGATGCCGGAAAAGCGAATATCACATGTATGCCAAAGGCAGCAACCTTATCGGTGACGCAGCCTACGAAGAACGTGCCACCGTGTTTGGACGCTCCCTGAACCGCGACAGCCGGACGGACAAGGAATTACTGGACGAAGCCTTGAATGTAGCCCGCCGCTGCGGACATCATCATCGCAGCCTTGGGCGAATCGTCAGAAATGAGCGGGGAAAGTTCAGCAGCCGCACCAACTTGGACCTTCCCCGACGTACAACAAAACCTGTTGAAAGAATTACTGAAAACCGGAAAGCCGGTAGTACTGGTGTTATTCACTGGTCGTCCGCTTACGCTAAACTGGGAACAGGAACACGTGCCCGCTATCCTGAATGTATGGTTCGGAGGTAGCGAAGCTGCCTATGCTATCGGCGACGCCCTCTTCGGTTATGTCAACCCGGGCGGCAAACTGACGATGACTTTCCCGAAGAACGTCGGACAGATCCCTCTTTATTATGCGCATAAGAACACCGGACGCCCGTTGGGACAGGGTAAATGGTTCGAGAAGTTCCGCAGCAAACAGTCACCAACACGGGTACATGGCCCGGTTCGGAGGTAGTGCAGCTTTATATCCGCGACGTCGTCGGCAGCAGTACCCGTCCGGTGAAAGAGCTGAAAGGTTTTCAGAAGATATTTCTCGAACCGGGTGAAATGAAGATTGTCCGTTTCAAGATTGCTCCGGAAATGTTGCGAT
>VOFG01004955.1_pt1 | contig 43430 bp, 63 predicted proteins | sample 5384171 | NCBI WGS metagenome assembly VOFG01 (sample SAMN12384726, study PRJNA508395) | human gut metagenome | isolation source: healthy gut F | host: Homo sapiens
TGGTATCAAAATATGATACCAAGCTCTTTATTTGGACAAAGTGCAAAATTATCGTCCCACCAAGGGGCAACTATGCCTGTTTGTGGACCGAGGAGGGGTTCAATATGAACCCACCGGAACAGCCCACTCTATCGGAGATTAAGCCAGAGAAAGAACAAGCAGAGAATAAATCAGGACTCTTTACTTGTTACGGGCGCGGTACAGGAAGGTCACGATCTGACCGCGCGTGCAGGACTGGTCGGAACCGAACAGACCGCCGCCGATACCGCCGGTGATGCCGTTCTTCTCCGCCCACGTGACAGCCGCGGCGTAGTAAGCGTCAGCGGCAACATCGGTGAAGGCAGCGTTGCCGCTCACGGCAGGGCTGCCGGAGGCGCGATACAGGAAGGTGACAGCCTGAGCGCGCGTGCAGGTGGCATCGGGGCTGAACTTGCCGTCGCCGGTGCCGCCGGTGATGCCGTTTTCAACGGCCCAGGCGACTGCCTTGGCGTAGTAAGCGTCAGCGGGAACATCGGTGAAGTTGCTCGCGCTCTTGGGAGCGGGAGAACCGGCCGCACGCCACAGGAAGGTGACGATCTGCGCACGGGTGCAGGGCTGGTTGGGAGCGAATGTATAGTTGCCGATGCCGTTGGTGATATCCTTTGCGACTGCCCACATCACGGCATCGCAGCAGAAGTCGCTGGGAGCTATATCGGAAAAGGGGTTGGGGAAGTCAGGAAACTCTTCCTTGAAGCTGCCTTCAACGGTGACCTTGCTCGCGGGCATGATGAAGGTATACTTGCCGTTGCCCATGTCGGTGAGCTTGATCGCCGCGCCAGCACCGTCCACGACGGCGAGGCCATCCATCACGAAGTCCTTATCGGGGGCGACAGTCAGCGTGATGGTCGCGCCCTTGGGCGCGGTCTTGTGGCTGGCAGCCACCGTGCCGTTCTTCGCGTTCAGAACGGTGATGGGATAGGTGGTGACACCACCGCCGCTGCCGGTGAAGCCGGTATAAGTCCAATGGGCGTACACGATGGTATCCTTGTCAAACACGGTAGCCATGGTAATCTTAGTGCCGCCGTTCTTTTCGGTGTACCAGCCGTTGAAGCTGTAGCTGCCGCTGCGGGTGGCAGTGGGCAGAGAGGCCAGCTTCTTGCCGGTGGTGGTCATGGTGCTGTTAGTGGGCCTACCGCCGTTGCCGTCAAAGGTAACGGTGTAGGTCTGATTTTCATGGCTTCCGTTGCAGGTGACGAGCAATACCACAGCAGGGAAAGTGCCATCCGGCTCCCACTTGTCCTTGACATATTTCAGGGTGAAGGCCATGTGGGGGTTCCCCTCCAGCCTTGCATTTTCGTGCGTTTTGCCGGTATCCGCATCGTACTTGGCCTTGTAGACGGACAAATTGAGCTTGACGATGGCCTTCAAAACACCGTTTTCCATGTAGGGCGTCGATTTGCTCAGATCAAAGCCGCCGGAGATCTTCCCGTATGCCTTGCTGTTGCCGGTGGTTTCACGACTTGACGGTGACAAGGTTTGCGGGAATGTTGAGTCCCGCAATGTAATTCCGATGGTGGAGGTCTTGAGGGGTCTGTTCGCACTGGGCTGGTGGGTGGCTGTTGCCTTACACGGGCGATGATGGTGTATTCCGTGCCAGGGCTGCAGGTTGGCCTTGAATGGTGTATTCCGTGCCAGGCTGCTGCTGCCCTGCCAATTCGTCCCACTGTCTATGGAATACTCCCATTTGTCATTCTCCGTCACTTTAATATCCGTATGCGTTCTGGTAACCAGTTCGATGACAGGAATGTCCCCCTGATACACATGGCCGCCGCTGCAGGTGAAGTGAAGCGTTTTGTTTTGGGGCATCTCACCTTCAAGCACCCACTTGTTTTCTTCGTATTTCAGCTTGAACTGAATCGGGGTAGTAAACTCACTCGCATGCGCCGTGTCCCGTGTATGTGTGCTGCCCATGTCCTGACTGAACTTCTCTAAATAGGTTTTTTTCTCAACATAGATAAGGACCGTCCAGGAACCGTCCTCCATCAGGGGCTGAGAAGCAGAAAAAGCCGCCGGGCAGTTTGCCGTAACTCCTGCTTTCGCCGGTCTTTGTGCAGACGCAGGTGACCAGATCGTTTGGAATTTTGATGTCTGCCAGATCCGTTGTCAGATCAAATGCTGGCGCGGCTTCCTCCGCCAGTGCCGTCGTTGGGAGCAAACCTACAACCATGATAAGGCAGAGTAGGATGCTTAAAAGTTGTTTCTTCATTGTTATCCTCCTTGTCTGTTGAAAAAATGTTGATCGTGACTTGCCTTACGGTGCACAAGTTTGTCGCTCAATCGCCGAAAGGCTCATCTTCCGAGCTGCGGACCTGTGTCCTTGGGCGCAAGAACAAGAATATCCGTTTCATTCGACTTCCTCCACATATTCTTCACGATTGATACTTTCTACCTTTTCAACTTGACTGACATATTGCAGAATCAGTCTGTTAACGAAAAGATAGATAATATATGCTACCATAATTGAGATAAAGTCTTTGTTAAGTTATGATGTTTTTATTTTTTCTCTGCGCTGTTCCAAGAACTCGATTGTACAGCATGGATGCTGTGACGAATTTGTGACACTTTCCCCGCACTTTCATGGGGGAATTTCAATACAGCTTCTGGTATGCTACAGACAAGGTTGAAACTCAACCAAAAATACTTCAAAAAGGAGCGTAACATACTATGAAAAAAGAAAACGATTTTGAGCTTTGCACTGGCACTGGCATTGATGGTATCTGCCATCGGCGCATCGACGGCAGCTTTGGCGGCTGCACCTGACACGGCAGAGCCTGCAATTGCTATCACAACCGAGAACGAGGACGCAATCTGGGAGCAGATCGAGGCGGTGGAAGAGAAGAGCGACGCCATCTTCCAGAGAAACGCGGCGCTGTGGGAAAAGCTGGACGAAATCTGCAACGCCCTGCCCGACGACTATGACTTCACAAACTTTGATGAAGCGGCATTTATCCGCAGCACCAACGCCCTGACCGAAGCGGAGAAGGAAACGCTTCTGGCAGATATCAAGGAGCTGAACGGCCTTGACGCTGAGATGGAGGCACTGTACGCTCAACTGCCCGACTGCGACAATATGCCGCTTTACGAGAAGGCGCTGGAAAAGGCCGACCCCAAGGTGCTGGATGAGATCGACACCCTGGAGCAGGAGTATGACCGCGTCTGTGAAAAGCACGATGACCTGTGGGACAAGGTAGATGAAGCGTACTTCAATCTGCCGGACGACTACGACTTCGACAACTACGATGAGGCCGCCTTCATCCGCAGCCTGAGCTTCCTGACCGACGCGGAAAAGGACGCGCTGATCGCCGACTACAACCGTCTTACGGAGATCGACAGTCGGCTGTGCGAGCTGTACAATTCCATCTGGGGCAACATTGGCTGCGAAAGCGGCATCTGCCCCCTTTGACGGGAAGGCGATATTCTGATAGTATAAAATCAACATCATGCCGATGCTGCGCCCACGCGCAGCATTTGGCGTTGCTTTCAAGGAGGACGCATGGGGCATTCCATCTACTTGGCGGACGATGAAAAGAGCATACGGGAGCTGCTGCATAGCTTCCTTACAAGCGACGGCTATGATGTGCGCTCCTTTGAACACGGTGATGCGCTGCTGGAGGCGTTTCGTCAGGAGCCTGCGGAGCTGGTGATCCTGGATATCATGATGCCCGGCACGGACGGACTGACGGTGTGCAGGGAACTGCGTACGCTTTCCGATATTCCCATCATCCTGCTTACGGCCAAGGACAGCGAGCTGGACTACGTCATGGGCATCAGTCAGGGCAGTGACGATTACCTCACCAAGCCCTTTCGCCCGACGATATTACTGATGAAAGTCAAAGCGCTGCTGCGCCGCGTGGAGATGGACAGGGGAAAAACAACGGCAGCAGAGGACGAGCTGCATTACGGGGATATCCGCTATTCCTCTACGGAAAACGCTGTTTTTTTGCGGAAGCACGATCATGGCGCTGACCCAGACCGAACTGCGGCTGCTCAGCTATATGATGAAGCAGCCGGAAAAGGCCTATTCCCGAGAGGAGCTGCTCAGCGCGGTGTGGGGCTTCGACTCGGAGGTGGAGACCCGCGTGACCGACGAAACGCTGCGCCGTATCCGAAAAAAGCTGCTGCAAGCGGGCAGCACCGTCAGCGTAAGCACCATCTGGGGCTTTGGCTATAAGCTGAAGGGAGCGGGAAGCGTATGAAAAACATCAAGCTGCGGATCGTGTACCTGATCCTCGGCTCAGCTTTACTTCTGTCTGCCCTTTTTGTGCTGGCGGTAAACGTGATCATCCCGTCTCACTTTGTAAACGAGGCAAAAAAGGCGCTGCTCAGCGAAGCGGAATATCAGAATCGAACCGTTCCCTACACCTATGACGAACCGGACTATGACGAGGACTGGGAGGAGGGCTACTTCTTTACGCCCAGCATCGTCTTTTTGGAGCTGGAGGACGGCTACCGGCACAACACATGGAATCGGGATACCTACCGGCTGGAGAAAAAGCTGCTGGAATACTGCGCCGGACGGGATATCACACTCGACCAGTGCTACACCTTCAAAACGGACAGGCATCACCTGATCTTCATGTCTGCGCAGGAGGATTACGGCGATGGGGAGGAACCCTACTCCTATATCATGTACATAGACATCGGCCCCATCACGCGTTATATCGTAACGCTTAACTGGGCGTTCTTTGGGGTGCTGCTGGCGATTTCCTCCGTCATGTGCCTGCTGGGGTTCCGTTTCGGCAGAGATATTGAAAAGGAGGCGGAGCGGCAGCAGACCTTCTTCCAGAATGCCTCCCACGAGCTGAAGACGCCGCTGATGGCGATACAGGGCTATGCGGAGGGCATACAGGCAGGCGTAATGGATGCGGGCGGCGCGGCGGACGTGATCCTGGAAGAAAGCGACCGCATGGCGGAGCTGGTGGAAGAACTCTTGGACATTTCGAAAATCGACATGGGGCGGCAGCGGCTTACCCTTTCCGAAACGGATATTCGGGAACTGCTTTACGACGGCATACGCGCCGTTGAGCCGATAGCCGCCAGCAGCATCGCCATTGTGCCAGATTTCCCCGAAGAACCCATCATCGTTAAATGTGATGACGTACAGCTACGCAGGGCGGTCACCAATATCCTCTCCAACGGGCTGCGGTATGCCCGCAGCGAGCTGCGCCTGACCTGCCGCACGGACAAGCGGCATGTGACGATACGGATACAGGATGACGGGGACGGCATCGCCGAGGAAGATATTCCCCACATCTTTGACCGCTTCTACATGGGCCGGAGCGGAAAATCCGGTATCGGCCTTGCCCTGACCAAGGAGATCGTTCACTTGCATAGAGGGACGATCCGCGCGTATAACGGGGATAGCGGCGCCGTTTTCGAGATATCCATTCCGGTGAGCAGATAAGAAGATCACCGCTCTGCCTTTGGGCACCTTTCTTGAAAAAAGGACGGACTTAGAAAAGACTTTTGTTGGTACTGGGTGGAGAGTTTCTTGTGATTTCCTCTTGTGCCGACATTGTTAGAATGGAGTACATCTATGGGCTGCAAATCAAAAAAATATCTGCATATTCATGACTGGAACTACTGGTGGGGCTATTACCGCTGCTGTAAGGACTGGGAGCCTTTCCACGCGGCTGAGTTTTCTCTTTCCGAGGACGAGGCGGGAGAGGCGTCCTTTTTCCACTTTGATTTCTATAACCTCCCCGCGCTTCGCCAGATGATCCGGGACGGTGAGTTTGTGGAGCCGGACAGTCCGGATCATCCGAGCTTTCTGGAGCAGGCGGAGCAGCTCAGAAACGGTGAACAGGACTGGTTCGTTGGGGCGCTGTACTATCCGCTTTTTTCGCCGGAGATGCATTTCGGCAACGCCTCCGTCCGGAGCGGCGTCCCGCTGACACAGCTGCTTTCCCCGTCTGTACCGCCCTATTACGGGGTGATCTTTCTCCGGGAGGAGCGCCCCCTCACTCCGGAGGTGCTGACGCATTGGGTGGAGACACTGTCCCGGCCACTGTTCGGCCAACAGTTTTCCTGTACACTTGCGCAAGTTCCCAGCCGACAGGAGGCCATGGAGCAGTTTGAGAAGGAGATGCGGCTGATGCGATGAAATGTACGGTATCGTTTACCACTGATTTCCCGTTGAAAAGCAGCTGAGAGGGAGGCATTTCTTATGGAATTAAGACTCACGGAGCAGGAGGCTCTGACGCTGTATCGAATCATTCTGCGGTGGGATGAATCAGGCAGCTTGACCACAGAAGATGGCGAGGAGCATCGGCTGCTATGGGATCTATCCTGTACGCTGGAAAAAGAACTGGAGCCGGTGGATGAAACCGTAAGACGCAGACTGCTTTGACTGCGTAAGCTCCCACCGGTTGAAGCTTTTGATCTGCGCGCTGTTTCTTTTGGCGCTGACAGATTTTGAACTGCCGGAAAGACGCCGGTATCGCGGGATGATATTGACAAAAGGGGAAATGATGCTATAATATCTGCGAATGGTTCGCAGATTGGAGGGGCGGCTGATGTCAGGCTATAACACAAAACAGCGAAGAGCCCTGCTTGCTTTTTTGGGGGAGCATCCAGACGAGCTGCTGACTGCACACCAGATGGCGGACGCGCTGGCAGAGAAACAAATCAGCCTCAGCGCCGTGTATCGAAACCTTGCACAGCTGGAGGCGGAAGAAAAGGTGCGCCGCAGCGCCAAAAGCGGGTCGCACGAAGCGTTTTATCAGTATCTTGACGCCAAGGGCTGCAAGGGCGCGCTGCACATGAGCTGTGTGAAGTGCGGCAAAACCTTTCACATGGCGAGCGGCAACGCTGCCCTGTTTGCAAAGCACCTGGCGCAGAGCGAGCAATTCACGCTGGACGCAGCCGACACGATCCTCTATGGGATCTGCTCGGACTGCAAGGGAAAATAACGAACAGAAGGGAGGACAGACTATGACGAAGAAGCTTTGCTTTATGACGCGTCTGCTGGCGGCCGTGCTGGCCGTTGTCATGCTGTCCTCTGCGATCTATCTTGTAGTCGAAGCCAATCATGACTGCTCCGGCGAGGACTGCGCCATCTGCCATCAGATCGGTGTCTGCGAGAATCTGCTGAAAACGCTGGGGCTTGCCGGTGCTGCCGCGGCGATCTCCGCTGCGTTTACATATACCGTGTGCAGGGCGATCCTGCCCTGCACAGAGATGAACGGCACGCTGACGCTTGTTTGCTCTCAAGGTAAAGCTTTCGAATTAAAAACAGGACTTTTACAAGGGCGAAGTCTATCCGTTTTCGGATAGGCTCTTGCGGTTTTGCTGCTGCCCTTGTATTTTTGCGCACATTTTTCATAATTCGGAGGTTTTATTATACTATGAAGAAAATGATTCCCCTGTTTCTTGTGCTGGCCATGGTGGTCAGCCTGCTTGCCGGCTGCGGCAAAAAGAATGCCGCAGAGAAGGGCGAGAGCGATCCCAACAAACTGAGCGTTGTCACCACCATTTTCCCTGAGTACGACTGGGTCAAGAAATTCTCGGAGGCAAGGCCGAGAGGACCGACCTGACCATGCTGCTGGACAACGGTGTTGACCTGCACAGCTATCAGCCCACGGCGGATGACATCGTCAAGATTTCCGACTGCGACCTCTTCATCCATGTGGGCGGTGAGTCTGACGGCTGGGTGGAAGCGTCCTGAAAAATGCTGCCAACAAGAATGTAAAGGTCATAAATCTGCTGAATGTGCTTGGAGATTCCGTGAAAGCGGAAGAAAGCGTTGAAGGCATGCAGGAAGGAGCACGCCCATGACCACAGTCAAGGAGGTTTCCACCTTTGAAGATCATGAGGTTCAGGACAGAAGCCTGTCCGACTGGGAGGGCAGTTGGCAGTCTGCCTACCCCTTTGCGCTGGATGGAACGCTGGACGATGCCTTTGCAGCGATGGCAGAGGAAGGCGAGATGACCGCCGACGAGTATAAGACTTACTATAAGGGCTACAAAACGGACATTACCAATATTGGCATTGAAGGCGACCACATTGCGTTCACCTATGAGGACGGCAAAAAGGTCGGCTCTGACTACAAGTATATCGGTTATTACATTCAGAACTGGTCTACCGGCACCAAGGCGGCCATGTATCGCTTTGAAGCGGTAGACAGAACCTCCGGCGCACCGATCTACATCGAATTCAACGACCACATGATCGAATCGAGCTGCGGCCGAGCATTTCCCACATCCGGATGAGCAACGAGAGCTTTGACGCCATCGTTGATCCGGAAAAGTCGTGGCCAACCTTTTCCCGGCTGACATGACCGGTGAAGATCTCTGCGAGCACATGGAGGGCCACGGCCACGACCACGAGGAGGAAGCTGACGAGCACGTCTGGCTGTCTTTGAAGAATGCCAAAACGCTGGTCGCCGCGATTGCCAACGCCCTGCAGGAGCTTGACCCCGGCAACAAGGATACCTACGCCGCCAACACATCTGCCTATATTGAAGAGCTTTCCGCACTGGATGGCGCGTACCAGTCTGCCGTGGACGGCGCGGCGCGCAAGACTGTCCTGTTTGGCGACCGCTTCCCCTTCCGCTATCTGGTGGATGACTACGGCCTGCGCTACTACGCCGCCTTTGCGGGCTGCTCCGCCGAGAGCGAAGCCAGCTTTGAGACCGTGTCCTTCCTTGCAAAAAAGGTGGACGAGCTGAAGCTGCCCTGCGTACTGACCATTGAGGGTAAGAACCATAAAATTGCCGAAACCATCGTGGAAAACACCGCCGAGAAGAATCAGAAGGTGCTGACCATGGATTCCATGCAGTCCACCACCTCTGAGGATGTGGCAAATGGACAACTTACCTCTCTGTCATGGAGCAGAACCTTTCCGTGCTGAAAGAGGCACTGGGTTAAGGGAGGTAGGATGATGGCTCAGCTCACTTGTCAAAGGCTCTGTGTCGGCTACGATGGGAAGCCCATTCTGCAAGACCTTGATTTTGAGGTCTTTGCAGGCGACTACCTCTGCATCGTGGGAGAAAACGGCTCCGGCAAGAGTACCCTTATGAAAACGATCCTCGGCTTGCAGATGCCCATCAGCGGCAGAATTTTGACGGGCGACGGGCTGAGGAAAAATGAGATCGGCTATCTGCCACAGCAGACCGTTGTCCAGAAGGACTTCCCGGCATCCGTGAGAGAGATCGTTCTCTCCGGATGCCAGGGGCACTGCGGCAGCCGCCCCTTCTACAGCAAAGAAGAAAAGAAACTGGCGGCGGACGCCGTGGAGAAAATGCAGATCACGCCCCTTGCCAAACGCTGCTACCGGACGCTCTCCGGCGGTCAGCAGCAGCGGGTACTGCTCGCCCGCGCCCTGTGCGCCACGCAAAAAATGCTGCTTCTGGATGAACCGGTCTCCGGCCTTGATCCCAAGGTGACGGCGGAAATGTATGCACTCATTCAAAAGCTCAATTACGAAGATGGTATCACCGTTGTGATGATCTCCCATGACCTGAACGCGGCGCTGCAATATGCGAGCCACATCCTGCACATCGGGGACAGGGTGTTCTTCGGCACCAAGGCGGCCTATCTGAACGAGTTCCCACAGGCATGGCAGAAAGGCGGTGGGGCGCAATGACGGCGATCCTTGAAAAACTCGCGTTCTACTGGACCTATCCCTTTGTGCGCTACGCACTCATTGTCGGTGTGCTGATCGCGCTGTGCTCGTCGCTTCTGGGGGTGACGCTGGTGCTGAAACGGTTTTCCTTCATCGGCGACGGCCTTTCCCACGTGGCGTTCGGCGCGATGGCGTTGCCGCTGTGCTTGGGCTGACAGACGATCTTCCGCTGACGCTGGGCGTCACGGTGGTCTGTGCCGTCCTGCTGCTACGCACGGGGCAGAACACGAAGATCAAGGGCGATGCCGCCATCGCCATGATCTCAGTGGGAGCGCTGGCCATCGGGTATCTGCTGATGAACCTCTTCTCCACCTCGTCCAACCTCTCCGGCGATGTGTGCAGCACACTGTTCGGATCCACCTCCATCCTGACGCTGTCAAAAAGCGAGGTCTGGCTGTGCGCGGGACTGTCCGTGGTGGTCGTGGCGGCGTTTCTGCTCTATTACAACAAGATCTTTGCCGTGACCTTTGACGAAGACTTTGCCAAGGCGGTGGGCACAAAGGCTGATCTGTACAATCTGCTGCTCGCCGTCATCGTTGCTGTGGTCATCGTGCTGGCGATGAATCTGGTCGGCTCGCTGCTGATCTCCGCGCTGGTGATCTTCCCGGCGCTGTCCGCCATGCGCCTCTTTCAGAATTTCCGGTCCGTGACGGTCTGCTCCGCCGTGCTGTCGGTGAGCTGCGGTGCTGGGCATTCTGGTCTCCATTCTGGCGGGGACGCCGGTGGGCTCCACCATCGTGGCGGTGGATATTCTGGCATTTTTGATTTGTTCGGCTCTTGGCCGCGCAAGGGGAGGGGAAACGGGATGAAGCAGCTCCTCTGTCTGCTGCTGGCTACCTGCATGACGCTTTCCCTCTGCGCCTGCGGGAAAGGCCGCGAAAAGGACGCAGGAAATGATACGCTTTCTTCCAATGAAGAAGTGTCTGCATCGGCTGAGAGCATTCCAACGCCGAAAGAACAGGAAACGCCGGGGGAGTCTAAGCCGTCGCACCCCTCTGCCGGCAAAGTGGATGTGGATCTGACGGTGCTCAGCAGCACCATGGTCTACTCCGAGGTTTACAATATGCTCTACAATGACCCGGCGCATTACCTCGGCAAGACCGTCAAGGCAAGGGGGATTTTCTATCTATCAGCTCGTGACAGACGGCGTTTTACAGCCTGACCCGGTGTCCTACGCCTGCATCATTTCAGACGCAACGGCCTGCTGCGCCGAGGGGATGGAATTTGTGCTGGAGGGCGATCTCACCTACCCGGACGATTACCCGGAGCTGGGGACGGAGATCACCATCATCGGTGAATTTCAGTCCTATGAGGAAAACGGGATGACATGGTATCATCTGGTGAACGCAAGGCTGGCGTGATACCGCGATAGCGCTGACTACATAGTAAGCGTGACGATTTCAGGGAGAAAGGTATTCCGGTGCAGCCTGACTGCAATTTATAAAAGTCGGACAAAGGGAGTCATTTTTCCCGCTGCAGAAAAATTCTCGTGAGGAGAGCGAGTGCTGAAGTTGAGATGGCTTCTTAAAGAATAGGCAGACTTAACATAAACTTTATTCCTGTTATGATAACATAATCTATAAATACCCTGCTCTGGACGGAACACTTCTGCAAGGAACCAGGCAGGCTGCAAAAACAAGAAATGATCAACGATGGAGAATATGCATGACTTTTGAAATTCACAGCGATATCACGAATCACTCTATGACCATAGCCTCCCGCGCGATGCGCAAGGTGCTGCGGCGAAAGAGAAGCATCCTTTGGGTCATTTTCGACTGGAGCGTCTTTTTCATCAACGCTCTGCTGCTGATCCCATTCGACGGAGAGCCTTTTACGCTTGATGCTGGCACGGTGATTTCCTTGCTGGTAGAGGTGATGCTGCTGTCCGTTCTGCTGTTTCAGGACCGGCTCAACGGCATGATCGCCTGCAAAAACACGCTGGCAGGCACAAAGGAATATCATGTTGCGTTCGGCGAGGAGTCCTATACCGTTGTTACGGAGGTCGCCACCTCCACATTCCGCTATGAGCTGATCGACGCCATGGCGGAGTCGCAGGACTACATGATCCTTTTGATGAAAAAGCGGTTCGCGCAGCCCTTGGACAAGCGTACTCTTACCGGTGGGACGGTGGAGGAATTCAAACGATTTCTTGAGGAGAAGACCGGAAAGAAATTCCGGCGTGTGAAATGAACGAATTTTCTATAACGCCCTTTCGCGGGCTGCATCTGCTTCTGCTTTTGCTTACGGCAGCGGCGGCGCTGCTCATATTCTTGCTGCTGCGCGGAAAACCGGAGGCACGGCGCTCCCGGTATCTGATCGGCGTTTGCTTTTTTAATCTCGCGCTGTTTGCCGGCTACAAGCTCTCGCTGTCCATGGACGCAGCGTATATCCGTGCGTACTATCCCAATGGCTTCAGCATTTTCAATGAGCTGCCGCTGCACCTGTGCAACATCAATCTGTTTCTGATCCCGCTGGGCGTGTGGAAGAGAAACCGCTCGATCATGGGGTTTTCCTTCTTTGTAGCGCCCCTTGGCGCACTGATGGCGCTGCTCTTCCCGGAGCCTCTGTTCTCCGGCTTTTCGCTGTTAATGCCGCGAATTTTCGGCTACTATGTGACCCACGCACTCCTTGTTGTCTGCGGCCTGAGTCTGGCGACGCTGGGCTTTTACCGCCCCGACCCCAAGGATATCCCGCGGATCCTCAAGACCTTTGGTTTGCTTGCCGTAGGCGCTCACCTTATCAATCTCCTTTTACGCCTCACGCTCTGCCCAGAGGCGAACTACTTCTTCACCTACGGCGCGGAGATCGGTGTGCTCAAGCTGTTTTGGTGTATCATCCCGGCGCCGCTGCTTTACGGGCTGCCGGCACCGCTGATCCTTGCAGGCTATATGTACGCAGTCTGTGCGTTGTCCCGCCTGACGCAAAGGGCGGAAGAAGTGCCTTTTTCATAGATTGGATAAGTTCCGCAGCAAAAAACAGGAGGATAAGACATTGCTGGATAGAAATGTAAGAGGAATCGGAATCGCTCTGTGCTTATTGACTCTCTTTATCTTCCTGTCCGGGTGCGGTTCATTGAAGGATGACACTCTTCTGACCGTCAACGCAGTGATCACGGAAGTCGATGCAGCAAAGCAAACCATAACGGTAAAGGACGATGCCGATGAAAGTACTTTAGGTGAAGAATGTCTGATCGACTGTTCGTCCATTCCTATGGTCTATTGCGACTTTGCCACGCAGAAGGTTACAAGGATTTCTTTTGAGGATTTACAGGTCAATGATAGGGTTATTGTGAGTATCAGAAGCTCGGAAATGGAGAACTTCCGAAGCGGCGGCGGGGAAAATACGATCAAAGTCGAACAATTGCAGTTGTATACGCAAAGACCTGCCGAATGAGTCTCGGCTGTCCAACGCTGCATCGAGGCTTCGAGATCGAACCGGAGAGCATGAAGTGGGTCATCCAGCACACCAACGCTAACATGGTCGAAACGGGCTTCTTCGAGACCTGCAGCACCTCTTATGCCAATAGCATGGAACTGTGGATAATCTTGTGAGGATACGCATATGAGCAATCAAAATAAACAGCTATATATCGTAATCAGCCAGACCGGAACACTTCTGTCCCGGATCCTTAAACAAATCACTGGCGCAGAATATAACCACGCCTCCATCAGCCTGTCCAGAGATTTAGAGAGGATGTATTCTTTTGGCCGCAGGCATCCCTATAATCCGTTTTGGGGCGGCTTCGTGATAGAGTCGCCCCGTAGCGGTACCTTCAAGCGTTTTTCCGAAACCAAGGTGTTGGTTCTGAGCGTGAGTGTCACAGAAGAACAACACGCAGAGCTCAAAGAAATGCTCGATGTGATGTGGAAGCGGAGGAGGAAGTACAGTTACAACTATATTGGCTTATGTCTGGCATACTTCCATATTGTCTGGAAGCAGGAGGGCTGCTATTATTGCTCAGAGTTTGTCGGAGAGCTTCTCACAAAAAGTCGGGTTGACGGCACGGAACAGCTACGTTCCTCTATCATACAGCCGATGCAGTTCCTTAGAGTGCCGCACACACTGCTCTACTGCGGAAAACTTCGCGAATATGTGAGCAACACCTGTTCCGAGGGCATATGTGAAGATGCAACGAACCGCACAGTGCATAGGCGACTGCCATAACAGCAGATAAGGGAGCGCGTGGTCGAGTATCTGCAAAGGTGTGGTTTTGATCCGCCGACGTGGCTTCTGCTTTTTGCCGTCATAATGGATATTCGTCCTGGATATGTTGACCACAGGGGGCGTGATTCTCATACACAAGCCCTGCGGTCATTGGATATCTTTGGAGGCTTGGGGACGGTCATTTCAACCGCGTGTACCCGCTTCCTTGGCCGGCGACCATGGAGATGGACCAGATTCCTGTGGAAATACCTGGTCAGATAAGAAGAGCTGCCGCGGCTTTGGCGTTGCTTACTGTGCCCCGGTCCCTTTTTCCGCGCTGCTTCTATTACGAAGAGCAAAAAACAGCGGCACAGAGAGTTTGCTCTGTGCCGCTGTATGCTTTATACATTGTATAAAAACCTTACATGCTATCTGCTCTTTTGCCCTGTCTGAGTGAACGGCAGACGACATACCCTGCCGGAGCGATCATGATCAGAATAAAAATGCTGATCAGTTCATTCACTTCGGATGGCGCAAAGCCCTGCAGCATAGTAATGAGGTTGTTTGCGAAATGCACGAGGATGGGAAACAGCAGGTTCCTTTTCTTCTCGTAAAGGATTCCTGCGGCAATGCCCATAAGGGTGGCATAGGCAACCTGCACGATATTCAGGTGATAAGCGCCGAAGAGTACAGATGATATTAGAATCGCGGCCCAAGCAGGGGCGAATTTCCGCATGGAGCGAAGCACAATGCCGCGGAATAGAATTTCTTCTACAACAGGTGCAGCAATCACCGCAATCATAAATGTTCCAAATGCATTTCCACCGGCAATATTTTCAGCACCGGCGTTCATTGCCTCAACGCTTTTTTGAAGCGAGGGAAGCTGTTCTGCCAGCATGATCCAAAGACCGGAGATCCCGCAAATGCCAAATCCCACGACCAGACTGCCGAGCACATCTTTGAAATTTGTCGCTGTGCGCGGTTTGCTTATATCTTTCCTCCAAAGCAGTTTATAGAGCGTGAAGAATACGAGGATAAGAACAGCGTAGATCAAAATCTCGCCCCAATATGAGTGTTTCATAAATTGCTGCGGGGGGATATGAAAAACATCCAAAACGAGCCTTTCCACAAGAAAATATAATAGATTGGACAGAAAAAAATGCAGTGCGATTGCAAGAATGGGAATAGCGAAATATCTTTTTTTCATCATACGGTCAAATTTTTCTCCTGTCTGTATTTTTGAGGGGACTGCAGCAGTATAACAGATTTAACTTAAAGTCCTCGTTAAGGGGCGAAGCTGTAATCTTTCGGAAGCGGCATCGCAAAAGGACACTGTTCATCTTCCCTGCCGAATTATTTGAGTTTTGACCTTTCTCTAAAAGATGTTCTCCTCATAGTTGGTGACATACTGAACTTGGCATTAGGCTCCTTGAGTTCTGCAAAGCTTTTGGAGTTCAAACAGAAAATACCAACAGCCAAAGCGACTGTGGGTATGATCAAATCAGATTGTACGAGCTGACGCTACCTTGTCAATCTCTGCAGGTTCGTAGTTGCGCTCTCCTTCTGTAAAAGCCCAACATTCTGCCCGGTGTATCCGCACTTGCCAATACGCCCAAAGGGGGCTTGAAGGGGAGATTCTTAACGCGCAGAAGGAGGAAGACCGTCCGTCTCCGGCGCCTTGAGAAGAAAGTGGCTTTTGTGAAAATCAAGCAGGCCCTCATCCCGCATTTTTCCAAGCTCCACGGACAGTCCGCTGCGCTCCACACCGAGGTAATCCGCAAGCTGCTGGCGGGAGAATGGAATGTCGAATTCATAGCCGCCCCGGCGCTGCGCCTCGGCGGAAAAATAGGACATGAGCTTTGCCCGCGTCGTGCGCTGGCCCATGTGGGTGAGCTTTTCGTTGAGCCGCAGGTTCTTCTCCGCTAACTCGCCCAGCAGGTTGCGGATGATCCGGCTATGGTGGGAGCAGGCGGAGGGGCACACGCTCAAAACGCGCCTTATGCGCAAGAACATCACCGTCACCGCGCTCTCCGCCTCCACGCTCACATTCAGCACCGCTCCCGGCGCACAGGCGAATACCTCCGCGAAGGTCTGCCCCGGCCCGGTCTTGGAGAGGATGCTGCGGTTTCCCCAGATATCCTCCTGCACGATGAGGGCGCTGCCCGCCAGCACGAGACCCACCTCCTCCACCGACTCCCCGGCGCGGAGCAGGCGGGAGCCTTTGGGAAAGGTGCCGATCCTTGCCCCAAGGCAGGAGAGCATGGCGGCAAGCTCCTCATCGGAAATGCCGGAGAAAAGCGATGCGGTGTGAAGCACCGGAAAAAATTCTTTCATAAAAAGCTCTCTTTCGTTGAAAATTCAACTGACTTGTTGCTTTTAGTATAGTACAATGAGCGCACAAAAGCAACAGGAGGACCGAAGATGAAACGACGGATGCAGTCTTTGCGGTTGGGAGTACGACGGCGCACGGTTACCTGATTGCCGCCGACGGCATCGCGCCGGGTACGCCCTTTCCACGAGCGGTTCCGGATCATTTTGGGCTGCCCCCTGGACGGCGTGGGCAAGGATTCCTTCGAAGAGGCGTGAGCTTTCTGCAAAAGAGGCAAAGACGATGAGTTATGAAAACTGGAAGGACAAAATCGGCACATTTGAAGTGATGGACGTGCGGGGCAAAAAGATGGACTTCTTCCCCGCATTGAAGGCAAAAGGCTGCCGCGCTGAAAAACGGCGAAGGACTGCATATCATCCAGACCTTCGAGCCTGTCCCCCTGTACCCGGTGCTGGCCCTTATGGGCTTTGAGCATCACACGGAGAAGGTGAGCGGCAGCGAATATCACATCTGGTTTTATCGAGTGAGGAAAGGAGAATAACCGCATGAGCTATGAAAACTGGAAGAACAAGGCGCAGGGGTTTCAGACCGTGGATGTGCGCCATATACAGGGCAGCTTTTTTGAAGGGCTGAAGAAACGAGCCGAGGCGTTGGAGGTGGGCGAAGGGTTACACATCATCCAGACCTTTGAGCCGCATCCACTGTACGCTGTCATGGAGGGCTTGGGCTACGAGCACTACACCGAGCAGCGGGGCGAGGCGGAGTTCCATGTCTGGTTCTGCCGTGTGGAGAAGAAGGAAGGCGACGGCTCCGCCCCTTTCAAGCCGCTGGCTCTTTTGAACTATCCCATGATCGATGAAAAGCTGGGGCAGATCGCCGTGGATTTTTGGGAGACCACATGGCAGAGCGAGAAGCGCGTACTGCCCTACGAAACGCGGCTGCTGCTGTCCCTGACCAACGCTGTGGGTGCGGGCCGGATGCGGCAGGCGGCTCGGGAGCTGGTAAAGGCATATATCCACGGCGTGGAAAGCGCCGCGCTGGACGACGTGTTCGAGCTGCTGGCATGGAATCAGGGTATCGGCTTTTTCAGCAGCGAGATCGGCCCCTCTGCGCTGTTTCAGGCGTACAAGCTCATTAAAAACGGCGAGAAGCAGGGCAAGTCCCGGGAGGATATCTGCAGCGCGCTGCGCGAGAAATTCGGAGAGAAGAACCCGGAGATGCAGGTTCTGAACAGATCATAAGGAGATGCTTTGCATATGACCATTCAAACGGTAACGGATGCCATCCGCTATGTAGGGGTGGATGATAACACATTGGTACTCTTTGAAAACCAGTACCCCGTCCAGCCTATGGGGGTGAGCTACAACTCCTATGTCATTCTGGATGAGAAGATCGCCGTGATGGACAGCGTGGACGCACGGGCGGCGGAGGAATGGCTTTCCAATGTAGCGCGGGTGTTGGAGGGGCGCAGCCCCGACTATCTTGTGGTCACACACATGGAGCCAGATCATTCCGGCAGCCTCATGCGGATAGCGCAAGAGTACCCGGAGATGAAGATCGTGGGAAACGCGAAAACTTTTACCCTGATCAAGCAGTTCTTTGGCACGGGTGCATTGTCGGAAGACCGTATGCTGGAGGTTGGTGAGGGCAGCACGATCTCTCTGGGCTCACACCGGCTGCGCTTCTGCTGGCGCCGATGGTACACTGGCCGGAGGTGATGGCAGCGTATGAAGAGGAGGAAAAGATCCTGTTCTCGGCGGATGCCTTCGGCCGCTTCGGTTCACTGGAACGGACGGCCCGTGCCCCCTGGGCACCGCAGGCCCGGCGGTATTATTACAACATCGTCGGAAAGTATGGCGCGCAGGTGCAGGCGCTGCTGAAAAAAGATCTCCGCGCTGGAGATCAAAACGATCTGCCCATTGCATGGCCCCGTGCTCACAGAAGACTTGGGGGAGTATCTGCGGCTCTATGACCTCTGGTCACAATGGAAACCGGAAGAACCGGAGGGCATCCTGATCGCTCACGCATCCATCCATGGAAATACCGCATATGCATCGGAGGTCCTCAAGAGCAAGCTGGAGGGAAAAGGTGCGCAAGTCACCATGTGCGATCTGACGGCAACAGACCTTTCCTATGCCGTGACCAGCGCATTCTACTGCGGGAAGCTGGTGTTGGCCAGCTCCACTTATGACGGAGGGCTGTTCCCGCCCATGAAGGCTTTTTGGAGCATTTGCAGACAAAGGGATTCCGAAACCGCCGGATCGGCCTCATAGAAAACGGCTCATGGGCCCCTGCTGCCGCACGGCTGATGCGCGCCGAGTTGGAAAAGATGAAGGAACTCCGACTGTGTGAAACGGAGGTATCGCTGCGCGGCGCACTAAACCAAACCAGTGAAGCGCAGATGGATGCTCTGGTGGCGGAGCTCTGCGCGGAGTAGGCGGCGAGTCTGGCTTCGTCTGTCCGCCCGATGCCTCAAAAGCAAAACATCGTCGCTGATTTATTTAGACAACAATATGGCGTTGAGTGATGCCGAAGCTTTGAAAATGGATCGAAGCGCAGCCGCAGATGTTCTCTGCGGCTGCGCTTTTTGTATTCCGGCCACGGCGCAAACGGATGGCTTTGACCGTTGCCCTCAGTTTCTAAGGAATACGAAGTGTGCTGCATGGAAGTGTACTTCGTGGTGGGATAAGATTTTTGCAGAAGATGCAGAAATCTGTCGAGACGGAGGACTCAGCACATGAATCCATATAAAGAAACACTCCGAAAATTCTTCTCGGAATATGTCCGCACTTTAAGGAAATGCAGGGGACTGACACAGGAGGAAATGGCGGAGAAGCTCCGCATTTCTGGACGGGCATACAGCGATTTGGAGCGGGGCATATATTGCTTTTCCACTGTTGCACTGGTGTTCCTGCTGCTCATGCTGGAGGAAGGGGAGATAAAGGAACTTTTATCTCCCCTGCGGGACGAGATCGAAAAAGTCGAGAGCAGAGAGGTGGCGTAGTGATCCATGGAAATGGGGGACATATACGGGCTTTGCGCCGGCTTGGCCTATCTGCGGAAAACACTCGCTTTTTTTCACGTTTCGTATGCTGTCTACCTGATGACCCGGCAGCCGGCCCGGGCACCATTTGCTGAATGGTGGCTGTACCCGGCAGTTGCCGGACACTATCACACCTGTATTTTCAACGTGAAGCGCAGCGTCTGCTTTGCGGTGGACCAGGTGTGGGAAACGGAAAGAGAGGCGCTGAGATCCATCACGAAGTATCCCTTGAAGCGGGAGCCTCTTCCTTCGGAGTTTATTGCCATTCTTGCCGCCTACATCAAGAACGGAGATGCAGCGTGAGCCTTTACGCAGTACCATGTGCTTAGGGATGCAAGAAATAATCGGCACACAGGGTAAGGCTGAAAGCGAAACGTCATTATGGGTGAAAATGGGCTCTGCCCTTGTGAATTATTTATGGAGTACGAAGGTATGGGACGGACGAATGTCGGGAAAGGCTATACACAGATGCTCCTGCGGGAAAAGCGAGATGTCAAAGTCATGGCGAAAGAGGTCTGCACGAATGCGCCATCTGCGCCCGTTACAGCGACTGCGCCGCACCGATGGTTGAAGACCATTGAGAACAAATTCGCGGATGCGTTAAGAATCCCTTCGCTATGTCGCTACCCTCAATGCGGTGGCAATGATAGAAGATCTCTGCGATGTGTGTGATGACAAGTACGGCCGAGGGCAGATATCCTTGCTTCGTCATTACGAAATTAACAGCATGCCAGAGGAATACGGCGGCGGGCATGTTGTGAAGTCCTCTCCGTAAACTGCGCTCTCTTAACAAAGATATTATGCGCTAAGAGGTATCCTAAGCAGCATGAAGAGTTTTGCAGACGAAGAAAGGAAGATCAAAATAGATGAAATTGAACCAGCAGACAGCAGCACTTGCGTTATGCACGCTTCTTGGCGTCTCTGTATTTGCAGGCTGTGGAAGAAGTGGAGATTTTTCTGAACTGCAGCCGGCAGTAAATAAAATCGAGTACACAAACCTGAACGACAGCGGATCAAGGGAACTTTTGAAGGAGCTGCTCTCCGACACAGGCGTGTCGGACAGGCGTATTCAGAGCTTTTTCCGCCGTGTGGACCGCTTTCATGACAGCGTGAAGCAGGAATGGCTTACGGATGGCTTTGAGGAAGCGGAGCTGCTGTATACGAAATATGACCCTTACGCGATGCAGGACGAATGGACGGCGAAAAACGGGACGTTTCCGGGCTATAACTGCCGGATCACCGCCATGAACCTGTTTGGGGACTTCCTCTCCGTGAGCGCAGACTCTCAAATCAATGCCGGCGAAGATGTGCTGTTTGTGGACGAGGAAGCGCTGAAAACAGATCCCGATGCGCTGGGCGGAAGCAGCCTTGCAGATTTCCGCGCACTGTATTCCTCCATGAAGGCGGAGGATACCACGGAGATCAAGCGTCATGTACAAACCGTACAAGAGGAATGGGCTTCCCGCGGCGTTACCTTTCGGGAGAATGAAAGAATCCGCCTCATCACGGTATTCTTCCACGATAAGCCGACCGAGGAGGAATCTCTGCTGTTTGTCGGGCATGTTGGCGTACTTTTGACGGCGAAGGACGGGACGCTGTACTTCGTAGAAAAGGTTGCCTTTCAGGAGCCGTACCGGATGCTGCGCTTTGCGGACCGAACGGCGCTGAGCGATTACCTTATGGGGAAATATGACACCTCATGGGGACAGGATACGGCGAGCCCCTTTATCATGGAGAACGACAAGCTCATGGACACAAAGTCCCCTCATTCTAATTAATAGCAGAGGGCGGCAGCATTTTGTGCTGTCGCCCTCTTGATTACCGAACAGCAAAGACGGGCGGGGCTGTCAACGGTGGGCGCAGCCCATTCACTTGCCGTTGACTGGCTTGGCTGGGTTTGCTATTTATTTCCTCACCATTCCTGTGTCTTGGCTTCCTTCCGGATTTTCATTATCTGTATTTGATATATACTGCCAGGAATTATAGAAACCAACGCAAAGATGCCAAAGATTATAGATTGCTTTGTAACTGCGAATAGTGCAAACATGAGCAGTAGAAATAGCCACGGATTGCGTAAGTTGCGATAATATTTTTCTTTATCGTCATAAGAGGTATGGAGTTCAAACGGCTTTCCGTCATTTGCTTTTTCCACAATCAATAGTTCTCGGTTAAAGGTTGTTGCGTTTGTCGCAATACGCCCGCCCCGTTCTGCCCATGGACGCCAACGAGCCTTTCCAACAGAATAGTTTAGATTGATATTTTTGAAAAACACCTTATATCCAATATCCTCCAAAAAGTTAGCATAGTCTGTTGAACTCTCTTTTGATTTTTCTCCGGTATACTCTACGCAATAGGTCACTTCATCAGGCTTGCATTTTTCAAATTCGTATAGCAGTTTTCCTGTCCGAACAAGTCGATATCCCTTTTCAGCCATTTTGTTTAGCCATTTTGCCTGCGTATTCAGCAACCCACCAAAATAGCGATAACACTTTTTGCTCATATCGCACCTCCAACAATTTTACTTGCAACGCTTACAAGTTCATTTAGCCTTGCAAGCTCTTTTTCTGCAATTTCTTTTCCCTGTGCTGTAATGTGGTATTCTTTTTTTCTTCCCTCACTATCTCCATAAGGCTCGATCCACTTCTTGTCCTGCAAAGAGTTTAATGCTCCATATAAAGTGCCTGCTCCTAACGAAAGCCGCCCGCCCGTTTTTTCTTCAACAAACTGCATAACGGCGTATCCGTGTTTTGGTGCATAAAGAGAGAGTAAAATATAAAAGGTCACTTCTGTAAGTGCGCCACCTTTTGCATTGTCTCTCATAGTTCCTCCTCCTTATTACGGTTACTGCAATAAATATATCACTAACCGTAATATAAATCAAGCAGATTCAAGGAAATTATTTAAGGGGCATGAAAATGGAGCAGCAACATTTTCGTGTTACTGCTCCACTTTGATACAGAATAGTAGGGTACGCTGTTCTTGTTTTGTGTTGTTGCTTCTCTATCGTACATGAACACTGCCCTTGGGATAGAACGATAGACGACCGTCTTGCTGGCGCGATCATGCAGACTGACGGCATTGCCGTTCGCGTCATGTAAAGTAAAGTCAGGGACTTTCATTCCGGGTTCGAGCATATGCATCCTCTTTGTTTTTGTACACTGCCTATACGCAGATTGGAATGGGGTTATTTCTCTCTAAAGAGCGAAACAGAGTTTAATAAAATCGATATTCCTACACATACCCACAGAGCCTTGCTCATGGTTGGCATGATATCCATCAAGCCTCCCCAATCTTCATTTAGCACACGCATCGCTTCGTCTGAATAAAACGAACATACGGTCAATGCAGTGAAAGATAAGGCTGCGAATCTAAACCATTTTTCATTCTTACTTTTAAAAGAGTAAATCAAATTGAATCCTGTAAAAATGATCGCAGAAATTCCTAAAAACAGCCACATATATTGTCTCCTTAAATTCTCTTACCCTGCACCCCTATGAGGCATGGCTCGCAATCGTGTTGCCTGCGGACAGGAACTGCCGATGAGAGGATCGTTCGCAGCCCCTTTACCGATTCTCCGCCAGATATTCCTCTGCGTAGTGGACAGCCACCGCGCCGTCCGATACGGCGGTGACCACCTGCCGCAGCGCCTTGGTGCGCACGTCGCCCACGGCGAACACGCCGGGGATGCTGGTGCGGGTGGATTCGTCCGCGATGATATAGCCGGACTTGTCCAGCGCCAGTTCATCCCAGAACAGCTCCGTCGCCGGGGCGCGTCCCACGCTGATGAACACGCCGTCGCAGGGGAGCTCCCGCCCGTGTCGGTTTGGACATCACGCAGGCGAAGGCCGGTGAGGCGGTTGTCGTGCAGCAGCGCGGAGACTGTGCTGTTCCAGCAGAATTCTACATTGGGCGCGTTCATCAGCGGCTCATGATAGACCTTCGTTGCCCGCAGGCTGTCGCGGCGGTGGATGAGGTAGACCTTTTTTGCGATACGGGACAGGGTCAGGGCATCCGCCGCGGCGGAGTTGCCGCCGCCCACCACGAGCATATCATAAACATGATTGTTGTTCATATCTGAACCCTCCGTTATTTCGCCAAGGCTTCCTGAATGAAACGGTCGATCTCTGCCTTTGAGCCGGGTGCGGTGACGGAATCCACGGCATTTCCGTTTCGGTACAGCACCAGAGTTGGGATGACCGCGATCCCCTCGGCCTCCCGCCAGCCGCGGCTCCTCGTCAATATTGATTTTGCCGACAACGAGGCTGTCCGCGTATTCCTCTCCGATCTTCTCATACGCAGGGCCGATCCTCCGGCAATAGCCGCACCAGGGTGCCCAGAAATCCACCAAAACAGGCTTTTCCCCTCCCGGATCAACTGCTTAAACTGCTCCTGATTCATATTCATAGCTGCCATATCTGTCAGCTCCTTTCCTTTGTTTGGGTATAGTATACCGCGTGACAAGCGGTTTTACTGTGACGGCGTCACATAATTTGAGAAAATCGGCGCGGCGCTGCTCTGGTTGTATGATTAGGCTCCTTGAGCTCTGCAGCCACGCCCTCACTGCGCCAGCGTTTCCCGGATAAATGTCTCAATGGCGGCTTTGGAGCCGGGCGCTACCACAGAACCGATCACCTCGCCGCTCTTGAAGAACATCAGCGTGGGGATGGTGTCGATGCCGAAACGCTCGATGAGCTGCGGCTCCTCATCGTAGTTGATCTTGCCAGCGATGAGCGTGTCGGCGTACTGCTCCCCCACCTTATCGAAGGCCGGGGCAATACGGCGGCAGTAGGGGCACCACTGGGCCCGGAAATCCACCAGCACGGGCTTGTCCGCGTGCAGGACGTCATTTTCAAAGCTGATGGTCGTAATGGTAAGCATCGTAAAATCCTCCTATTTCTGTGTAAAAAGCTGTGTTTCAATATCCGTGATCGTAATGCGCGAGAGATACGCGGCGCATTCCTCATTCATGCTCCGGTACAGCGCGTCCATCACGCCCGCCATGCCGGAGCAGATGGCGCAGTCCCGGTCAATGTCGCCGCTGTGCCATGCGCAGTCCACAAAGCGGGTATTCACTGCCTCCGCCACCTGCCGTAGGGTAAGGCTCGCCGGGTCTGCCGTCAGGCGGTAGCCGCCGTCCAAGCCCTCCCGGGTCTCCACCATGCCTGCCTTTTTTAGCCCCGCCATGAGCTGTTGACAACAGGGTGAATATGCGTATAATGGAAAACGAGAATAAGAATAGTTCTTATTTTGGAGGGGCGCAGTATGCCGAAATACGCAGAGGAGATATTGGCCGCTGTAACGGAGCTGCAGCAGCACCCCACGGCGGAGCAGGTGTTCCTGGAGATGAAGAGGGAGCATCCCCGCATCGCTCTGGGTACGGTATATAAGCACCTGAACGGTTTGGCGGAAGAGGGGCTTTTGCTCCGCATCACCGAGCCGGGTTCGCCGGACCGGTACGACCGGACGGAACGGCATGATCACCTGATTTGCAGCCGGTGCGGGAAAATCACGGACGTTCACCTGCCGGATATGCAAGAGCGGATCCGGGAGGCGCTGGGGCAGGAGATCCTCTCCTACGACCTCAGGATCCGGTATATCTGCCCCGCTTGCCGGGGGCAGGAAAAAGACAACATTATGGAGGAGAAGCATCATGAACGCTAACGTATCTAAGCTGCTCAACGAGCAGATCAACAAGGAGTTCTACTCCGCCTATCTGTATCTGGACTTTGCCAACTACTACGCCGCCGTTGGGCTGGACGGCTTTGAGAACTGGTACCGGGTGCAGGCGCAGGAGGAGCGGGACCACGCCATGCTGTTCTATCAGTATTTGCAGAATAACGGCGAGGGCGTCACCTTTGCGGCCATCGCAAAGCCGGAGTGGGAACGAGGCGACCACATGACCCCGCTGAAAAAGGCACTGGAGCATGAGAAGCTGGTCACTGCCAGCATCGACGCCATCTACGCCGCCGCGTACGAGGCCAGGGACTTCCGCGCCATGCAGATGCTGGACTGGTTCATTAAGGAGCAGGGCGAGGAGGAGAAGAACGCCGCCGACCTTATCACCAAGATGGAGCTGTTCGGCGGAGACAGCAAGGGGCTGTATATGCTCAACAGCGAGCTGAAGGCACGGGTCTACACCGCGCCCTCCCTGGTGCTGTAAGCCGAGCGCGGCTGCGGGCCTTCCATCAGACAAAAGGCAGACGCATACAGGTGGCCTGCCTTTTTTTCTGCCAGACAGTTAGAGGCGACTAACTACATATAAAACAGAAAGAAATTCGGAGATTGAACAAGGAAAAACGCCCATGCCGGAAAACAGCTTTTGTGCCTGCCTTTATGACTCAAAGCCCAGCATAATCCCGCCGCGCTCGGCGTAATAGCTGCACAGCCCCCGCAGTGGATAGCTTTTCACATCCGCCTCCGGAAATCGCTGCCGGATCTCGGCGCAAAGCTCCAGCGCAAGCGCCGCATTCTGACAATGCCCGATCCGAACCTTTCCGCCCCTGTAGCCAAGCTCTACCATTTCGCTCAGCATAAACTGCCGCGCTTTACGAACCCCACGGCACTTTCCGAGCATCTCAAGCGTACCCTCGGCACTGGCCTGCCCGATGGCGCGAATCCCAAGGACGCTTGCCATCGTTGCGGCGAGCTTGCTGACACGGCCGTTCTGTGCAAGGTTGTGCATGGATTCCAGTGCAAAAAAGCAGGTGCGTGTGGGCCTGATATGTATTCAATGCTTCGCATGCTTTATCAAAGTCCGCATGAGAACGCAGCTCATACAAAGCCCTTTCAATGAGAAGGGCGATTTCGGGCCCGGCGGAAAGGGAGTCCACAACATAGATGCGCCGGGCCGGGTTGCGTTCCTCACAATTCTTCTTTGCCACGCAGGCAGCATTATAACTGCCTGAAAGAGCGCTGGTAATGGTAAAAGCAATCACATTGCCGCTCTCACCGAATGCGCTTTCCCAGTCTGCGATGTTCGGACACGCACTGTAAGATCGCCCTTTGGTGTCGCGGAGCGTACTGACCATCGCGTCAACATCAAGATTGGCGTCATCGTAAAACTCCTCGGCGTCAGTGCGTATTGAGAGCGGGACACTGACTAAGTCCGCTCCATCCAGTGTGAGAAGGTCGCAGCTGGAGTCTGCGACGATACGAAACTGATTCATGGTGTGTCCTCCGAATAACAAGAAGCATTTCAACCGACTTTGAAAGCCGACACCGAGATTCTATCAGGTTTTTATCATTCCGTCAACGGCTTTTAGAAAACCGATAAAAAGATTTTGCAAAAACCGTTGAAAGATTGAAGATACCCGTGTATAATGGCTGCATGGAAAAGGGAGTGAATAATATGATAGAGGCTATTGAGGGCTTTCGCTTACCGCGGTATGCACAGATTCCGGATGTCGGGCTTTATTTGGAGCAGGTGGTACGCTATGTCAACACACACCTTGCGCCGTTGGGGGAGCCGGAGCTGACAAGTTCAATGGTGAGCAATTACGTGAAGCAGGGGCTGATCTCCTCTCCCATAAAAAAGTCATACACGGCGGAGCACCTTTCACGGCTCCTGTTCATCGCGGTAGTCAAGCCCGTTGTCCCGTTGGAAGGGCTTCGAATGATGTTCAGCATACAGGGGGATAACTATACCCTTCCGACCGCATATGACTATTTTTGTGATGAGTTTGAGAATATGCTCGGCGCGGCGTTCGGCATAGCTCCCGCAAGAGAGGACCTCGGCAAGACACAATCCGACGCAAAGGATCTTCTCCGCAACACGATCGTGGCCACCGTCAACAAGGTCTATCTGGATCGGTATCTGGAAGAATATCAAAAGCAGAGGGAAGAAGCCTCCGATGAACGGTAAGCATCGGCGCAAGGCATTGAATAAGCATATACATACCACGAGCAGTCAGTGGGGACTCACCGGGATTCCCGCGGATTAGCTTTTTAACTTCCAAAGGCTTTGCTCACAAAGGACCGTGATGCGGTCGTTACTCAAGCGTTAGGATTTATTGCAACGTACCAGAATGCCGATCAGCGCACAGAAAACCGAAAGGACTGCCGCGCAGATGGTCACGCTGCGGAAGCTCTTGAACATCTGTTAAGAACGGGGATTTAATGGAAATATATATTAAATTCGCTGAAAATAAAGCGATTATGGAAAAAAGGCAGGGGCAGCAAGAAAGCTCCTGCGAAAAGAACCAAGCCCAAAAGCCGCGCGGCTGCGAAGAGCGTTCTCTCCGCAGCCGCGCAGCCGTTTGTAAGGTTATCTGCTTTTAATGCAAGACCTGCATCTCCGGGTTCTTCTCTCCGAATTTCTCGCGCAGCGCACTGCAGATATTCTCCGGGACTTGCCCTGCTTTTCGCCGTTTTTAATGAGCTTGTACGCCTGAAACAGCACCGAGGGGCCGATCTCGCTGCTGAAAAAACCGATACCCTGATTCCATGCCAGCAGCTCGAACACATCGTCCAGCGCGGCGCTCTCCACACCGTGGATATATGCCTTTACCAGCTCCCGCGCCGCCTGCCGCATCCGACCCGCAGCCACAGCGTTGGTCAGGGGACAGCAGCAGCCGCGTTTCGTAGGGCAGTACGCGCTTCTCGCTCTGCCATGTGGTCTCCCAAAAATCCATGGCGATCTGCCCCAGCTTTTCGTCGATCATGGGATAGTTCAAAAGAGCCAGTGGCTTGAAAGGAGCGGAGCCGTCGCCTTCCTTCTTCTCCACACGGCAGAACCAGACATGGAACTCCGCCTCACCCCGCTGCTCGGTGTAGTGCTCATAGCCCAAGCCCTCCATGACAGCGTACAGCGGAGGCGGCTCAAAGGTCTGGATGAGGTGTAACCCTTCGCCGACCTCCAACGCCTCGGCGTGTTTCTTCAGCCCTTCAAAAAGCTGCCCTGTATATGGCGCACATCCACGGTCTGAAACCTCTGCGCCTTGTCCTTCCAGTTTTCATAACTCATGCAGTTATTCTCCTTTCCTCACTCGATAAAACCAGACGTGGTATTCGCTGCCGCTCACCTTCTCCGTGTGACGCTCAAAGCCCATAAGGGCCAGCACCGGTACAGGGGAACAGGCTCGAAGGTCTGGATGATATGCAGTCCTTCGCCGTTTTTCAGCGCGGCAGCCTTTGCCTTCAATGCGGGGAAGAAATCCAGCTTTTTCCCCGCACGTCCATTACTTCGAATGTGCCGATTTTGTCCTTCCAGTTTTCATAACTCATCGTCTTTACTCCTTTTGCAGAAAGCTCACGCCTCCTCGAAGCTGTCCTTACCCACGCCGCACAGGGGGCATTCAAAATCCTCCGGCACCTCGCTCCATGGCGTTCCCGGCGCGATGCCGCCCTCGGGATAGCCCTGCGCTCTCGTCGTATTCCCAACCGCAAACGGTGCAAACGTATTTCATAATACTTCTCCTTTCGTGTTCTCCTGTGTTTTACTCCTCCACCAGCCGGCCGTCCACCGTGACGGTGACCACCTGCCACGGGAATGAACTTCCCGCTCTGCTGGAGTGCCTTTTTCGCCGCCAGCTCCAGCCCGCCGCAGCAGGGCACCTCCATGCGGACGACGGTGACGCTCTTGATGTCGTTGCTCCCGGATGATCTCCGTCAGCTTTTCGGAATAGTCCACGCTGTCCAGCTTCGGACAGCCCACGAGGGTGATGTGTCCCTTGATGAAGCGCTCGTGGAAGGCGGCGTAGGCGTAGGCGGTGCAGTCGGCGGCGATCAGCAGCCGTGCGTCGTCGAAATAGGGCGCGTTCACCGGTACCAGCTTGATCTGCACCGGCCACTGGGACAGGAGGCTTGCCTGCTCAGCGCGGGGGGCTTCCGCGGCGGACGCGGTCTCGCGCTGAATGTTCCGGGACTGGCTGCCGGGGCAGCCGCAGGGCAGCGTCATGCCCTGCTCCCGCATTTTCCGCTGCTTGTTCTCCATGACGGCTTTTTCATCGTAGGCGGCGGCCTCCCGCTCCACAAAGGTGATGGCCCCGGTGGGGCAGGCGGGCAGGCAGTCGCCCAACCCGTCGCAGTAGTCGTCCCGCATCAGCCGCGCCTTGCCGTCCACCATGGCGATGGCGCCCTCGTGGCACGCGTCGGCGCAGGCGCCGCAGCCGTTGCACTTGTCCCTGTCGATCTCAATGATTCTCCGTACCATATTTTTGTCCTCCTTGCGGTTCTTCTTGACTTTGTGACTTCATTTTACTATCATAATTTGTGAAAGTCTGTTGGCACGCCAACGAAAGGAAGAAAAATATGCGGATCAATTTGGGGAACACCCCGCTATTTCGCGGCATGACGCCGCCGGACATCGAGGAAATGCTGTGCTGCCTGCGCGCCGCAGAGCGCACCTATAAAAAGGGCGCGGTCATTCTGCCGGAGGGGACGCCCACGGAGCAGCTGGGCGTGGTGCTGTCCGGCCGGGTCATCATCGAGATGGGGACGTGTGGGGCAACAACAGCGTCCTCAGCAGCGTGGGCGCAGGCGGCATCTTTGCGGAGGCATATGCCTGCGTGCCGGGCGAGCCGCTGATGGTCAACGTCACCGCCGCCGAGGACACGGAGGTGCTGCTGCTGCACATCGGGCAGGTGCTGGAGCCCTGCGCCAAGGTGTGTCCCCGCCATCTCCGGCTGCTGCGGAACCTGCTGACCCTCTCCGCCGGGAAGAATTTGCAGCTCTCCCGCCGGGTGCTGCACACCTCGCCCAAGTCTATCCGCAAGCGGCTGCTGTCCTATTTCTCGGAGTGCATCAAGCGCACCAGCAGCTATGAATTCGACATACCCTACAACCGCCAGCAGCTGGCGGACTACCTGAACGTGGAGCGCAGCGCGCTGAGCAACGAGCTGTCCCTCATGCAGCGGGACGGGCTGATCCGGTATGAGAAAAACCACTTTGCCGTGACGGAGCAGTTAGGGCAGCGGTGAAACAGGGAAGCGTGCGGCGTGGTAGGATGGTTCGCTTTTTTGTTTAAGCCGGCATAAATTCCCCTGCGACTATATAAGTATATGGGCGGTTGCACATTTAGGATAAGCCCACTTTTGCATAACGGAAGGAAATTACCGGGAGAAGGAGGAACAAAAAACCGCTGCAAACCCCGAAAAAAAGGCTTGCAGCGGTGCTTTCTGGCGTCCCAGAGGATTTGAACCTCCGACCCCACGCTTAGGAGTACGGCGTGACCAGTGATGTACGGACCGGATGTAACTTCCCATTATTTCTCTTTCAAAACATATCTCTGGGTACAAGGTTTTTGTGATGAAACTTGCACAAAAGGCCGCATCATGACGCGCTTTTTAAGGCGTGCTATTAGCAAATTCTTAGCAAGAATCAGCTTGGATGCAGTGCCGATCTTCTCACTTCAAGCCTTGTTGACCGAGCAAATCATGGAGGTTAAACAATGGAAAATCATGAAAAGCGTCCGCTGCCGGAAGCACGCACTTACACCGTAGAAGATGTGGCTGCCATCCTCAACATTGGGCGCACATCGGCCTATACGCTGGTAAAGGAAGGTCACTTCAAGACCGTGCGTATTGGTACGGCAATTCGCATTTCAAAAAAAAATCGTTTGACGAGTGGCTGGAGAAGTTGGAGTTGTAAAGAAAATCGTTGAATATTCAAAGGGCCGCCGTAGACTCAAAACTACGACGGCCTTTTCCTATCGGTTACTTTCCAAACAAATCACTATGGGTCCCTGTACGGGTCAGGGTCAGTACCAGGACATCGTCCTCAACCCGGTAGACCAAGAGCCAATCGGGCAGGATGTGACATTCTCGATGGCCGACCCAGTTGCCGGTAAGTGCGTGATCTTTATTCTTTTCTGGTAGAGATTGTCCCGCAGCCAAAAGAGCAACGATTTGTTCCAGCAATTCGATTTTTAAGCCACGCTTGATTGCCAGCTTGTAGTCCTTTCGGAATTGCGTGGTGAACTTGACCACATATTTTGTCTGGCTCATTTCTTCAAATCCGCAAACATCTCATCCATATCGGTGTACCCCTTTACAGACGGATCCTTTGCAATCCTTTCCGCCTCCAGCATGGCAGCAATCGTTTCCTTGTTGGGCTGATTCAAATTGATCTCAAAGGGAATCCCTGCCCTCCCGAAGAGACTGCCGGACAAAGATGTTGAATGCGGTGGACAGGTTCATGCCGAGTTCAGCAAACAGCGCATCAGCCTGTGCTTTCAGTTCGGTATCCATACGAATACTAATATTGGTGGTAGAACCGGCCGTAAAATCATCTCCTTCCTATTGGCACTTTTATTATATGCCACTTGCACGAAGAAAACAATACAATGCACGAAAATTTACAAACATTTCATGACGATAAGAACCAGGAGATTGATCTCATTTCATGTAGTACAGCCTCTTTGCATGACCTTTTCGACCTTTTGTGCATAATTACCTCGATTTTGCTGAATCAGATAGCATCGCCCATAATAAAATGACACGACGTGGCTTATATAGAAAAAGATGTGAACCACAGCTTGGTCTTAGGAGTTTGGCGTTTCTTTTGGTACGATATACCCATCATAACTTCCCATTATTTTTGATTCGCTATGACATTGTGTGGTTACTGGTTAATCTGCACAAAAATCCGTAAAATGCCGCCTCGTTACGGCCTGTTCAGAATGTCAAATTAGCAAATTCTTAGCACGGATGATGGCAGAAAGCCCCTTCGCCACAAGGAAAATCAGATAGGCATAGTCAAAATGCCTACGAAAAATGGGAGGCAAAATTATGAGTACATCGCAGGAAAAGAAGCTGCCGAGCAACAGAACCTATACCGTAGATGATATTGCAGCAATCCTTGACATTGCAAAATCCACTGCATACCGGCTGGTAAACTCTGGAGAGTTCAAAACAATTCGCATCGGTTATGCGATTCGCATTTCCCGGAAGTCGTTTGAGGACTGGCTCGCTATGGAGGAACCAGACATATAAACACAATAGGAAGGTGAACTGAAGCAACAGCCTTACGGTTCACCTTCCTGTTTTATTAATGCTACGCTTATATTTAGCACAGCCCTTGAGAAATTTTATCTTTGATTAACGGCGAAATATTTTTGAGATTTGCAAGTTCAAGATTAATCTCTCTACTTGGTTTGTTTTGTAATTTCATGAGTCTGGCACGCCTAATAATTAAAGCGTTTTTAAAATAGTCATATGTTTTTATTTCCTTTTCCAAGCATTTATATGTCTTTCTGCTGTGACAACATCTCTTGCTTTAAAAGCAATATCAAATTTGTCATTAGCAAATATACAGCAGAAGAATCTGCTTCATGTATTGCGTGGTCAAGCATCCCATAAGCGCATTCCAGTTCATTATCAAACACAACCATATATAGCGCTTTCATTTGAACATACATATCCTGTGCCTTTTGGGATGGTATATTTTCCATAACCGAAAGAATTGATGATAGTTTGTCTTTATAAGCTGCTGGATTTGGCTGATTTATTAAGCATTTAAAATAAGATTGTGCATGGTACGGATTTAATGGATCATCTTGATAATTAATGCAACTATACTGTAACGCACTATCATAATCCTCTATCAAAATATATGCATTAACCAGTTCCCGTTTTATTTGTGCTCTTGAGCCATCTTTATTTAATGCATCTGTTAATTTTTCAATAGCTTTTTGAGGATTTCCGTTAATTCGATAATAAAATCCCAATAGGTAGAGTTGATCAACTTTGAAAAGACAGAATTATTTACATATTCAAAGAACTCATCTTTATGTTGTCTAGCTAAACTTTGGCAAAAATATGTATACAAAACCCGACGAAGAGATACATCGAAATCCAAGTCAGCCTTATCATCGATTATTTGTTTACATAGTGCGCAGCATTTTTTGTATCTTTTTATTATTATAAAACTCAACAATAGATTTTATATACAATGAGGGCAAAATTGCAGTAGAATTAGTTTTCGCACCATTTACAATCTTTTTAATCGTTCCATAGTATGTCGCTAAATCGGAGTCCTCAAAAACTTCTGATCAAGAGATGCTGATACCATTTCATCGATGATTTTTTGTACTCCGGAGACAATTCGTGCTTCAATCTATTAACATAGTCGCGGATAATATCGCTCACTCTAATTATCTCACCATTGCTACCATACAAATTGCAAATGGAAAGTGCACGAAATTCTTCATATATTTGTTGAAGCTCTGGATCAATTTCAAAGGCACTATTCAGCATATCTGCTGACAAAATTTCAAAACGCGAAAGATAAGCCAAAAAGTTTATTGCCTTTTCATTAGTTTCGAAGTGACGAAGTATTGTAGCAGCTTTGTCGCTGGAATAATCAACAATTTCATGGAGGTGCGAAGTTATTTCTTCGCTGCCGTACTCATTAAGCACTGCAACCGCCCAAAAAAAATTTGAGTAGGATAGCCAGTCAATAAACCCGAAACCGTTTGTAGGGTGTCTCTTTCCAGATTTAAGCCGCTTTGTTCAGACTATTCTCGAAACATATTTATGCGATCATTTTTGTTAAGCTCGCTAAGGCGGATAGAAAATACATTGGGAGCACACTTTGTGCGCTTTAATGGATATTTGGATGCAATTCCCAGTACAAAGCGAGACTTAACACTTCCCAATGCACTTTTTAACCATGGAATCATTTCCTGTGCAGGGGTTATCAGACATCCTGCATCTTCTACAAACACAATTTCTCTACTATCTTGTAACGACTTGAGTAGAGAAACAACTCTTTCAATTTTTCTTCCGGCGTTTTGAGGGCCATCACTGTACTAGGATTGTCTTGCCCAGAACTCAAGTCCGAAAGCTTAAGGATGAAGTCCTCGATGCTTTCATGCAGTTCCATCTGAATTAAATTATATGAACTGGATTCTCGTAAGATATGGGATTTTTTTAAGCAATGATCCATAAAACGTTTGCGTCCAATCCTTCGAACCCAGAAGCAACGCAGCAAACCATTTCTGGTGTATCTAGATTAGCTCTGCGTTGTTCAAATGCTTCAATTTCGCTGTTTCTGCCCAAAAAATATGTTTGTTGATTTTTTTAGGTTAGGAGCAATTTCCCAAGTTAATTCTACTAAACGTGCTTTAATTTTTTGTACTGCGATTTTAGGACTTGTTATTCTTCTAATTACATACTGCTCACGCATCCAACTTGGTATACGCTCATCGGCATATGTAATTGCAGGGTTCGAATCAATAATAATTGGATAAATTTGTTTTATTTTTCCTTGATCAAGCAATTTCTTTGCTCGCACTCTCTCCCTTTTTACCCATTTAGAATCTAGCGCCTTGTCCGAGATGAACAGAATAAAAGATCCGTGCTATCAAGCGCAGACATAATTTCATCCAAGGTATTCATTCCGTCTTCAAATGTGTACTCGTCATAATGACACCTATCGATCCCGATTTTTCTGCCACATGACGAACAAAATCTTTGTCTTCACTTTTATGAGATAAAAAGACTTTTCCTAGTTGATTCATACTTTTTTCCCCGTTCTTTTCATCAAGTTAATATGATGGAACTCTCAATAATTTGAAGGTTTACTACCACCGGATAATTGCATTTGTTTATCAATTATACCATAAAGTCCTCTTTACGGCAACGCATTTTTTGTCAAAAGCGGAAAACATCTATAAGCTGGTGTCAAAAGATTAAAACTATGGGATTTTTCTATTGATTGCTTTTTGTGCAGTCTAACAATGTCTGTGTTCTTTACTGTCTCAGATGAAGTCAAAAAGTCTTCTGATTTTTATGCATGGCTCATTGAAAACTCATCGCCCATAGGTTTTTCCCCTCTAGAGTATCCAAGTAGCATAGAGGCCGCCTTTTCCCAAAAATGAACACTTTTCCGAACCGCCAAAAGGAGGTGATACCATGGCGGTATTTCGCATTGAGAAAACCCGTGACTACACGGTGATGTCCAATCACCACCTGCGCAATGCGGGACTGTCGCTGAAATCAAAGGGCTGCTCTCCATGATGCTGTCCTTGCCGGAGGACTGGAACTACACCACCAGAGGCCTAGCGAAAATCTGCAAGGAGGGCACGGGCAGCATCGGGTCAGCCCTGAAGGAGCTGGAGCGTGCTGGTTACATAGTCCGCAACCGGCTCCGGGACAGTAAAGGGCAAGATCGTGGATGTAGAGTATGTCATTTTACGAGACGCCCCATCCCCGGATACGGGCCAGCCGTGTGAGGACGAGCCGGATACGGCTTGTCCAGATACGGAAAACCCGGATATGGATAACCCATGTCTGGAAAACCGGCCGCAATTAAATAAAGAGAAAAAGAAATCCTGAAGAACAAAATACTGATTCACCAAGTACGGAAGGATCAAATCCTATCCAATCAAGCCCCCAAACCCCCGCGGGGGTCAGCCGGACCGGACGGGACTGGATGCGAGAGCGAGAGAACTATCGGGAACTGATTTTGGAGAACATCGAGTATGACATCCTCGTACAGAACGAGCGCATGGACCGTGACCGTTTGAACGAGCTGGTGGAGCTCATGGTGGATACTGTCTGCTCCCGCAGGGAGATGATCCGCGTTGCCGGGGACGACTATCCGGCGGAGGTAGTCAAATCCCGGTTCCTGAAGCTGAACAGTTCCAACATCGAGTATGTGTTGGACCGTATGCGGGAGAACACCACCTACGTCCGCAATATCAAAAAATATCTGCTGGCTGCCCTGTATAACGCTCCGCCACCATCGACAGCTACTATGCGTCCCTGGTGAATCACGACCTGTACGGCAGCGGAGAAAGGAGATGATGACTTATGCAGGGAGAAGTCACCCAGCGCACCGTTGCCCTTTATTGTGGAGGCTACAAAGCTCTCCGCCGGGATGCTGCAGCAGGCCATGAAAAAAGTGCTGGACGAGATGCAGAAAGGAGTGACCGGCCATAAGACCAAGCTGCACCACGGAAAGCAGACCCTCCGGCAGTTGATGAAGCACAACACCGGCGTTTCCAACATCGAGATCACCGACCAGAATATCCAGGCCTTTTCCGCCACCGCCAAGAAGTACGGTATTGACTTTGCTCTGAAAAAGGACACCAGCGGCGAGATACCCCGCTACCTGGTGTTCTTCAAGGGCCGAGATGCCGACGTAATCACAGCGGCCTTCCGGGAGTTCTCCGCAAAGAACCTGAAGAAAGAGAAAAAGCCCTCCATCCGGAAGGAACTGGATCAGGCAAAGCAGCAGGCCAAAGCCCAGCACCGCCAGCGGGAGAAGGTCAAGACCAAAGACCGGGGTGTGGAATTATGACGGTTGACTTGAAGAAGGTTCTCATCCTCAACCTTCCGCATCTGCTGTTCGTGTATCTCTTTGATAAGCTCTGCCAGGCGGTGCGCCTTGCGCCCGGCCTTGACGCCTCTGAAAAGTTCCTGCATTTGAGCCAGGGCTTTACGGAGGCGTTTTTCTTCTGCGGCTGCCAAGCCTGCATCCGCTGGACCTGCTGGCGGGCATCGCCGGGGCGGTCATTGTTCGGCTGGCGGTGTATGCCAAGAGCAAGAATACAAAGAAATATCGCAAGGGCACTGAGTACGGCAGCGCCCGATGGAGTGCATAATTTTAAGTGTAAATGACACATACATGGACGCACAGGAGGTTATGCACATGACTGATTATAGTAAAATCACAGCCCTTTACTCCCGCCTTTCCGTGGGCGACGAGGACAGGGACGGCGGCGAGAGCAACAGCATACAGAACCAGAAAATATTTTTGGAGAACTATGCCAGAGGGCAGCACCTAACCAATATCCGGCACTACATTGACGATGACGAAAGCGGCAGGTTTTTTGACCGTTCCGCCTACTCCCGCATGATGGACGATGTGGAAAACGGGAAAATCGGTGTCTGCATTATGAAAGACCTCACCCGCTGGGGGCGTGACTATCTCCAAGTCGGAAACGCGATGGAGATATTCAGACGGAACAATGTGCGCTTTATCGCGGTCAACAACGGCATTGACAGCGAGAAGCCCGACACATTGGAGTTTGCGCCCTTTATCAATATCATGTCGGAGTGGTATGCAAAGGACATCAGCAAGAAAGTGAAAACGGGCATTAAGACCAAAGGCATGAGTGGAAAGCCGATTGTCACCGAAGCCCCTTACGGCTATGTCAAAGACCCGGACAACAAGGATTTTTGGATAATCGACGAGGAAGCTGCCGCGGTTGTCCGTTTGATTTTCCGTCTGTTTATCGGTGGGAAAAACCGCAACCAAATCGCCGTGCATCTGAAAACGAGCAAATCCCTACCCCCACTTTCTATATGAAAGACCGAGGGCGGGGAACTTGTAAAAATAAGACGCTCAACGAGGATAACCGCTGCAAGTGGAACAAAGCCACCTTGACCAATATCCTCACACGGCAGGAGTATTGCGGCGATGTGGTCAACTTCAAGACCACAAAGCATTTCCGAGATAAACGTAACCACTATGTAGACCGGAGCCAGTGGCACATCACAGAAAATGTGCATGAGCCGATTATCAGCCGCAGCGATTTTGAAACCGTACAGCGGATTTTGGAAAACGCGCCTGTCAAACGCCCCAACGGGGACGGAGAAATCCACCCTTTGTCGGGCTTGCTTTTCTGTAAGGATTGCGGTGCAAAATGCACATTCGCATAGATTATCGAAATGGCGGCAAGCGGCACGTTGCCTATTGCAGCGAGTACCACAAGGGGAAAGCCAAGAACCCCAATGCCATTCCCCGCACATCATGGACGCGGACTTGCTCATGCAGACCATCGCGGAAGTGCTGAAGAAAATCGAGGACTATTCTATCAGCAACCGGGCGGAGTTTGAAGCCTTAGTGAAAAAAGAACCTTGCCATGCAGCAGACCGACCAGACCAAAAACAGCAGAAGCGTATTCCGCAAATCACGACGCGCCTTGAACAGATTGACAAGGTGCTGAATAAGCTCTACGAGGACAACGCCCTCGGCACGATTCCGCAAGACCGTTATGAGCAGATGTCGCAGAAGTATTCGGAAGAATACTATGCGCTGAAAGCGGAGCTTGCCACGCTCCAAGAGCAGCTGTCCGCTTATGAGAACGCGGGAGGACGGGCGCAGAAGTTTTTGAAGCTGACGGAACGCCATGCTGCCTTTACCGACCTGACCCCCGCCATTCTCAACGAGTTTATCAGCCGGATTGAAGTGCATGAGCGCGACCAGAAAAGGGCGAGATACGCAATCCAGCACATCAGCATATATTTCAATTATATCGGCAAGTTTGAGAACGAAGTGACGCAGCTTGCAGAGCCGACCGAGCAGGAAATCCGGCAAATGCGGGAGGAAATCGAAGAAGCCAAAAAGGAAAAGAGCCGCGCCTACCACCGGCAGTATTCAAGGGAGTACCGGGCGCGAAACCTTGAAAGGCAGCGGGAGTATGACCGCATGAAAGCGCGGGAATACCGGGCAAGGAGAAAGGCGCAGGCAGCCGCCGCACAGCCCACACAGTAAAACAGAATAACCGTCAACCAAGAGGGATTTTCCGAGTTACGGGAAATCCCTCTTTTGCACCCGGAGAAAGGAGCCGCCTATGGCAGAAGTCAAGGGCCGGAAAAAACAGAAATCTTGCGATAACAGCCGCCCCGACGAACCATTCCCTGTCCGGGCGATTTCTATTTGAAAATCCTCATTTTCCCCAAGTCAAGAGCCGGGAAAAACACCCGAAAAATGCCCCTATTGCGTAACAGGGGCGCAGAAAGGAGAGTTTATGAGAACAGGGCTTACGAAGCAGGAAAAGACCACCGATATTTGGTTTGACGAGAAAGACCCCCTAATCCATATCCGCACCCACAACACCGACTTAAAGAAGCGGCTTGCCTCCTACGCCGGGCAGCACCCTGATGTGTGCCGCCAGACCGACAAGGCACAGAATGGCAGATATAAATTCGTGGGAGAAAAAAATATGAAGAAGCATAGAAAATGTAAAAAGATAATAATAGCTTTTGTAACAGTGTTGTTTATAGCATTTGTTGCAGTAATTGGGCTACACAAAACAGGGATTTATCGTTTTGATTTCTTAAAGGACATCTATAAAAAATTGATTTTCAACTAAGTACGAATGAGCTTAACATTCCGCAGGACGCTCTTTCATTTTCTGTTTATGATATTGAGCAAGAAGAATATTTATTTTACGAGGGTGATAGCCAGTTGCCCACTGTCGCAAGTTTGGCAAAACTATTTGCCATTGATTTTATATAATGACCCAAGTGGCGCGTCTATGCAAGCTGACTCTCATTTAGATGACATTAACCGCGTAGCGTTGAAGCTCCTTAACTACGATTTTGTTAAAGAATGTATTGGAAAAAGCGAATTTTCAATTCAAACTCCGCAAGGTGAATTTACATGGAAAAATACAAATGAATTTTTAGATGAAAATTCACCGTACTATAATGCAAATGTTAAAGGAATGAAAACAGGAACAATGGCATCTTCCTATAACATTGTTAGATTTCCCGCGAACTCCGATAATGGCGGAACAAAGGGCGCGCCGCCTGCCACAGTGCGCTCTGCACCCCTTGCGCCGCTGCCGCGGCTATCCCTGCACACCCACAAAAACAGTACACCCGCCGTTGGCGTCTGTACCATTTTGCGGGTTTATTATCTATCGGGAGGTACCCATAGCCATTTACCATTGGACGTTATGCCAGGCCGAGGAAAAGGCAATCAACCGTGCCGCAGCCGCCGAAGCGGTGAAAAGTTCACAAACGAATGGGACGGAATGACCCCATGCAGCTACACCCGCAAAGGCGGCGTTATACCAGAAATCATGCTGCCGCCCACGCCCCACCCTCATTCGCAACCGTTCAATACGCTTGTGGAACAGCGTGGAAGCTTTACGAGAAAGCCAGGAACTCCCACTTGCCGGAGATTGGCGCCATACCCAGGATATTCCCCGGGCAACAAGCCGACTTGTCCGGGAATACTGCCTCTTTTGTTTCAAAAGGAATGTGCTGGATTTTGCTATCCATGACACCGGGACGGCAACCCCATTGTCATATCATGCTTACCATGCGCCCCCTTGATGGACGAGCGCGGCGCATGGGCGGCAAATCCAACAAAAGGAATATGACCTTGATGAAAACGGCGAGCGTATCCGCTTGCCAAGCGGCAGATACAAAGACGCACAAAGTTGACCTGACCGGCTGGAACGACAAGGGCAACGCCCTCTTGTGGCGTAAGGCATGGGCTGACTATACCAACGACTTTTTGGAAGGAACGGAAGCCCGGGCGTATCGACCACCGCAGCAACGCCGAGAGCGTCGGCATAGATAAAATACCCACCGTCCACATGGGTGCTGATGAAGTATTTGAGCGTTCAGAGAAAAAGGCCGGAAGTATTCGCAGCGTTGGCAGCAACAGCAGCCGACGAACGCTACTGAAAACCATGGCGGCGGCGGTCAACTATCTTTCCGAGCATGGTATCTCTAATCTTGACGAGCTGGACGCTTCTCTTTCCTCTGTCAGCGATAAAGCCTATTCAATCAGGAGGGGGAATGAAAAACCGCCGAGCAGCGCATGAAAGAACTGCAAAAGCTCATGGAGTACGGCGAAATTATCAAACCTACAAGCCCATTACAGGACGAAGTATCGGCAAATCCGCTGGAAAGGAAAACAGGAGAAGTTTGCGGAAGCCCCCACCGCGCCGAGCTTACCCTATGGGACGCGGCAAACCGCTATCTCCATGCAAATCTGCCGAAGGAACAAAAGACCTTGCCTATTGCGGAATGGGAACAGGAATATGCTGACCTCAAAGCACAGCGGGAAGCGGAATATACCACGCTCAAAGAGACCCGCGCCGGGTTGCCGAGCTTCAAAAAATCCGCAAATGCGTGGATGTGCACTCCGCGCCGACCAGCCGGAGCAGACGCGCCAAGCGGCATGAACAGGAGGCGATAAAGGAAAGGACGGGCAAGCTATTTTGCCTGTCCGTCCTATGTTCGATTTCCGATTTATCGAGACATTTCTTCTGTTCTTTCGTCCCGAAATACTTCTTATGACATTCATACTCTGGTGTTGTAATCTTTCAAATTGCCAACTGAAACTCATTCAGATTTTTTCGCAGAAAGTTCAATTCAAATTCCAGTAAACGAATGTCTGTTGCTAACGGAGAAGTTCGTCTAATTATCAAGGATTTCACCACGGAAAAAAACTACTTTTTGATTTCACAATCAAAACATATATCAACAAAATTCCATTCCCGGAAACCAATGTTTTACAGTTGGCAAAGTATGAATATATTTTCCATTTCATTTTCAGTATAAATTACTATCTTCTGCAAAATAAATCAATACCTAGGGTTGACGGGGTTTTGTCTTTACATGTTCTGATAAACCATGATAATATTTTTTCGTCTTTCATTCACAATCCGCCCTCACAATCTTCCGATTTTTTTTATTATACATCAAAACTATGAACAATTCAACGCCACAAGATTATAACCATATACTACACCCAAGAACAGATAGACCGGGCCAGCCAAGCCGACCTTGTTTCTTTCCTGCAATCACAGGGGCGGCAACACCCGCGCCGGGAATGAAGTGCCGCTGGAAACGGCGCGACAGCTTGACCGTCCGGAAGCAAATGGCCCAGGCAAGGGCGGCGGCCCGTTGACTTCCTCATGGGTTTTTCGGCAAAGGCTTTGCCGAAGCCGTGGAACTTCTCACAGGAGAAAAGGGGCCGCAGCCCGCCGGACAAACCTTGCCCCCGCGTCCCTCCGACTTCCGGCTACCGCCCCGCAGCCCACCGCCGAACAGAATAGCGAGGAACTACCGAAGCCCGCCGCATTGATGAAGATGTGACGGGCTTTTGACCTCAGCAGCGTGGCACGAGGAAGCCGCCCATCACAGCACTTGTGTTATAAATCGGCAGAGAGATGAAAGCGGCATACCGAAGATACGCCCTCGGCGGCGGGCACCAAACGATGTGAAAGGCGACAAAGCCTTTAACTTCTGCTACCGGGGCGGGGCGAAAGGCTGTTTGTCTTTGAAGCACCGGTGTTGCTTTTATCTTACTCTGCCTGTTTCAAAGATGAAACAAAGCTACCTTGCACTGGGCGGCGTGGGAGAGAAAAAGCCCTCTGCGTTTCCTCAGCCGTCAGCATCAAGACCGTTTACCTCTGCCTTGACGGCCAAGCGGAAGCATTGCAGCCACTTGTGGAGCTTATGCCGGAGGGCTTGACCGTCCACCGTCTTATTCCCCCTTTTCAAAGGAATTGGAACGAGGTGCGGGCCCAGCGCCGGGGAGAAATCGCGGACGGGAAGTATATCCGGGAAGCGATTTACGGCTTCGAAAGGCCATGCAGGAAGAAACCGTTGGAGATTATCCGTATGAGCTGAGGTGGACACACAGGCCGTTGAATGGCTATGGGGCCGTATATTCCCTTTGGAGGAGAAATGTAACCATTGTGCAAAGGCAATCCGGCGAGGCAAGAACCACCTTTGCCCTACGCACTTTTCTACACCACCGGGCAGAGGCTTCCGGAACATGACCCCTGCCGCCGTTCAATGTGATTACCAGTTGCCAGGGCTGGGCGATACCATCAGCGGTGGGCAAACCGACCTTGACCGTGCTGATTGATGAAGCCAACGGGGGCTTACCACTCCGACGAGCGCATAGAAAAGGCAATCACTGGGGAACGGGCGTCGCAATTATCCTTGACTATACAGGCGATACATAGGCGAAAGGAACCGTATGAACCGGGCAAACGGTGCGCCCCGTTCCTGCCTGCCGATGTTGCCAGGCGTACCGGGTGCGCCGTTGCTCCTTATCGGACATCTCAACCGGCTGCCGGGGCAGAGGCGCAGGGCAAGGGTCTATCGACTGCGCAGCAGGAGGAGCGTCCTGCTGATCGGGCATGAGCGAGAACCGAATATGCGCGTTATCGTCGCAGCAAATCTTCCCTTGCGCCGGAGGGCAAGCCCGTTGCGCCCGGCCGGAAACGGGCTTTTCGTGAATGAGCCGACGCTCTGCCAAACAACGAACTGCTGTCCGGCGCGGAGGCGCTTAACGCCACCAAAACCGAGCAAGCCGAAAGGCTGATGCGGCCTACTTGCAAGACGGGAAAGAGCACCAGCGAGGACGTGCTGTAAAGCCGCAGCCGATAGAGATATCCGAGAGGACGGTTTTAGAACGCCAAAACAGCATTTTGGAAACAGGCGATGTCAACTTCATCAAGAAGAGCAGCCACCCGAACCCGCAACTGAAGTGCAAAGCAAGACCCTTTGCACTTTGCACTTTCCTTTTCACGATAATTTGCGTCAATAA
>VOFG01004160.1_pt1 | contig 43383 bp, 92 predicted proteins | sample 5384171 | NCBI WGS metagenome assembly VOFG01 (sample SAMN12384726, study PRJNA508395) | human gut metagenome | isolation source: healthy gut F | host: Homo sapiens
GATGGAACTGTCCTGGGAAGAAAGTTTATTGATTTTCCCAGTGAAAAAAGACCGGATGTACCGTGTGCTGGGACGGATAAGCAGATTCCAGCGGAACATGGCTCTGCACAGGTGAAAAAGCAGGTGGGCTTATGCGAAGCGCCTTAACACAGAACTCGGAAGAAAGATCGCAGGAGCAGTCACAGGATATGCAGAAGAAAACCATGCGGATGTGATCGTGTTTGAGAATATCTGGAAATAAAAGGAAAGATATCGGGAAGAAAGAAACAGAAGCTGCATCTGTGGAAAAAAAGGGATATCCAGAAAAGATGTGAACACCAGGCACGTAGGAGGGATACGGATATCCAGGATCTGTGCGTGGAATACCAGCAGGCTTGCCTATGATGGAACAGGAACCGTTGCCCGTGATCCGAAAAATCACAGCCTCTCTGTACATTCCAGAATGGAAAAAGATATAACTGTGATCTTTCGGCATCCTATAATATTGGAGCAAGATATTTTATCCGTGAACTTTAAAACCCCTTCCGGTAACGGAAAGGTCTTTGCTGGAGGCAAAAGTCCCCTGCAGTAAAGCGTAGAACCTCATGTGTTTATGCGGACTTAAGAGAATTATTTTCAGAAATGGAACTCTTAAAAACTGCATAAACGCAGGCAGATATACAGCGGACTACCTGGAACCTGCCATATCTGGTGGGAACCATGACCATATTCTAAGTTACAGGCGGCGATATTTATGGCTTAAAAAGCGACTGAGGCCCCGGAATACCGGAAGAAGTGGAGGATGTAATTTGGGTTCCCTGAAGTTTACGTAACCGTTCACAGGTAATATTCCGCGAGGTGTTTATTATGAATATGGTGTTGATTGTCAAGTAAAATTGACCCAATTTTGAAATCTGAAATTACCTGATTTTCAAGTGGGTCGAGTTGTTTAATTTCTTCTTAATCCCAGTATCTTGTAATAAGCTGCTGTACGTCATCATCAGATAAGTGATATTCCGTAGTCAGCTGATGGATAAGGTTATCCCTGGGGATGTTGTTTTTGTGTGAGAAGTGTATCAGTGTGCGAATGCTGGCTTCACGTTCCAGAGCAGCACCTTTTTCAATGCCTTGCTGTATGCCTTTTGAATGCCCTGCTGCATGCCGGTTTCAATACCTTGCTGAATCCCCTTTGAATGCTTTCTTCAACCAATCGATCGGTAGCCAGTTCCAGAACCTGTCCGCCCATAATGTCACCTAATCCTTTCCTCGCCGGCAGATTGTCGGCGAATATAGTCAATGATCTTGTTGCTTAGTTCAATAATTGTCAGGTAGAGATTTTTTTTTTTCATTATACAGTTTCTCTGTGAGGTATTGCTTAATGGACTGATATTCATCCATAAGCTTCCGGAAGTCGTCAGAGTCCTGCATAATACAGCCCGAACTGTTCTTGTTTCTATATCTAATGATATAAAATGGAAGGAGAAAATCAAGTCTTTCCGGAAGATTTTTTCCAGAGAATAGTCTGGGGAGGTAAACGGGGTTTGGGATGATAGAGAACACTGCAGTTGTTAGTGAAGTGAAGGTTTATTGAAGGGAGTATTGTTCTGGAAGTGCTGGACAGATAAAGAACAAAAAGACTGGGGAAGAGAAATGTGAAATTCTCCATTTATGCAGCAGATATATTCCAGTCCGATAGCGGTGTCGTATTCAAGCATTCGGATATGCATGGTAGGATCACCGGTACTCTGGCATTCTGCATGGTAATGTATGTGTGCGATGCCGAAGTGTGAATCTGTGATTTTTTCTGATGGTGATCGTAGAGTTCGTTTTGATAGCGTGTAATGGAGATGTCCGGGGGGATATGAGGTGTCAAATACCTCATTGACCAGAGGGATGATAAGTTCGGGGATTTTTTGTAAGCATGGTACGGAAGACATCGTCAAAGATCGTATTGTTAGAATTTGTCAAAAGATGGTCCTTTCTATGGTTAAAGTATGGTTCTCTTTGTGGTATAAAAGGGAAATGACAGAGACTATAAGATGTCGTGAGAAATGATTTTGGAAATGCTGATAGTTACAGGGTAACATACTGAGCGCATGATTCCAAGGAAAAAGCGTTCGTCAAATAAGTCTGTATTATGACAGAATAAATAAGAAAAGTTGTAACTATTCAGAAGGTGGTATCCCGCGAGGCGTTTTGGCATGTTTTTTGCCAAAATACCGAGACAAGTTGAGTTTATAAGCAGTGTATGTGAATGCGATAGAACATTATGCTCCATATGGATATAAATTAAAAGAAGAAGTGGTATATTACAACTGATGACCTATTATTTGCTCTACAGAAACATTCAACGAGATATAACAAGGATTCTCCCACTCTATAGGTGGTGAGATGAATTGCAAACAAGAAAATGAACGGCAGTGGCGGGCAGAGAGAAATCGGTATCTCCCACTGACATGAGGGCAAATCACAGTCAGCATGTTGCTGACATGTCAGACTCTGTGAAATTACCGACTGTGAGTTGAAACAAGACTAAGACCAGGGAGAGGTTCGTTATGCTGGAAACTCAGTATGAACAGGAAAAGAGTAATAGCAGAGCTGCATCAGGAGATTGCACAGCAGTCGGATAATCTTGAGGAATTATTGTGGGATTGTTTTGTGGCATATCAGGATTGCGTTTTTTATACTTCTTCCGGTCTTCCTTTTTCTTATACGGTCAAAAGAAAAAGAATGGTGACTACAGTGGTGAGCTTCTGGTATCTCGTAAGGAAAGTAGTAAAACGTTGACAAAAAGTTCTATATTTCTGGCATTTCATAAAGTGCTTGGAGCGATAGAAATGAAGGATGGGAGAGAACTGAGATTTCCGGAATATAAGGGACCGAAGGCGATCGGGCAGATTTTTTGGAATATCTTATATATATAGTATTTTCTGGAAGTTTTACCTGATCAGGGTTCCTGAGAGAATTGAGGAAAAGCTGAACAATGTCTGATTAAGGGCAGTAATTGACGTGCAACTGTTCACAGGTAACATTGATTGAGAGGAAAACAGGTTTGGTGTTTTTTTCTCTTGACAAAAGTCTTTTTTTGGAGATATACTTTGACAATCAAAATATTCTAAAACCAAAACAAATTAGGAATATGAGGAAACAACTATTATGAATAAAGAACAGACCTTAACCGGAGTCATCCGCGGAACGGGAGCCTGTGTTCCGAAGAGGGTTCTGGATAATAATGAAATTGCCGGTTTCGTAGATACCAGTGATGAATGGATCCGGGAACGGACAGGTGTGAAGCGGCGGCGTATCGTAGAAAGTGAAACGACAGTTTCCATGGCAGCGGAAGCAGGCCGCCAGGCACTTGAGGAAGCCGGAGTTTCACCGGAAGAAGTAGATATGATTCTGGTGGCTACGGGCTCAGCTGACCGGGTTTTTCCATGTACAGCCTGTCAGGTACAGGAGGCGCTTGGTGCAGTCGGGGGCAGTTGGATTTGATCTCAACGCAGCATGCAGTGGATTTCTTTTTGCTTATAATACAGCCCAGGCTTATATCTCAGCCGGAATATATCGGACGATCCTGGTTATAGGAAGTGAGAGTCTTTCCCGGCTGGTGGACTGGACGGACCGTGGAACCTGCATTCTGTTTGGAGATGGGGCCGGAGCGGTTCTTCTCAGGGCAGAGCAGGGAAGAAATTATCCGTACCGGCAGCACATTCGGACGGAAAGGTGGATCGGCACTTACCGGACCGGGAGCCGCAGGCAGAATCCGAAGTATTGACAGAGACTGCAAAGCAAAGCAAAAACAGAATACATTACCATGAATGGCAAGGATGTCTTTCAGTTTGCGGTCCGCAATGTTCCGCAGGTGATACAGGAAGTTTTGAAGAAAATGAACTTTCTATAGAGGACATTGACTGGTTTGTTCTTCACCAGGCGAATGCGAGAATCGTGGATGCAGTTGCGAGGCGGCTTCGCCTGGATATCGGGAAGTTTCCAATGAACCTTCAGGATTATGGAAATACGTCATCCGCGAGCATTCCGATTTTGCTGAATGAACTGAACCGTGAAGGGTATCCTCAGGGAAAGGACAGAAACTTGTTCTGGCAGGTTTTGGGGCAGGTCTTTCATGGGGAGCAAGTATCCTGGAATGGAATTGACAGCGAAACAAAATAATACAGTGAAAAAGGAACAGACTTTACAAAAGAAGCCTGAACTTAAACTATAAATTTAAAATAAAGAAAAAGGAGAAAACAAAAATGTTAGAAAGAATCATTGAACTTACCGCAGACACTTTAGGAGCAGAAGCAGTCACAGATTACTGCAGAGACATCCTTTCATGGAAGATCTTCATGCAGATTCCCTTGATCTTTTGAACTGGCAATGGCACTTGAGGAAGAATTTTCTGTAGAGATTCCAAGTGAAGATCTTACACAGATCACAACCGTAGCAGATGCAATGAATTACCTGACAGAGCATCAGGCATAAGAGTCACAAACCTATGGACAAGAGGATTTATATTATGAAGACAGAAATCACAGAATTATTAGGAATTGAATATCCGGTCATTCAGGGTGGCATGGCCTGGGTGGCGGAATGTCATCTGGCAGCAGCTGTATCCAATGCAGGAGGTCTTGGTCTGATTGCAGCAGGCGGTGCGCCGGCAGAATGGGTCAGAGAGCAGATCCGTGAGACAAAGAAACTGACCGATAAACCGTTTGGTGTCAACATTATGCTGATGAATCCGGAATCAGAAAAAGTCGCGAAGGTAATTGTGGAAGAAGGCGTGAAAGTCGTGACCACAGGAGCCGGAAGCCCGGAGAAATACATGGCAGACTGGAAAGCAGCCGGAGTCTAAGGTTATTCCGGTTGTTGCGTCCGTAGCACTTGCGAAGCGTATGGAACGCTGCGGTGCAGATGCGGTGGTTGCAGAGGGAACAGAGGCAGGCGGCCATATCGGAGAGCTTACCACAATGGTTCTGGTTCCGCAGGTAGTTGACGTAGTGAAGATCCCGGTGATCGCAGCCGGCGGTATTGCGGACGGCAGAGGAATGGCAGCAGCGTTCATGCTTGGTGCAAAGGGTATTCAGATGGGAACTGTTTTTGCAGCATCCAAAGAATCTGTGATCCATGAAAATTATAAAAACAGCATATCAAAGCAAAAGACATCGACAGTCGTGTAACAGGGAAGAACACCGGCCATCCGATCCGTGTTCTCCGTAACGACATGGTCCGCAGATATCTGGAACTGGAAAAAGCAGGCGCACCGTTTGAGGAACTGGAAAAATGACTCTGGGAAGTCTCAGAAAAGCAGTGCAGGAAGGTGATGTAAAGAACGGAAGTCTGATGGCAGGACAGATCGCAGGCATGATCAAAGAGGAACGTTCCTGTGAGGACATTATTAAATCTGTTGTCTGTGGGGCGTCCAGACTGATGAACGGGGTAAGTGCAGATGAGTAAGATTGCTTTTATTTATCCCGGGACAGGGTGCACAGGCAGTTGGAATGGGACAGGATTTTTATGAAAACAGTCCGTTGTCCAAAGCTGTTTTTGACCAGGCATCAGAGGCTGTCAGCCTTGGATCTTAAGAAACTTTGTTTCGAAGAAAATGATCTTTGGATAAAACAGAATATACACAGGTGGCGATGGTAACAGCCTGCCTTGCCATGACAAGAGCTGTGGAAGCAATGGGACTTCATGCGGATATGGCAGCGGGCTTAAGCCTTGGTGAATACTGTGCGATCGCAGTTGCAGGCGGTATGTGTGATCTGGATGCAATACACACTGTTCGCTCCTCAGAGGGATCTTTATGGAGCATGCGGCACCGGAGGGAACGGCGCAATGTCCGCAGTACTCGGAATGGATGCAACAGTCATTGAGGATGTTTTAAATGGCAGAGAGGGCGTTTCCATTGCAAACTATAACTGCCCGGGACAGATCGTTATCACCGGGAAGGCAGAAAGCAGTTGCAAAGGCAGGCAGAACATTTGAAAAGAGGCAGGAGCAAGAAGAGTACCTTCCACTCAAAGTGAGTGGACCCTTTCCATTCACCGATGATGAGACCAGCAGGAGAAGAACTGGCGAAGGTTTTTGCCGGAGTCAGTATGAATTTTTCCCCTGAAATTCCGTATGTGGCGAAATCAACAGCAGAGGTAATTACAGACTATCAGTAAATCAGAAGAACTTCTGGTTGCTCAGGTCATCGGATCTGTCCGCTGGCAGCAGAGCGTGGAGACCATGATCCGCAGAAGGTGTGGATACTTTTGTGGAAATCGGACCGGGCAAAACCCTGACAGGATTTCTTCGAAAAATAGATAAAAATGTCAAATCTTATCACATTCGGAAGCTGGGAAGAGGCTGTTGTTGTGAGGAACTGAGGCAAAAAGATCGGATGGGAAAAACTGTTCAAGGACGAGAAATCATCTGGTCGCAGCAGATGGCGAGAGGAGAGAAATAAGTGGCAGAGCAGAATAAAAAGAAAGTTGCTGTTGTAACAGGTGCTTCCAGAGGGATCGGAAGAGCCATTGCCCTGGAACTTGCGTCGAGAGGCATGCAACAGTTGTGATCAACTATAACGGTTCTGAGGAACGGGCAAAAGAAGTACAGAAAGAGATTGAGCAAAAAGGCGGCGAGGCAGAGATCATGCAGTGGAATGTTGCGGATTACAAAGCCTGTAAAGAATGCCGTAAAAGATATCGTAAAGACACATGGAAGTATTGATATCCTGGTGAACAATGCAGGAATCACAAAAGGATGGCCTTCTGATGGGAATGTCAGAAGAAGATTTTGACAAAGTGATCGATGTCAATCTCAAGGGAATTTTTCAATATGATGCGTTTTGTTTCCAGACAGATGCTCCGCCAGCGCAGCGGACGTATCATCAGCATGGCATCTGTAGTTGGAATTGCCGGAAATGCAGGACAGGCAAACTACGCGGCATCCAAAGGCAGGGATCATCGGCATGACAAAGAGTGCGGCGAGAGAACTTGCATCCCGTGGAATTACGGTAAATGCAGTTGCACCGGGATTTATTGAGACAGAGATGACAGCAGATTATCTGAAGAAGTAAAAAAGCATCTGCTGCGCAGATTCCGCTGGGGACATTTCGGCAGACCGGAAGACATTGCAAAAGCAGTAGCTTTTCTGGCATCTGACGATGCAGCATACATTACCGGACAGGTAATTCAGGTTGATGGAGGAATGGTCATATGAGTACAAAAAAAGAGAAGTCTTAAGTAGTTGTAACCGGACTTGGCGCCGTTACTCCTATTGGAAATAATGTTGAGGATTTCTGGGCAGGAATCCGTGAAGGAAAAGGTCGGCATCGGACCGATCACAGAAGTTTGATACCACCGATTACAAAGTAAAAGATCGCGGCAGAAGTCAAAGGATTTTAATGCAAAAGACCATATGGATCCGAGAGCCGCAAGACGTATGGATCCATTCTGCCAGTATGCAGTGACAGCAGCAAAAGAAGCTTTTGAGGATGCTGGCCTTGATATGGAAAAAGAAGACCCATTTCCGCGTGGGTGTGATGATTGGTTCTGGAATCGGAAGTCTTCCGCAGGTAGAGAAAGCTATATGAAAAATCCTGACAAAGGGACCAAAAGTGAATCCGCTGATGGTGCCTCTGATGATCTCGAACATGGCAGCAGGAAATATTTCCATTCAGTTAGGACTCCGCGGCAAATGTACAGATGTGGTGACAGCTTGTGCATCCGGAACACACAGCATTGGTGATGCATTCCGTGCGATTCAGTATGGTGACGCAGAAGTGATGCTGGCAGGAGGAACCGAAGGCTGTATCTGTCCGACAGGTAGTTGCCGGATTTACAGCACTGACAGCACTTACCAAAACAGAAGATCCACTTGAAGGGCATCCATTCCATTTGATAAAGACCGGGATGGATTCGTGCTTGGTGAAGGTGCCGGAATCGTAATGTTCTTGAAGAACTGGAGCATGCAAAGGCAACGAGGGGCAAAAATCTACGCAGAACTGACCGGTTACGGTGCTACAGGGATGCTTATCATATCACTTCTCCTGCAGAGGATGGAGCAGGCGCGGCGCAGAGCGATGGAACTGGCAATGGAAGAAGCGGGTGTTCACCGTCAGAGGTGGAATACATCAACGCACATGGAACAAGCACGCACCACAACGACCTGTTTGAGACAAGAGCGATCCAAAGGCATTTGGAGATGCGGCAAAAGATGTTGTGATCAACTCAACGAAATCCATGATCGGTCATCTGCTTGGTGCAGCCGGCGGTGTGGAATTTATTACTTGTGTGAAAAAAGCATGGAAGAGGGATTTATCCATCAGACCGTTGGAACACAGAGCCGGATGAAGAGTGTGACCTGAATTATGCGATCGGAGTCCGGTAGAAAAAGAAATCAATTATGCAATGAGCAATTCTCTTGGTTTCGGAGGACACAACGCGACACTTCTTGTGAAGAAATATGAAGGGGGGAGAATTATGGAAAATGGAAAGAATGGAGTTGATGAAACTGATAAAAACAGTGTCAGATTCTGAACTGACTGGATTTTGATTATGAAGAAAATGGTATAAAATTGCACTGAAAATAAGAAAAAAAACGGTAGTGGTTGATGGGAACGACTGCGGGATGCAGGCTGTTACACCGGAAGCTTGAAAGTTGGCAGGTGCTTCTTCTGCAGATGGGAAGAAGAAGAAGGCGTACTGAAACAGACTGGGACAGCTGAACCGGAGTTGGAAATGATTGTCAAATCTCCGCTGGTGGGAACTTTTTTTATGCAGCACCTGCAGAAGATGCAGATCCGTTTGTTGAAAGGTCGGCGACCAGGTAAAAAAGGTCAGACACTTGCCATTGTGGAAGCAATGAAGCTGATGAACGAGATCGAAAGCGATTTCGACGGAAAAGTTGCAGAGATTTATGTGCAGAACGGACAGGCAGTGGAGTATGGACAGCCATTATTCAGAATTGTATAAATGGGGTTATCATGAAACATTTGGATATAAAACAGATTGAGCAGAATTCATTCCTCACAGACATCCGTTTCTTCTTGTGGATTATATTGAGGATTATGAGCCGGGCAAATTTGCCGTTGGTTATAAATGTGTGACATTCCGTGAGGATTTTTCAGGGGACATTTCCCGCAGGAGCCGGTGATGCCGGGTGTCCTGATGGTGGAAGCACTTGCACAGACAGGTGCGGTAGCAATCTTAAGCCTGGAAGAAAACAAAGGAAAGATTGCATATTTTGGCGGAATTGAAAATGCAAATTCAAAGGAAAAGTTGTTCCGGGGGATAAACTTCGTCTGGAAACAACGATCATCAAACAAAGGACCGGTTGGTGTCGGAGAGGCAGTTGCAACAGTGGATGGTAAAAAGTAGTTGATGCAGAACTGACATTTTTATGTTGGATAGGTGACACACTATGATAAAAAAGTGCTGATTGCGAATAGAGGGAGATTGCAGTACGGATCATCCGTGCATGCAGAGAAATGGGAATAGAGACAGTGGCTGTTTATTCAGAGGCAGACAAAGATGCCCTTCATACACAGCTTGCGGATGAGGCAGTCTGTATCGGACCGGCACCGTCATCCCAGAGCTATCTCATATGGAAAATATCATCAGTGCGACGATTGTTACAGGAGCAGATGCAATCCATCCGGGATTTGGTTTCCTGTCAGAGAACAGTCGTTTTGCAGAGCTTTGTGAGCAGTGTAATATTACTTTTTATCGGACCGCCATCAAATGTGATTGCAAAGTCTTGGAAATAAACAGGAAGCAAAAAATACGATGGCAAATGCCGGTGTTCCGGTCATTCCAGGGTGGCAAAAAATCCGATCTATACAGTAGAAGAAGGAATGAAGGAAGCCGAAACGATCGGTTATCCGGTCATCATCAAAGCGGCTCTTGGTGGAGGCGGCAAGGGAATGCGAGTTGCAGATACACCGGCAGATTTTGAAGCAAAGCATTTCCGTACCGCACAGAAAGAAACGCAGATGGCTTTTGGCGATTTACGATGTATCGTGGAGCATTTTGTACGTCATCCAAGACATATTGAATTTCAGATCATGGCAGATAAATTTGGAAATGTGATCCATCTGGGAGAGCGTGACTGCTCCATCCAGCGGAATCATCAGAAAATGGTGGAGGAGTCTCCGTCTGGTGATTTCGGATGAACTGAGAAAGAAGATGGGTGAGGCAGCAGTAAAAGCGGCAAAAGCAGGCCGGGTATGAAAATGCCAGAACGATTGAATTCCTTCTTGATAAAGATGGCAGATCTTATTTCATGCAAATGAATACCCGAATCCAGGTGGAGCATCCGGTCACAGAATGGGTGACAGGTGTGGATCTTGTCAAAGAACAGATCCGTATTGCAGATGGACAGAAACTTTCCTGCAGCAGGAAGATATTCATCTGACAGGTCATGCGATTGAGTGCAGGATCAATGCAGAAAACCCAAGGGGTTTTCCGTCCGTCACCGGGAACGATCACAGATATGTATTTTCCGGGTGGTAAAGGAATTCGTATTGATTCCGCCGTGTACAGTGGATATACGATCCCACCGTACTATGATTCCATGATCGCGAAGGTGATCGTGTGGGCAAAGAATCGTACCGAAGCGATCCTAAGATGCAGAGTGCACTTGGTGAGGTGATCATTGAGGGCATCGACACGAATGTGGATTATCAGTATGAGATTCTGGATCACCCGGATTTTCAGTCTGGCAATACAGATGTAGAGTTCATCGAAAGAATGGAAGCAGACAAGAAAGTTTTGGTATTAACAGGAGTTGAGTGATCATGAAGTTGGACAACATGTTCAAAAAAGACAAGGATTATTTCCAGAATACAGAGCCATAATGGCCCGTGCCCCAGACCGGAGGTACCGGAAGGGACTTCTGCGTAAATGCAACAAATGTGGAGCAGCTATTATTCACAGAGGATGTAAAACAGGGGATATTATATCTGTCCGAAGTGTGGAGGATATTTTCGTATCCATGCATACCGAAGGATTCAGATGGTAATTGATGAGGGAACTTTTGAAGAGTGGGATCATGAGCTGACTGGTGGAAATCCTGTAAACTACAAAGGTTATCCGGAAAAAGTGCAGGCACTTCAAGAGAAAACAGGACTTAAGGAAGCGGTTGTCACAGGCAGGGGCAAAATAAACGGCAGAGAGGCCGTGATCGCAGTCTGCGACGGAAGATTTCTGATGGCGAGCATGGGCTGGGCTGTCGGTGAAAAAATCACCAGAGCAGTAGAGCGTGCAACGGAAGAAAAACTTCCGGTCATCATTTTTGCCTGTTCCGGCGGAGCCAGAATGCAGGAGGCATTACATCTCTGATGCAGATGGCAAAGACATCGGCGGCACTTGAGCGCCACAGTAAAGCCGGACTTCTGTATGTATCTGTCCTGACAGAACCGACGACCGGTGGTGTGACGGCAAGCTTTGCAATGCTGGGAGATATTATCCTGGCAGAACCGGGAGCGTTGATCGGTTTTGCCGGACCTCGTGTGATCGAGCAGACGATCCGTCAGAAACTGCCAAAGGGTTTCCAGAGAGCAGAATTTCTTGTAGAGCACGGATTTGTTGATGATATTGTAAGACGTGAGAATCTGAAAGAGACGCTTGGGAAGATCCTGGAGCTTCATGCAAAATGCAGCTGCCGAGGGTGGAAATGAGAAGACAGATGGAAGTGATAAGGGAGATACAGGATCACCTGTTGGCATCAATCTTTATCTCACTGCCTGGGATCGTGTCCAGATTTCACGTAAGGTGGACCGTCCATCCGGCAGTGATTATATAGAAGCACTTTTTACTGATTTCATGGAATTCCACGGAGACCGAAACTACGGAGATGACAAAGGCCATTGTTGGTGGAATCGCAAAATTCCACGGCAGACCTGTCACTGTGATCGTGCAGGAAAAAGGAACTAACACAAAAGAAAATATCGCGCATAATTTCGGTATGCCGATGCCGGAGGGTTATCGTAAGGCGCTTCGTCTGATGAAGCAGGCGGAGAAGTTCCATCGACCGGTTCTTTGTTTTGTTGATACTCCGGGAGCATTCTGCGGTATCGAGGCAGAGGAACGGGGACAGGGTGAGGCGATCGCCCGTAATCTCTGGGAGCTTGCAGGTCTTAAGACGCCGGTGCTGTCTGTTGTGACAGGGGAAGGTGGAAGTGGCGGTGCGCTTGCACTTGCAGCAGGTGACCAGGTATGGATGCTGGAAAATTCTGTGTATTCGATTCTTTCGCCGGAAGGTTTTGCAAGTATTCTCTGGAAAGACAGTGCAAGAGCGAAGGAGGCTGCAGGGGTTATGCAGCTGACGGCCGCGGATCTCTATAAGAAGGGCATCATTGAGCAGGTGATCCCGGAACCGGAAAACCTGACTTCTGAAAGCCTGTGGCAGGTGACAGAAAGACTGAATGACAGGATCGGAGAGTTTCTGCAGAAGTACACTGCTTTATCTGAGGAGGAACTCCTGGAGCACAGGTATGCACGTTTCCGTAAATTCTGATTTTGATTTTTGAGTGTTTTAATGTATACGACAGAGTAAGCCCCATATCCAGAATAAGAAATTCCGCTGTGTCTGCTATTCGATGCATGCGCTTATTATCCACCAGTCGCCCAAACTCGCTTCGCTCAGACAGTGGGCTTGGTGGTGGAAGCTAAGCATGCATCTCATAACGCAGTACTCGCGAGTATTTCACTCTGGATATGGGGCTTACTCTGTCTGTGCATCGTGAAACATAAGAGGCTAATTTACGCTCTCTTTTGACCCACTATCATTTCAAAAGCAGCTGTCAAGGCATCACTTCGTTTAGCCTGGACAGCGTTACTGTTCACCCGTTCGCAGTAACTTGGTCAAAATGCATTCCAAATCACCTTCGGTGATGGCATTTTGCCCCGTATATCTCGGGATATTACCTGTGAACAGTTACTGGACAGCCACTTTAGTTACTCCTTCCCTCAGTGCATTTGGGGTCGGTTTACAGGCAGAAGGATTCCCGTGTAAGGACAGGAATACTCGCGAGCTGCGTAGCGAGATGCAGGCTAGTTTCCGCCATCAAGCCCTCTGTCTGAGCGTCAGCGAGTCAGGGCGACTGGCGGATAACAGACGCATGCATCAAGCAGCAGACGCAGCGGTATTCTACGTCCCTACACGGGAAGTCCTCTGCCGTAATCCATCCCCACAACCCACTTCATTTCTTTTCCCACATTCCCGATTTTGTCTATGTTAAAGCATTTCTTATAGTACTATAATACATAGTAAAAATAAGAAACGGAGGAGACACGAATGAAAGAAGTAAAATCACCCAAAAAGCCATTGCTTTACTATTATGGGAGCGTACTTCTGATATTGGTCATCTTTAACGTAGTCATCACACCGATGTTCGCAAAAAAGCATGGTCAGAGAAGTAGACTATGGAACCTTTATGACCAAGATTGAACAGAAAAAATCGAAGACGTTCAGATCGAGGACAATCAGATCCTTTTACAGACAAAGATGATCCAGACACCATTTATAAAACAGGCGTGATGGAAGATCCTACACTGACAGAACGCCTTTACAAAGCAGGAGCAAAATTCTCCAAAGAGATCGATCAACAGCTGTCACCGATAGCCAGCTTCCTGCTGACAGGAATCCTGCCCCTGGTGATCTTTATCGCACTTTACCAGTATCTGAGCAGAAAACTGATGAACCAGATGGGCGGCAAAAACTCCATATTTCGGTATGGGAAAGAGCAACGCCAAAGTTTACGTACCATCAACAGAGGGCATTCGCTTCAGCGATGTTGCAGGTGAAGAAGAAGCAAAGAAAACCTCCAGGAAATCGTAGATTATCTCCATAACCCGGAAAAAATATACCAGAGTCGGTGCTTCCATGCCCAAAGGAGTTTTGCTTGTATACTCCAGGTACCGGCAAAACCATGCTGGCAAAAGCGGTAGCCGGAGAGTCCAATGTTCCATTTTTCTCCATGTCAGGCCCGAATTCGTTGAGATGTTTGTCGGTATGGGCGCATCCAAAGTCCGCGATCTTTTAAACAGGCAAAAGAAAAGCACCATGTATTGTATTCATTGATGAAATTGATGCCATTGGTAAAAAACGTGACGGTCAGATGGTTGGCGGCAATGATGAACGTGAGCAGACTTTGAACCAGCTTCTTACAGAGATGGATGGATTTGGAGGAAATAATGGTGTTATCATTCTTGCAGCGACGAACCGTCCGGAGTCTTTAGACCCGGCACTTACACGTCCGGGACGTTTTGATCGAAGAGTCCCAGTCGAACTTCCGGATCTTCGAAGGTCGTGAGGCAATTCTCAAGGTACATGCAAAGAAAGTTCAGCTCTCAGATGATGTTGATTTTCACACGATTGCAAGAATGGCTTCCGGAGCTTCCGGAGCAGAGCTTGCCAACATCGGAAATGAGGCAGCACTGCGTGCAGTCAGAGACAATCGTGAAGTAGTCACAGAAGCAGATCTGGAAGAAAGTATTGAAGTTGTTATTGCAGGATATCAGAAGAAAAATGCGGTACTTTCAGATCAGGAAAAGAAAGTCGTAGCTTATCATGAGATCGGTCATGCACTTGTGGCGGCAATGCAGACACATTCCGCACCAGTGCAGAAGATCACGATCATTCCGAGAACCTCCGGAGCACTTGGTTATACCATGCAGGTAGAGCAGGGGACAAATATCTTCTGACCAAAAAAGAACTGGAAAACAAGATCGCAACCTTTTACCGGCGGACGTGCCGCAGAAGAAGTTGTTTTTGGAGAAGTGACAACCGGCGCATCCAATGATATTGAACAGGCAACCAAGATTGCCCGGGCCATGATCACCCGCTATGGTATGAGTGATGACTTTGATATGGTGGCTATGGAAACCGTGACAAATCAGTATCTTGGAGGCGATGCATCTCTGGCATGCTCCGCAGATACGCAGAAAGAGATCGACCGTCAGGTAGTTGAACTCGTCAGAGAGAACATGAAAAAGCGAAAAAGATCCTTCTGGACAACCGCCAGAAACTTGATGAACTTTCTAATTATCTCTATGAAAAAGAGACGATCACGGGAGATGAGTTCATGGCGATCCTCAAAGGGAAACGAAGAGAAGATCGAAGCAAAAGGAGGATAAGGACTATGAGAAGACAGTCTGACATTGGATGGACAGAGCTGATCATAGGAATCATTATGATTATCTTTGGACTTTTTTATTGTGAGACAGCCCGTAGGAATCATTACCTGGATCGTAATCGTATGCGGAGTTCTTGCGATACTCACAGGAATTGCAGATATCATTCTGTATGTCAGAATGGAACGCAGTATAAGATGCATTTTTTACCGGATTCGGTCCCATCCTTTCTCTGATAACGGGAATTCTGAGTGTGATGGCAGGTTTTATGCTGATCGTTCATCCAGGTGCAGGAACCTGGGCGATCGTAATGATTCTTCCAATCTGGATCATTGCACACTGCGTTTCCAGACTTTCTCATCTTCAGTATATGAAAATGCATTTTGGAACAACCTACTATTATATTTCGATGATTTTGAATATTCTCGGATTGATCGTAGGATTCCTGCTGGTATTCCGTGCCGAGGATCACGATTTTTTCCATGGGAGTACTTGTGGGTGCCTATCTGATCCTTGAAGGAATCGAGTGCATTGTGGCAGCAGTGAATGGAAATCAGTACTACAGATAAAAGGTAACAGCAACACAGAATCTTCACAGCTTCTTTAAAGTAGAATTAAAGTTCCACCTTTATAGTATATATATCGAAACGAAAATAAAGTATTTCAAAAGATATATGGTTACTAAGAAAGGTGAAATAAAAACCCCGATGAGTGGATGTCCTGAACTGTCAGGAAATCGATTCATCGGGGTTGCTTTATGTATTTATCTATTCATCTATTCATCATGAAGACTTGTTGAAATCAGAGAACGTCATCTCTGCGGATATATCCAGGGTGTCCCTCCTCAGCAATAATCTCATTGCCGTGAATAACCTTGGCCCATTTATCCATAACCTGATTCTCGAGATGTGCATTCTCGCCGACAACAGTATGAGCAAGTACAACACTGTTCTTAACCACGGCACCTGGTTTGATCTGGCAGCCACGTCCGATTACGGAGTTTCTACAGTTCCTTCGATGATGCAGCCGTTGGAAATAACGGAATTCTTAACATCTGCTCCCTCAAGATACTGAGTCGGGCAGGAATCGTTGGTTCTGGTGTAAATCGGCCATTCCGGATTGAACAGGGCATCTGCTGTCTTGAAGTCAATCAGAGAGATGTTTGCATTGTAGTAGCTGTTGAAATCTGTGATAGAAGCAAAGTAACCTCTGTGGGCAACACCACGGATATCAAGATCTCCGGCACAGGTGTTTACAATCTGGGCAAGAGTGTACATGGAAGAGATCTTTCTTAGCTTTTTTGATGAGGTCAATGAAAAGCTCTTTGTTCATGATATAGGTATCCATGGAGATATTGCGTTTCTGAGCACTTCCGCGGTTCTTTCTCGATCGATTCGACACCTTTCTGCTTGTTCAGGTTCAGAATATCGCAGTTCAGGAAAGATTCTCTTGCGTTATCAACGGAATGATACAGAAGAGTAATATCTGCTTCAGAATCGATATGTGCCTGCAGAAGTTCACTGTAATTCTGTGCATATACCATATGGAAGCAGGTGCGATGATAACATATGGCTCATGCATACGCTCTATGAATTCAAGATTTTCTGCAAAAAAGCAGCGATATCTGTATTATATACATTATTCTCAGAACTGTTCTGGGCAAACATGAAGCTGAAGTTTGCCCGCGCTTGGAGTTGATGTTATAATGGCGTCCGGTTCCCAGATGCTCTGCCAGTGAACGCGGTTTGTTTCTTACATATACCTGAATGCGGTCAATACCGCTGTTGCTCATATTTGAAATAGGAAAGTCAATGACACGATATCTTCCAAGGAAGGAGAAAGCACCGATCGGACGATACTGCTGCATTCCTTCTATCTTAATATGGGTTCCGGAAGATGTGACAATTCCAAATGCTCTTGCCATGTTATTCTACCCCCTTTACACGTTTGGACACAAGCTCGATGTTTTCGCTGTCAGCACTGCCGACAACAGCACCCTGTCCGACTTGACATTGTCAGCAACAAGTGCACGCTGTACAACGGCACCCTGGCCGCTACCTCTACGCCTGGCATGAGTACACTGTCAATAACCTTTGCACCTTCGCCAACGGTACATCCGGTAAACAGTACGGAATGGTTTACTTCACCCCTCTACAACACAGCCCTGTGTGATGAATGCTTTTTGATTTTGGCATTTGGTCCAATGTACTGAGGAAGAGCCGGAGTGTCCTCGGTGTAAATTTTCCATGACGGATCGTTCAGGTTCAGTTCGTTTCTGGAATCGATAAGATCCATGTTTGCTTCCCAGAGGGAGTCGATGGTTCCTACGTCTTTCCAGTAGCCTTTGAATTTGTATGCAGCGAGTGTCTTGTTATCGTCAAGGAGACATGGAATGATATCCTTACCGAAGTCATGTGGGAATCGGATTCTTCATATCTGCAAGAAGGATCTTGCGAAGCAGTTTCCAGTTAAAGATATAGATACCCATAGATGCAAGATTGCTCTTCGGGTGTTCAGGTTTTTCTTCGAATTCAACGATACGTCCTGTTGCCATCTGTGTTCATGATACCGAAACGGCTTGCCTCTTTTCATCGGAACTTCGATGACTGCGATCGTAGCATCGGCATTCATTTCTTTATGGTAATCCAGCATCTCGTCATAATTCATTTTGTAGATATGGTCACCGGAGAGAACTAGAGAGATATTCCGGTGAATATTTATCGATAAAATCGATATTCTGAGAAATTGCGTCAGCAGTACCTCTGTATACATCCAGATCGGCATCGGCCTTTTCACGAGGAGGGAGAACGAAAACTCCACTCTTTGCATCAAGACCCCAACGACCGCCTGCTGCTACATAACTGTTCAGAAGGACAGATTCATACTGGGTAAGAACACCCACGATGTCGACACCGCTGTTAGCGCAGTTGCTTAACGGAAATCAACGATGCGGTATTTACCGCCATATGAAACTGCCGGTTTGGCAACTTTGTTGGTAAGTTCATGGAGACGACTGCCCACGGCCGCCAGCCAGGATCATCGCTAACATGTTGTTTTGTTTCATAGTGAACCCTCACTTTCCTTTAATAATCCTTGTATAACCTACATTATACAATTTTTACAAAAACATTTTACATTTTTGAGCAAAAAATATTTTATTGAAGAAAAAAATTGCGTGAATTGTAAAGAATGCATTAAAAATCGAAAAAAATATAATAAATAGGTGTAAAATCAACAAAAAATCGAAAATGTACTAAAATTCTACAAAATGTAAAAAATTTTTGTTAAGAAACACAACAAAATCTGCCGGGACAGATGGAGCAATAGCAAAGGATCGTGCAATGACTGGACGGAAAAGAAGATATACGTTATAATAGCAACGTCAGGAAAAAGGTTTGTAAATATCATAATAATGGTAGAATAAGAGGTATTCTGGTGAAAAGACGAGAAGATTTTAAACGCTTTGTTGTTTTCTGTCTGGCAAGCCTTGGTGGTGATCGCCCAGACAGCTGTTTTTGCGTATATCTGGTACGATCTTTTACCGTGGCCTGATCTTTGAACCTTTCTGGAGAAAAGGTAACTGGGTGCTGATCGCAATATATGCACTGCTTCAATGTCCTGTTTTCCAGATTATATGGAGGACTCAAGGTCGGTTACCTGAAGCGTATCGATGTATTTTATTCGATGACGATCGCGACGATCTGTACGAATGTTATCACATATTTCCAGATAACCCTGATCAACCGCTGGTTCTTGGATGTATGGCCGATGGTTGAGATGACACTGGTACAGTTTACTGATCATTCTGATCTGGATTTTGGGGATCCAGATATATTTATTCCAGACTTTATCAGGCACGTAACTTCTGGTAATTTACGGGACAGAGATCCGGGGAGATCTGATACACAAGATGAACTCCCGTAAAGGACAAATATGAGATCAGCGGTAAAGTCCATATTGATATGGGGAGAAGGAGATTTACCGTCTGATGAAGGACTATGATGGAGTTATTATCTGGGATCTTCCTTCTCAGATCCGTAACCGTTATCTGAAGCATTGTTTTGCACATTCTATTCGCTGCTATCTGAGTCCAAAGATTCTCGGATGTGATCCTGATGGGAAGTGAGCGTATCCATCTTTTTGATACACCGCTTCTGATTCCAAAGAATATGGGACTTTCTATAGAACAGAGAGTTAGCCAAGAGAATTCTGGATATTGTGGTTTCTGCATTGGGAATCATTGTTTCATCTCCGATCATGCTGATTAGCTATTGTGCGTCAAGCTGTACGACGGCGGTCCTGTATTCTATTTTCAGGAGAGACTTACACTTGGCGGCAGACCATTCAAAATATGTAAATTCCGCAGCATGTGTGTGGATTCGAGAAAATGGAGCCACGCCTCGCATCAAAACATGATTCCAGAATCACTCCAGTTGGAAAGGTGCTGAGAAATCTTCATCTGGATGAGCTTCTCAGCTGTTGAATTCTAAATGTTTATGGGAGATATGTCGCTGGTAGGTCCGAGTACCGGAGCGCCAGACGATCATGCGTGAATATCGGAAAGAGATACCGGAGTTTTATTACAGACTGAAGGTGAAAGCCGGACTTACCGGTTATGCCCAGGTTTATGGCAAATACAATACGACACCATGTTACGATAAACTGAAGCTGGACCTTTTCTATATAGAAAACTATTCGTTTTCCTCGATCTGAAGCTTCTTTTTGATGACAGTAAAGATCTTTTTTCCGAAGGAAGTTTCTGAGGGAGTGGATGATGATCAGATAAATGCTCTGAGGATTCGGTGGAAGAAATTACCAGGGAGGATATCCGTCATGATGGAACAGAAAACAGAGAACCAAAAATGATCTCGAAAGCTCCAGCTTGTGGAACTGGATATTCTGAAGGAATTTCTGAGAATATGTGAAATATCATCTTCGTTACTATGCACTGGGAGGTACACTTCTGGGCGCAGTAAGGCATACGAGGATTTATTCCGTGGGATGATGATATTGATGTAGGAATGCCGAGACCGGACTTCAGACGATTTGAAAAGATTGTCGAGAAGGAACTTCCGGAATATCTTCATTACTGCAGTTTCAAGAAAACAAAGAGCTATAATCATTATGTGCCAAGGATCACAGACAGCCGTGTCAAGGTGATTGATGAATCTGCTGCTGTTGATGCGGAGAAGGAAGCATGGATCAAACATCTTTCCGCTGGATGGAATGCCGGGAAACAAATATATCCGCAAGATCCATTGTTTTCGGCTTCTGATCGCGAGAGCAAGAGTGAATTATTCGCTGTTTTCAACAAATGTTGATCTTAAGCGCAAAAAGACCGCTGCATGAGCAGCTGTTGATTTCTGCGGGCAAGGTGCTTCCGGTAAAAAGATCTTCCGTACGGACAGAACTGAAGCGCCTCGACCGGATGATGCAGAAATATTCCTATGACAGTTCTCCGTACCTGGTGAACTTTTATGGAATTCATAAGCTCAAAGAAATGTTTCACAGGAAGCATTACGGCAGAGGTGCAGATTATCCTTTTGAAGATATTTCGCTGAGAGGACCGAAGGATTATGATTTTGTTCTCCGGCAGATGTATGGAGAATACTGGAATCCTCCGTCTGCACAGGGGAGATGAACCATCATAATACCAGAATTAAGGAGTGATCGTATGGGAACAGATTCAGAGATGACATATTCTGTTCTGATGGCGGTATATGGAAAAGAAAATCCGGAGTTTTTGCGGCAGAGTATTGAGAGCATGCTGAATCAGACTTTGCCTTTTTCGGATTTTGTTCTTGTCTGTGATGGAGCACTGACACATGAATTAAATGAAGTGATCAGCTGGGCACAGGAAGAAATGGGCGAGAAACTTCAGATCATTCGCCCGAAAGAAAAATAAGGGACTTGGAAAGGCCCTGCGGACAGGTGTTCCAGGTGCCGCTGTTCTGTGATCGCCAGAATGGACAGTGACGACATCAAGCAGACCAGATCGATGCGAGAGACAGTTCCGCATCATAGAACGTGATGGATATGATCTGGTGAGTGGTACTTTGCAGGAATTTTCCCGGAAACCGGGCGATATGGATCGCCTGAGAGTGCTGCCGAGGACTTAGAGGAAATCCTGCAGTATGCCAAGAAGAGAAATCCTTTCAATCATCCATGTGTGATGTTCCGTAAGGAATCGGTTCTTCGCGTCGGAAGTTATCAGGATTTTCCCGGATTTGAGGATTATTATCTCTGGATACGTATGCTGCGCAAGGGCTGTATGAGGGTATAATGTGCAGGAGGTAATTCTTGATATGCGGACTGGCAATGGCATGTATGACCGCAGAGGAGGACGCGATTATCTGTACTGGGTACTGCGTTTTCAGAGATATCTCTACTGTAAGAATTTCATTACAAAGAAGGAATACATCCAAAATTGTCTGGTCCGTACAACAGTCGGAATGATTCCGGGCGGAGCCAGGGAAAAGTTTTATCATGTATTTCAGAAAATGGAAAATAGTGTTAAATATAAAAAACTGTGCTGATCATCTGATCAGCACAGTTTTTTAGTTGTTTTCCATGAAATCTACATATTCTGCAAGAACCGGTTTAGGATCTCCGATCCGTTTGATCTGTCCGTCGTGCATCCACATAACTGTGTCACACAGCTCCTGAAGCGTATCAATGCTGTGAGATACGATGACAACTGTACGATCTTTGTTGGAAATAAGACTCTTCATTTTGTTGTAACTTTTTTCTTGAATTTCTGGTCACCGACACTTAAGACCTCATCGATCAGCATAATGTCTGTTTCCAGAATAGCGGTGATAGAGAATGCCAGCTTGGAGTACATACCACTTGAGTAGGTCCTTACAGGCATATCAATAAATTCACCAAGTTCAGCAAACTCAACAATTTCTTCTTCTTTGGCACGAACTTCTTCCTCGGAGAAACCGAGAAGCATACCAGAGGACGATGTTTTCCTTCCGGTCATTTCACGCTGGAAACCAACACCAATGGACAGAAGGGAAATGGAATGTCCCTTCAGATCGATCGTTCCGCTGTCCGGAGAAAAGATTCCAGCCAGGGCATTCAGAGTGGTGGATTTACCACTTCCGTTCTTACCAATGATTCCAAGGATCTCACCTTCACGAACATAGAAGGAGATTCCTTTACAGCTACAAAACGGTCAGCCTTCTGGCGACGGAAGTGCAGCAGGTTTTTCTTGATAGAAGTCTTCTTGAGATTCTGATAACTGATGACCAGATCAGTAACTTCAATAGCATGTTTCTCTTCCATATTATATCACCTTTTACATAACTGTTTTCATTTTTGTAGATCTTACGTACACCTAAGATACTGATAATGAGACCGATCACAAACCAGAGAAGCAGAAGCTTTCTGTGTGGTGTTTTACCGTAGATCAGACAGTCACGGGAAGCAGTCAGCAAGAATGCGATAGGATTTCCCCTTCCGACATAAGCTGTTATACAGGGGCAGGAAGTCTGTCCATAATATTCCAGAATACACCGGTAAGATAAAACAGAAAAAACGCAGTACAATGTTCAGTACATTGGAAAGGTCTTCCACAAATACTCCGTAGTGAAGGAGAAAACAGGAAAATCCAAACACCAGGACGATCAAAGTCATCAGGATCGGAATGAAATACAGAACATTCCAGGTTACCGGAACTCTCCATACTATCATCATGGCAACAATGATAAGAAGGGAGATACACATCTTAAAACCGTTGACGCCCATCTTGACGAAGAGAAGGATGAATTTAGGTATATATACTTTGGATACGATCGGTTTATTTGGCCTTTTAATTACCTTGACACTCTGGAGAAGACTCTTATTAAAGAAATCCCACAAAGTGATACCAATAAAGACGAAAATTGCAAAGTACTGTTGATTGGACTTGAAAACATATCCGAACATGAATACATAGATCAGCATACAACAAAGAGGATCCAGTACCCACCACAGCCAGTTCAGATAGAATTGGCTATTTCTGGATTTTAACTGAGCCTTGGAAGAATAGATAGCATATTTCCAATACTTCTTCAAGTCATCCTTGAATCGATTAAACATAAAATCCGCTCCTATATTTATTAATATAAAATTATAGACCCCCAGAAAACTGAGGGCATTCGACTTTTTTATCATACACTACAGAGGGAACGTTGACAAGAGAAAACTTATTTTTATAAGAAATACTTCTATAAAAAATGAATGCAAAACTCTTGACTTCTATATGTAATGTGTGCTAAACTTGACAAGCGACATGGAAGTTAGGTCTTTTTTTTATGCTGAAAAAATAAAAGGAAGACTCACGCAAATGAAAACACTGGAGGTGGAAGTTGTGCGCGTTAAGATTACATTGGCATGTACAGAGTGCAAGCAGCGTAACTACAATATGACCAAGGAGAAAAAGAATCATCCTGAGCGTCTTGAAACACAAGAAATATTGTAAGTTCTGCCGTACCCATACTCTGCACAAGGAAACAAACAAAAAGTTATTGTGAGTTTTGTGAGGTTAGACTATGCAAAGAAAGAAAAATCTGCTGGCAACTGGTCAGAAGAAAAATTGGTTTCAGGGACTTCAATCGGAATTCAAAAAGATTGTCTGGGGACAGACCGCAATTACACTGGTTAAGCAGACCATCGCGGTCGTTGCCATTACAGTAGTTCTTGCTGTGATTATCAGTATTATGGATTCTGCCATTCTGGAATGTGTTAATCTTTTTAATCAAATAAGGACAACGGTGATTGTATGTCAGAAGCAAAATGGTACGTTGTCCATACCTATTCCGGTTATGAGAACAAAGTAAAAGCCAACATTGAAAAAACAATCGAAAACAGACACCTGGAAGACCAGATTCTGGAAGTTCGTGTTCCTCTGCAGGATGTAGTGGAAATGCGAAACGGTGCTGCAAACAGGTCCAGAAAAAAATGTTTCCGGGCTATGTGCTTCTCAACATGGTCATGAATGATGATACCTGGTATGTTGTTCGTAACACCAGAGGTGTTACAGGTTTCGTAGGACCGGGATCCAAGCCGGTTCCGCTTACAGAAGAAGAAATGCTTCCGTTAGGAATCAAGAACGAAGACATTCAGGTAGATTTTGCAGAGGGTGACATGGTTGTCGTAACAGGCGGAGCCTGGAAGGACACCACAGGCGTTATTTCTGCGCTCAGCACTCAGAAGCAGACGGTTACTATCAATGTTGAATTGTTTGGCCGCGAAACGCCGGTAGAAATAAGTTTCGCAGATATTAAAAAGCGTAAAACACATTCAAGTGGGAGGGAACAACCCCGCCAATACCACATAGGAGGTGCCGAAAAATGGCAAAGAAAGTAACAGGCTATATTAAATTACAGATTCCTGGCTGGTAAAGCAACTCCAGCACCACCGGTAGGTCCGGCTCTTGGACAGCACGGTGTTAATATCGTACAGTTTACAAAAGAGTTTAATGCAAGAACAGCAGATCAGGGAGACTTAATCATTCCTGTAGTTATCACTGTTTATGCAGACAGAAGTTTCAGCTTCATAACCAAAACTCCGCCGGCTGCAGTTCTTCTTAAGAAGGCTGCAAACATCAAATCCGGTTCCGGCGTACCGAACAAGACAAAAGTTGCTAAGGTTACCAAAGCTCAGGTTCAGGAAATCGCTGAACTTAAAATGAAAGACTTAAATGCAGCGTCCCTCGAAACAGCTATGAGCATGATCGCTGGTACTGCAAGAAGCATGGGAATCGAAGTCGTAGACTGAGAAATTACAAATTGAAGTGAGTGGGAGGAAATTCCCGCAATTACCACAGGAGGTTATAGAAATGAAACGAGGAAAGAAATACGTGGAAGCTGCTAAAGCAGTAGACCGCGCTACATTATATGATACCGCAGAAGCTATCAGCTTAGTTAAAAAAGCTGCAGTTGCTAAATTTGACGAGACTATCGATGTTCATATCCGCACAGGCTGCGATGGACGTCATGCAGATCAGCAGATCCGTGGTGCAGTAGTTCTGCCACACGGTACTGGTAAAAAGTTCGCGTTCTTGTATTTGCTAAGGATGCAAAAGCAGAAGAAGCAAAAGCAGCTGGAGCAGATTACGTAGGCGCTGATGATCTTATCCCGAAGATCCAGAACGAGGGATGGCTTGACTTTGACGTTGTTGTAGCAACTCCGGATATGATGGGTGTTGTTGGACGTCTTGGTCGTGTACTTGGACCGAAAGGTTTTATGCCGAACCCGAAAGCTGGAACAGTAACTATGGACGTTACAAAAGCAATCAATGATATCAAAGCAGGTAAGATTGAGTACCGTCTTGATAAAACCAACATCATTCATGTTCCGGTTGGTAAAGCATCCTTTACAGAGGAACAGTTAAGCGACAACTTCCAGACGCTCATGGAGGCTATTGTAAAGGCTAGACCTAGCACACTGAAAGGTCAGTATTTAAAGAGCGTTGTTCTGACCCCAACTATGGGACCTGGTGTAAAGGTTAACCCGGTAAAATTTGCCTAAATATATGAAAGAAGGACATCCCGTGCATGAGCACAGGGGTGTCTTTTTTCAGTTTATAACATATTTTCAAAAATAAAATCATTGCTGTCCGTTTCAGCTATGCCTGAGGCTGCCAAAAATCTTAATATATAATTAAATGTATTTTACGGTATTCTGTGATATTATGATAGAATGTAACTATTCAGAAGGTAGTATCCCGCGAGGCGTTTTTGGCATGTTTTTGCCAAAATCCCGAGACATACAAGGCAAAATGCCATCACCGAAGGTGATTTGGAATGCATTTTGACTCGTAACTGTGAGGGTACTGAACAGTTATGATAGAATGATATCTAGGTGATCTGGAATGCATGTTTACTTGTAACAGTGAGGATGCGGAACAGTTACGATATAGTTTGGAAATGAGGGAATAGTTTTGGCTGGAAAAAGAAAAAGAATTCCTGGAGAAACAGGATTATCTGTCTGGTGGCAGAGATACTTGCTGTGATTGCTCTGCTTCTGGTGCTTTCGCAGAACTTTGGCTTTGGATATCAGATCACGGTCTGGGTGAATCAGCTTATAAAGCCGGCAGTTAAGGAACTGGATATTACCGGAATTAACAGCTCCTATGCGGTTCTTATGCAGGCCGGGAGCGGCAGGGTTGTCGGAGATATAAATGGAGAAACACCGATGTATCCGGCTTCTATGACAAAGATTATGACAACGATCGTAGCAATCGAGAATCTCAGTGACCTGAACCAGGAGATTACTGTGACAAATGACATGATAGCAAATCTTTATGCACAGGATGCCACACAGGCTGGATTTCAGCCAGGTGAAACAGTGCAGGCGATCGATCTTCTCTATGGGGTGATGTTGCCATCAGGAGCAGATTGCTGTATTGCACTGGCAGATACAATTGGGGGATCTGAAGAGGATTTGTGGAGCTGATGAACCAGAAGGCAGAGAAACTGGGGCTTGAAAATACACATTTCTGTAATACAACAGGTCTTCATGCAGATGATCATTACAGTACGGCAAAAGACATCGCAGAGCTTCTGCGCTATGCACTTAAGAACAGTACTTTCCGTGAGATCATCGAAAGTCCGTATCATTCTACACCTGGAACGAATGTACATCCGGATGGGATTACCTTTTACAGTACAATGTTCAAGAATCTGTCAGATACAACTGTGATCGATGGCAAGATCATGGGTGGCAAGACCGGATTTACCAGTGAGGCCGGCTGCTGTCTGGCAAGCTTTGCTGAGATCGATGGTATAGAATATATCCTGGTGACAGCAGGTGCGTATCAGGCGGGAACGCCGCATATAGATGATGCAGTAAAACCATACAATCGCCTTGGAGAGGCTTCCTCGGTATTGTATGGAAGATAAACAAATTAAGGGAGGACATGGACACCATGAAAAAACTTGCCTGAACAATAAATATATAAAGAAGCAAGTCTGTTAAAGATTGAGAAGGTCAGGAAATAGAATCGCAAGAGGACAAGATTAAAATGAGAAAATTAAAGAAATTGTTGATAGCAGTTATGTGTATGCTTCTGGCAGTTTCACCTGCAATGACGGTAACGGTAAGTGCTGGCAGCACAACGGGAAAGTCATCAAAAGGATGGGTTATCACATCTGGTGGTCAGAGGAAATACCGGAAAAATAGTAAAGCTGTAAAGGACTGCCGTTACAGGACACCGAATAGTAAGAAACTCAGTTCGGGTCAAAGGAGTGACCTTAGAGCGTATCAGAGAGCACGTCGGATTGTAAACGGAATCACAAATTCGCATATGAGTAAGTCTGAAAACTGAAAGTCTGTTATAAGTGGCTCATTCGATCAAATGGATATGGCGGCTGGCGCAGGCTCAGTGATGGAGGAAATTACTGGTATGCGATAAATGCGAATGATCTTTTTGAGCACAGACGAGGTGATTGTATTTCCTATGCGTGTGCAATGGCATATATGGCAAAAGTGATAGGATACAATAATGTCAATGTGTGTTCAAGAGACACAAGGGCAAGAAACCATCACACATGGACAGAAATCAACGGACGTGTCTATGATTCCTACTTTGGAAAGAGAAGAGGAATAAAAAATATTACGGAATATCATATAAAAAATATGATTATAAAGTGGTTTTTCGTAAAAGAATCCCATGAGAAGAATAAAAAGATAAGGGAGCGGATAAATCCGCTCCCCTTTGTAATCCCCGAAGATATATTCTTATTCTCCGAAGTAATCTCTTAAGCAGACCTGCGAATGCTTTTCCGTGTCTCGCTTCGTCGCGTGCCATTTCATGAACAGTATCATGAATTGCATCAAGGTCAGCTGCTTTCGCACGTTTAGCAAGATCAGTCTTACCAGCTGTAGCGCCGTTCTCAGCTGCTACACGCATCTCAAGGTTCTTCTTGGTGCTGTCTGTAACGACTTCACCGAGAAGTTCTGCGAATTTGCAGCGTGTTCTGCTTCTTCGTAAGCAGCTTTTTCCCAGTAAAGACCGATTTCCGGATAGCCTTCTCTGTGAGCAACTCTACCATAGCAAGATACATACCTACCTCAGAGCATTCACCCTGGAAGTTAGTTCTCAGATCTTCAAGAATGTCTTCGCTGACACCTTTGGCAACACCAACAACGTGCTCAGCAGCCCATGTCATCTCAGCGTCCTGTTTGATAAATTTGGAAGCAGAGCCTTGCCAAACCGGACATACCTCCGGAGCTTCATCACCTTCATGAACATATCCAGTTTTACTACTACATACCCATTTTGCCATAATCATATTCTCCTTTATCATTTACTCGATGGTAACTGTTATCTGTGAACAGTTACGTTTATTTTTCAGATTGTTTCAGGCGGTCCTCGCAGAGACCGAAGAAACGAACGTTGCAGCCGGTAATCCTGCCGGCGAAGTTCCTGCCTGCGTGATGGATCACATCATCAAATCCATCAGTTTCAGATCCTGTACACAGCCACATTCCGTACACATAAAGTGGCTGTGCGGTTCGGTATTTCCATCAAAGTGATCAGCACCGCCGAAATTCGACAATTTCTGATCTCGCCGATATCAGATAACAGGGAAAGATTGCGGTAAACAGTTCCCAGACTGATATTGGGATAAATAATCTTCATATTGTCATAGACAACATCTGCTGTCGGATGATCCCTGCGGGTCATGAGAAACTCTTTGATAGATTCTCTCTGACGGCTATATTTTAATCCAGCCATTGAAACTCCTTTCTTTGATAGTATAGACAGTATTCCGTAATCTTTACCTGCCAATAAATTCATATATTAACCGAAGTATCTCTTAAGCAAAGCAGACCAGCGAATGCCTTGCCGTGTCTTGCCTCGTCTCTTGCCATCTCATGTACAGTATCATGGATAGCGTCGAGGTTAGCAGCTTTGGCACGTTTAGCCAGATCAATTTACCAGCAGTAGCACCGTTCTCAGCTTCTACACGCATCTCAAGGTTTTTCTTTGTGCTGTCAGTAACGACTTCACCGAGAAGTTCTGCGAATTTAGCAGCGTGCTCAGCTTCTTCGTAAGCAGCTTTCTCCCAGTAAAGACCGATTTCCGGATAGCCTTCTCTGTGGGCAATTCTTGCCATGGCGAGATACATACCAACCTCAGAGCACTCACCCTGGAAGTTCGCTCTCAGGTCTTCGAGAATATCTTCGCTCACGCCCTGAGCAACACCAACAACATGTTCAGCAGCCCATGTCATCTCAGCGTCCTGTTTGATAAATTTGGAAGCAGGAGCCTTGCAAACCGGACAGACCTCCGGAGCTTCATCACCTTCATAAACATATCCACATACACTACATACCCATTTAGCCATAGTCTTAATCTCCTTTTCTCACTTAGATTGATTTTATTTAATAATAGTAATCGTTATTGTTTTCTTGTTGTGACTATACTGTACCATAATGGTATAGAAATGTCAATAGGGAATTTTGCTTTTTTCAGACAATAGCAAAAAAACACTGTTTCTGTTACAATAAGGAAATGAGACAGCGAAAAATGATTTTGGCAAAGAACATGCCAAAACACCTCGCGGGATACTATCTTCTAAGTAATTAAGAAAATCTTAATACTTTACCCCATGGATATTAATTCTTAGCAGATATAGTAAATGCAAGGTTACGGCAGATGGTTTACCGTGACCAAAGTGAGCAGTAAACAAAATACAGGAGGCAGGGGAAATGGCAGAGATACTGGTATGTGATGACGACAAGGATATTGTGGAGGCGATAGAAATCTATCTGGCACAGGAAGGACATCACATTCTCAAAGCATACGATTGGTGAACAGGCGATCCGGGTTTTGCAGAATAATCCGGTGGATCTTCTGATCATCGACGTGATGATGCCGAAGCTGGACGGAATCCGGGCAACATTGAAGATTCGTGAAAAAACGCTCTTCCTATTATAATTTTATCAGCGAAATCGAAGATACAGATAAGATCCTCGGATTAAATGTCGGGGCAGATGATTATATGACGAAACCTTTTAACCCACTGGAGCTGATGGCAAGGGTCAAATCACAGCTTCGAAGATACACACAGCTTGGTGCAGTGGCAGAAAAAAGAGAAAATATTTATCAGACCGGCGGGCTTATGATCGATGATGACCGCAAAGAAGTCAGTGTTGATGGAGAGGTGGTTAAACTCACACCGATAGAATACAGGATCCTTCTTTTTCTGGTCAGAAATCAGGGAAGAGTTTTTTCCATCAATCAGATCTATGAGAGTATCTGGGAAGAGGAAGCGATCGCGGCAGATAATACGGTAGCGGTTCACATCCGACATATCAGAGAAAAAAAATTGAGATCAATCGAAAGAACCACGTTATCTCAAGGTTTGTGTGGGGACTTGGGTATAAAGTGGAAAAGATTTAAAATTCCACAGAAGTCTGTGGAAAACATGGAAAAGGAAATGGGGTAAAATGAAGAAAAAATGGTACAAAAAAAAAAGCGGAATAAAAGCATTTTTATCTGTCTGACAATAGTGTTTCTGGTGACAGCCTGCGTCAGTGCAGGAGCATCTGTATATGTCATGAGCAAGGGAGTTCAGCCATTGGACAGCAGAAAATATGTGGATTCGGAGAGTTTTACAGACAGTGTTTACAGTATGTCACATACAATTCTGGAATCACTGAAAGAGCGGGAAATTCTCGATGAAAGCAGCGAGGATGACCTGATCGATCTGGCGGAGCTGAAAGAAGGAAAAACGCTCACTCACAAAAATACCTCCGGTCTTGCATATAAGGCAGAGGATCTACTTAGCTGGTCTCAGGGTGCCTGGGATCAAAGCACAAATCTTCTGGTATGCAGAAAACCAGATGGAAGCAACTATTATATGTATTACAGTGATTTCGCGGATAAGATCATTACCGGAGAACTGAAGCTGGTGTTTGGCAGTGATGCTGAAATGAACCAGGAATACACAAAAGATGTACTTTCTATGCTTTCAGGGGAAGAATATTCGTATTATGATAGTTCTTATAGTGATACAGGAACCGAAGAGATTCAGTAGAATATGTTGCAGATGCAGATGGAAATATCGCATATACAAATGTCTGGAATTATGAATCCAGAGAATATAATGACGCTGCACTGGTAGAAAAATACAAACCGGATGGAGCGGACAGCATTCTTGATATTGTAAATGACAGCACTAAGTGGAAAGGAGATATCAGTAGTGCATATCAGTATTTATATGCAGCTCTTGTGAAATATAACAATGCAGCAGATGCAGAGAAGAGTCTGGAAACATATGCACAGGGCAAAACAAATCTCAGTTATCTGTTTGTAGATAAAAAGTCTGGTAAAGTATACAGCAATATAAAAATCAGTTACTGCTGACAACTATGAAAAAAGATCCTTGATAAAAAATAAGAAATTTACCTGATCCGTATATGATCATATATCCAGAGGAACAGGACTGTGAGACGGGATTTACAGGTATTACTGACCAGGCAGTGAACTACTGGCAGACCATGATCGCAAATGTCGGACTGGCGGATTCGAATTATATCTATGCTGTTTCTGTAGATGAAGATTTTCCAATATTAGACAGTATAGCACAGGAAAAATATACTACGATAAATTTTGCACCGTTGCTTATTCCAATGATCGTTATTGCAGCAGTGGCACTGGTTCTGGTGCTGGCAGGTCTGGTGATTCTGACGCTTGCAGCAGGTCGAAACAATGAAGATCAGGAAGTGCAATTAAACTTTTTGACAGATGGTATACAGAAATCTCGGCGGTTCTGGTAGCTGCTATCTGGCTGTCAGGGAACTTCAATCATAATAGAGGCACTGGGCTCTGCGGGATATGCGAATGGTTGGCTTTCTGGTGGGAATCGGATTTCTTGGATGCTGGGGAGGCATATGGTTCCTGACCGGCTGGCTGAGTCTGGTTCGCAGGATTAAGGCAAGATCTCTGGAGAGACACCTGCTCAGACACGTTCTGATATGGATCAGAAAAGATATTCTCGAAGTTTGGTGATATACTTGTGTTTCTCAGTAGCAACACAATCAGCAGAATAAAAACAATCGTGTTGTTTGGCGGATTTTCTCTTCCTGCAGTTTATGCTTACCGGAACTGTATTAGATGGAGGGTGGCTCAGTAGATTCCTTCTTCTGCTGTTTGTGCTGGACTGCATCATTCTCTGTTATCTTCTCAAAAAGCCTGGGGACGAGAAAAGATTCTTGAAGGCCTGAAAAAATCACAGACGGAGAACTTCAGTACAAGATCCCGACAGAGAAGCTGACAGGTGAACAGGCTGAGGCAGCAGATTACATCAATCATATAGGCGAAAGCCTGGACGCAGCAGTGGAGAACAGCCTCAAAAACGAGCGTATGAAGACAGAACTGATCACAAATGTCTCCCACGATATCAAAACCCCGCTGACTTCGATCATAAATTACATCGATCTCCTCAAACGCGAAAATCCTGAAGATCCTAAAATCAGAGGATATCTGGATGTTTTAGAGAATAAAGCACAGCGCCTCAAAGTACTGACAGAAGATGTCGTAGAAGCTTCCAAGGCAAGTACCGGAAATATCTCCCTGGAAATGACAGAACTCAATTTCATCGAACTTGTGAATCAGGTAATCGGAGAATTTGAAGAAAATTTGAAGAAAGAAACCTGAAGATGGTAATCAATTTCGACGAAGAAGAAGCAATCATCTGTGCAGACGGACGCAGACTCTGGAGAGTCCTCGAAAATGTTTTCGGAAACGTATCAAAAATACGCAATGGAAAATACAAGAGTTTACGTTGATGTCAAAAAGTTGAACGACCAAACGTGCAGCTTTCCTCAAAAACATCTCTGCACAGCCGCTCAACATCTCCGCAGACGAGCTTACAGAACGATTTATCCGCGGAGAGACGTCTCCCGAAATACCGAGGGCAGCGGTCTGGGGCTGTCGATCGCCAAAGATCTCGTTCTGCTGCAGGAGAGTTCAACCTGTATCTTGACGGAGATTTGTTCAAAGTAACCATAGAATTTGAGGTGAAATAGGAAATAAAATAACGTGAATTAAATGTATAGTAAAATGTAGATACGATATGAACTCATATGTCTGTGATATATGAAATACCCCTTCCAGACAGGCTTCGTCGTTCGGAAGTTCTAGAGATATTCTGACTGTTAAAGACGCTTATAAAAATCGTTAACTCGTTTCACTCGAACAGAACGATTTTATAAGCAACACAGCCAGATCATATCTAAGAACTTCCAGAACTCCTGCAGAAAGTCTGAAAGGGTTATTTCAATACACAGACATTGTACTTCATCGTACTTTATTATTATCTTTACACATTAATTCACGTTGATTTTATCAGTAGAAAAAGCGGCGGCGCAGCCGCCGGTATCGCGTACATTTACCCGTCGGGAGTCGCACCATCACCCTAATGATTCAAAACAATAGATTCTATAGAAATTTCTGTAAATAGCAGGCAGCTGGTGAATATATGCTCATGGCAACCTTCTGCAGGATTTGTGCAAGTTCTTAATGGTTTGGAGCTGCGTTATAAATAAAAATTGTGCTGTCTGAGCGTCAGCGAGTTCACAATTTTATTTATGCTTCTAGCAGTGACAAAGCATTTTAGGACTTACCAAATCCGAAGCCCTGTTGCCTGGGGCATATATTCATCCAGCTGCGATGATATATACGATGGTTTTATTTTTCTATTGTTTTCTCATTTACAAACATCCACAAATATGCTACTATTTTGAAAGGAGCGAAATTATAGTTTTCGCAGAATATAAGCAAACTCAACGAACAAGAGAGTACATTTGCTGACCACATTACAGAGAATTCCCGGAGGAAATCTTAGATTTCCGTGGCTGAGAGGGAAGTGCAGGTGCAGATGGAAGATGGCTTGGGAGAGGTGCAGTCGAGATGAGTATTGATGCCGGTCAAACTATACGGCATACTGGAATGGAGATTTCAGTTACTGTTCAGACTGCAACAGGACCGCCTGTTACAGCGGAAGGGTATCAGGACAGCGACAGATCATCACAGAAAGGATTGGAATGTCAGACTGGAATCGTACCCAACAAGGTTTCTGACCGCGAGGCAGGAACGAACAGAAGTGGTAACACGGGCAGGACTCGTCTTCTCTATGAGAAGGGTCTTTTTTATACCCAAGGACTGCGGGACTGCGCAGCAATCCGTTGAGTATTATTAAATTTCTGATTCAGGAGGAGATAAAATGGACAAGCCGAAGTATTATATTACAACCGCAATCGCTTACACATCCGGTAAACCACATATCGGAAACACCTACGAAGTCGTGCTGGCAGATGCAATCGCACGCAAATATGCAGACAGACTCATCGACTATATCAACACACACCCTGATTTCATCCAGCCGGTTTCAAGGAAAAACGAGATGATGAACAACTTCCTGCTTCCGGGACTTCAGGATCTTTGCGTATCGAGAACATCATTCAGCTGGGGAATTCCGGTAGATTTCGATCCAAAGCATGTAGTGTATGTATGGCTTGATGCCCTCACAAACTATATCACAAAAATCGGTTACGATCCTGACGGATCATCAGAGCTTTTCAAGAAAAACTGGCCTGCAGATCTGCACCTTATCGGAAAAGATATCGTGCGTTTCCACACTATTTTACTGGCCTATTTTCCTTATGGCACTTGACCTTCCGCTTCCAAAGCAGGTATTCGGACATCCATGGCTGCTTCAGGGCGGTGACAAGATGAGTAAGTCAAAAGGAAACGTTATCTACGCAGACGATATGGTCAGACTTTTCGGCGTAGATGCCACACGTTACTTTGTGCTTCATGAGATGCCATTCGAGAACGACGGAATCATCACATGGGATCTTGTAATCGAGAGATTCAACTCAGACCTTGCAAACATACTTGGAAACCTTGTAAACAGAACAGTTTCCATGAGCAATAAATATTTTGACGGAATCGTAAAGAGCACAGGCGCAACAGGCGATGCAGATCAGACTGCCATTGACGCAGATCTTAAGGCTGTTGTTACCGGCACAAGAGATAAAGTGGCAAAGAAAATGGAAGGACTTCGTGTGGCAGATGCCATCACAGAGGTATTCGCACTTTTCCGTCGCTGTAACAAATACATCGACGAGACAACACCTTGGGTGCTTGCAAAGGACGAGGCACAGCAGGATCGTCTTGCTGAGGTGCTTTACAACCTCACAGAGTCTATCACAATCGGAGCAAGCCTGCTTCATTCATTCCTGCCGGAGACAGCAGAAAAGATTGTGGCACAGCTTAACACAACACTCCGTGAGTTCGATGACCTTGACAAATTTGGTCTTTATGAGAGCGGCACAAAGGTTACAGACAAACCTGAGATTCTCTTCGGCAGATTAAAGGCAGAGGATGTGATGCCTGAGGTAGAGAAAATCCAGGCGGTACAGAAAGCAGAGTTTGAGGCTGAGCAGGCTAAGCTTGCTGCAGTTGAGGGTAAGGCAGCATGTGGCTGTAGTGCAGGTGAAAATGCCGCAGATGGTGCAGATCTTGAGCCTATGGATGTGGAAGCAAAGGAAGAAATCACATTTGATGATTTCGAAAAGCTTCAGTTCCAGGTTGGTGAAATCGTAAAATGTGAGGCAGTTGCGAAGTCAAAGAAGCTTCTCTGCTCACAGGTAAGGATTGGAAACCAGACAAAGCAGATAGTATCAGGCATCAGAAAGTATTATTCCCTGAGGAGATGGTAGGCAAGAAGGTAATGGTTCTCGTAAACTTAAAACCGGCTAAGCTCGCAGGTGTTTTATCAGAGGGAATGCTGCTGTGCGCAGAGGATGCAGAGGGCAATCTCCAGTGATACAGGATACCGCGGCGAGAGAGAGAAGACTTAAGCGGACCTGTGATTAAGGAAATCGTAGAACGTGAGGGGATATGAAGTAGTATCTATGGATATCCTTCCGGATGATCAGGTAATGCTTGCAGGCAAAATGCAGGAAATCGCAGATAAAGAGTTTGCAGAGCTGATCCTGACAACAGGAGGAACAGGTTTTCAGAAAGAGATGTCACTCCGGAGGCGACAGAAGAAGTAATCGAGCGCAGAGTTCCGGGAATTCCGGAGGCAATGCGGGCATACAGCATGACGATCACAAAAAGAGCCATGCTCAGCCGTGCGACGGCAGGTATTCGAGGAAAGACACTGATCATCAATCTTCCGGGAAGTCCGAAGGCAGTCAGAGAAAGCCTGGACTATATCATCGATGCACTTGGACATGGAATTGAGATCCTGACAGGGAAGCAGGAAACTGTGCACGGAAATAAAATACCGGGGATAACAGGTATTTTGGTCAGATTACAGTGAACAACAATATACAAAACATGGTTTTTACAATGGGGAAAGTAATTGCAGTATGTATCAGCAAAGAAAAAGGAACACAGAAATATCGTATACCGGAAGGAGAGTTCATAGAAGAATGGGGAATCAAGGACGATGCACATGCAGGGCAAATGGCGCCAGGTCAGTCTTTTTCCTATGACAAGATCCAGGAATTCCGTGCAAAAGGTGCGGAATTGAGGATGGAGCCTTTGGGGAAAATCTGGTAGTGGAAGGTTTTGATTTTGCAAACCTTCCGGTAGGAACCAGATTCCGCTGCAACGATGTAGTTCTTGAGATGACGCAGATCGGAAAGAAATGCCACCAGGGCTGCGCGATCTTCCAGAAGATGGGGACTGCATCATGCCGAGAGGGCGTTTTTACGAGAGGGTTCTTCATGGAGGGTGATCCATGAAGGAGATGAGGTGATAATCGAGGAGAATGAATGAATGGAAAAAATATGATTTTGAAACACATGCTCATTATGATGACGAGGCGTTTGAGGCAGATCAGGGAGGAAATTCTGAACTCCATGCAGGAATGTGGGATTGACAGGATTGTCAATGCCTGTGCTTCGCTTGAAAGTCTGAAGGACACAGAACTCTTATGGAAAAATATCCGTTTGTTTATGGTGCATTTGGAATCCATCCGGATGATGCGGATAAGATGACAGAGGAGACACTTGAGGAGATCCGGAAGCTTTGTAAACTGTCGAAAGGCAGTAGCGGTCGGTGAGATCGGGCTGGATTATTACTGGCACAAGGAAGAACAGAGCATGAGCTTCAGAAAAAATGTTTGTGCGCAGATGGAGATTGCAAGGGAAGAAAAAATGCCGTTTATGATCCACAGCAGGGAGGCCGCAAAGGACACTCTGGACATAGTGAAGGATTGCATGAAGGGTGGAATGTATGGTGGGATCATTCATTGTTTTCTTATGCAAAGGAAATGGCACGGGAGTATCTGAACATGGGACTTTATCTGGGAATCGGCGGTGTGATCACATTCAAGAATGCGAAGAAACTGAAGGAAGTTGTGGAGTATGCCCCACTCAGTCAGATCGTTCTGGAGACAGACAGTCCGTACTTAAGTCCGGAGCCGAATCGCGGAAACGAAATGACTCAGGAAATCTGGTATTTGTGGCACGGGAGATTGCACAGATCAAGGTGTAACAGAAGAAGAGGTTATTGCCGTAACAGAAGAGAATGCAGAGAAGTTGCTGCTGAGATAAAATACCCCAATGAAAAATGACTAAATTGTTTGAGTGGTCAGACAGTGTCGTTTTTCGGGGTATTATGTTGGATGAATCATCTTATGGATGATCAATAATCCTGGGATCATAGCTGAGCTGTCATAGGAGTCATCATAGGAGTCGTCATATGAATCGTCGTAGTAGAGTCGTCGTATGAATCGTCATATGAAGAATCATCATAAGAAGAATCATCATATGAAGAATCATCATAGGATCCATCATCGGAACTGTCAGAAGAATCGTCCGAGCTGTCGCTGCCGGAGGAATTTCCCTGTCCCGCAAGATAGTCTTCTGCGCTGGACAGACCAGGTATCCTCTACGACATTTCCATTAGAATCGATCATATTGAGTTCGTAGTCAAAGGATACATCAAGGAGATCTGTTCTGGTAGATGGTTCAACATTCATGGACATAATCTCTTTGAATTTGGCCTGAAGGTTTGCAAGGGTAAATTCATCACCGATGATTTCTTTGACGCCGTGCTGGGAGGCAAGCTCCTCAGTGTAATCTTCAAGCATATATGGGTTAAAGACACCCTCATCTTTGTTATAATGCATGACCATTGGTTTGACAGTCGGATCGAGGATATCGATCGTTGTCGTACCATTCTTGACAGTTTTCTGGATGGTGAAGCTTGCCATTCCTTCGAGAAGCCCGGTAAGGGTCTGCTGGGTGGAAACAAAGTTTCCGAGGGAATAGAAGATCAGCATATTGTGGCCCTGGTCGTCAGACATCCGTCCATAAGGCTGCAGGATATGTGGATGACCGCCGACTACGACATCAACACCCTGCTGCATCAGGAAGGTGGCCCATTCTTTCTCATATTCGGTAGGCATCGGTTCTTATTCCTTAGCCCCAGTGAGCGACAAAGATCAGCACGTCGCTGGCTACTTTGGCTTTCTGGATCATGCTGGAAACTTTATTCTTATCAAAAAGATCAATCATGTATTCATTTCCTTCGCCGACCCCGCCGTTGTTGGTTCCGTATGTATAATCCAGAAAAGAAATTGTGATCCCGTTTACTTCAGTGTTTTGACGTTATTGGCATCTTCCTCTGTAGGATGAATGCCGAGAACAGGAATGTCCGGATAGTTGCTACTCCAGAAGTTAAAGGTTTCTTCCATGAAATCAGAGCCGTAATCATCGATATGGTTTGTTGCAGATTCTACGACATCGAATCCTGCATTCATCAGTGCATCACCGACTTCCGTAGGAGTTGCAAAAGACGGGTAAGAGCTGACAGCATCATGTTCTGTGGTAAAGACAGTTTCCTGGTCGACCATTGCGACATCCGCTGCCTGGATCTCATCCGTGACCTTTTCGTAGATCTTGATCGTAGTTCCAGGTTCCGGAATCATTTTCGCCGGTTCGATCAGACTTCCATGGTAAAGATTATCACCGACAGCGATAACGCTTGCTGTGGAAATCTTCTGGTTCTTCAACCGCTTTCTTTGGCCGCCTTCTGCTTCCTTCTGGGCGGCTTTCTGTGCTTCTTCTTTGGGTTTCTCGATAAGGTTGTAGTCAAGCTGACGTAACCCTGCAACGAGAAGCAGTACCAGTAAAATAACGGAGCAGATCAGACCAATACGGGAATTCATCTGTTCTCTTAGATTTAATGGTATATTCTTATTTTTTTTTCATAACAGGATTCCTTTCATTTTTTCATTATAGCAAATTAAACCAGAAAAAAAGAGATTGTTAAAAAATTACTTTGTGTTTCAAAATGCTTTTACTTTATAATAAAAAAACAAAGAGGGGAGAGGAGAAGGCTGATGAATTCATACGAAACTGTAAATGATATTCTGGTAAAACTGTTCAACGAGATCATGGATGTGGAAGAGCGTGCGCTGCTCACCTCAGAATATAAGGATATTTCCGTAAACGACATGCATGTGATCGAAGCGATCGGAATCCGGGAACCGAAGAATATGTCCACGGTGGCACGTGCAGTTTCTGTGACAGTGGGAACTCTGACGATCGCGATCAACCATCTGGTCAAGAAAGGGATATGTAGAACGTAGCCGAAGTGAAGAGGATCGAAGGGTCGTGCTGGTATCTCTTTCTGAGAAGGGTGAAAAGGCATATTTTCATCACAGAATGTTCCATGAGAAGATGGTCATGGAGATTCTGGACGGTATGGATGAAAAAGAAACAGAAGTGCTTACAGGGGCGCTGACAAAGCTTCAGAAATTTTTCCGCACTTACGGAAATGAAAAATAAAACGAGAGCAGACATATCAGACAGAGGATATGCCTGCTCTTTTTTTTGTCATTCTATTGCATATATTTTGCAAGAACAGGAAACTGCACCGACCGATTGTCAGAACCTTGCGGTGAAATTCCCGGATATCGAAGGAGCTGCCGGATTTTTCCTGCTGTTTCTTTCAGATCAAGGAAGTTCAGATAACCGAGATAATATTTAAGATAGTTACAGGGAGTTTCAACAATATACTGATAGATCTCACCGGCGATCTTTGTATCTGGATTCCGAAGACCTGCAGAAATCGCAAAGCGGCAGTCTGATTCCAACCCTGATAATGAATGCCCGTATCAAGCAGAGAATAGATACAGAGATTGATACTGCGGTTTTTCCACATCAGGGTGGTGATATCAGCAGCAGCCTTGTCGGAGAGAAGAGGAAGCGGCATACTGATATCCGTAGGATTCGACATAAGTGCCCAGCCTTCAACATAGCCGCCCGAGGTGATCAGATATCGGATGTCGTCCGGCTGTGTCTTTCCGAAAAAAACAGTCTGGTACAGATGCCCCGGAAATCCTTCGTGGGATAGCGTTGTAAAAAGCTCCAGATTGGACCGGCTGCCTGCACGGTTGATGTAGATCACATTCGGCCTGCCCGTATCCAGTGGCGGTGTGAGATAAAATGCAGGACTCAGAAAATCCTCCATGGATTCGTGAACATAGCGGACTTCATAATCAGTGGTACTAAGCAGTGGAAAATCCTTCTGCATAGCTGGATCCAGATACTGAAGGGCAGATTTTGGTTAAAATCGTTTATTTCACACCATTTGTCAGTTTTGGGAGAAGTGATGGCTGCTCATTGAGCATCTTCTGAACGGTGTCCATATCTCGGAAAGCTGAGCGGCAAGACGCTGCTGGATTTTTTCCACAGAAAGATAACATCCGGTCTGAGACTGCAGAAGGTAGCGGTAATATTCAGTTCCTCCTTCAAAATGCTTCAGCCCGCGGCTTGGTGCTGCCACTGTTTTTAATTCGTTTAGCCCTGCTCATCAGTTCCTGATAAGCGATGATCACACTGGTAAAGCAGGATCTTTTTGTGACAGTTGATCAGCTTTGTCTGTTCTTTTTTTTGAAAACCTGCCATAGGCTTTAAGTTTCCGGAAAAAAACATCCAGCATATAGTTGTTCTGTGGATCTTTGATGAAGGCACTGCATTGCTCCAGAATACGGTTGAGAGTTGTATCGCTCATAAAAATAGCCTGCTTCAGACTTCTGACGTTCATAGGCGAGGAGACTCCTGAAAATATGGTTTTATGGAGGTCAGAAGATTCAGGTAGTCCGTGATATCCTGATCTTCATAAAAGGCATATTCTGCCAGAAGGACAGGCAGCTGTGCCTGGATGCCGCCAAGACTGGGACTTAAGGGTTCATCCAGAAGCGTATAATCTCTGGCAGAAAGCTGTGTCTGATAGTAAAGGAGCAGCATATCCCGCGTGATCTGATTTTCGCGATTCAGTCGGGAGGCGGAAAAAGCCCCTTTCAGTTCTGAAGATACTGTTCGTACTTTTGATATGTTACTGTCCATATTGGTGGAAATTGTTCCGAGAGAAGGAGAAGGGCGGGAAATTTGTTTTTTTCAGGATAGGCAAGAGAGTAATGGAGGGTCAGCATACTTCCGGAAACCTCTTCTCGAAAAAGATGTTATCGGTCAGGGATCTGAATGCATTGTCATCAGAGATTACATTCGGAGATCCAGCCCATAAAAAGTCCGGAAGAGCAGGATAAAACTCAGAAAAAGTGCAATCATGAGCGGAGAACGGGGTCTGCGAAGAGAAGGTTTCATAGATTCCTCTCAAAAAGAAAGGTTTTTACTATCTTATTGGAAAAACGCAGGATTGTATGCTAAACTTGGTTTCAGGAGTTAAAGAAAGCGAGGTTGATCTAATGGAAGAAAATATGATCTTGTAATTTTGGGTGCAGGTCCGGCAGGGATCTGTGCAGCAATCCATGCGACAAGAGGTAAACTGAATACTCTGTGGCTTGAGAAAGAAATTTGTGCAGGGCGGACAGATCGTGGATACTTATGAGGTGGACAACTATCCAGGACTACCGGGAATCACAGGTCTGGACCTTGGAGAGGCTATGGTAAAGCATGCAGAAAACTGGGAATCAAGTCCAAAAAGGGAGCCTGTTCTCTATAGAAGATGAGGGTGAGATCAAGGTGATCCGCACAAAGAAAAATCAGATACAGAACGAAGAGTGTGATCCTTGCATGTGGTGCGGCACACCGCCAGCTGGGAATTCCGGGGAGAAGAAGAACTCAGCGGAATGGGAGTGTCCTACTGCGCGACCTGTGACGGTGCTTTTTTTCCAGGGAGGAACGGTTGCCGTTGTTGACGGCGGAAATGTGGCTGTCGAGGATGCGATTCCTTCTTTCCAGAACCTGCAGAAAAGTTTATCTTGTTCACAGAAGAGGAGAACTTCGGGCGGACAAAGGTGCTTCAGGACCGGCTGTTTCAGATGCCCTAACGTGGAAATGGTCTGGGACAGCGTACCGGTTTTATCGAAGGAACGGAAAAAGGTAGAAAGCTATAAAAGTCCACAATGTCAAAACAGATGAGGAAAAACGATCGCCGTTGACGGAGTCTTTATTGCCGTTGGCATTCTTCCCGAATACAGAGAAATTCAAAGGGCTGGTTGATCTGGATGAGAGCGGTTATATCATCGCAGGAGGACGTTAATGACAAGTACACCGGGCATTTTTGCAGCAGGAGATATCCGTACCAAAATCTTCGCCGGGTTGTGACAGCAGTGGCTGACGGAACTTAAATGCAGTCGCTACTCCGTGCAACAGCTACCTGATAGAAAAAAAAAAGCAGAAAATATGTAAAAAGGCAGTTCCCAAAGGTGGATGAACCGCTTTTTATTACATGTCAAGAACGTAAAATTTGCCTCGCTGCTACGGTGAAATTCCAGCAGGCAGGTGCGGGCGATTGTGATACCATGGGGCGTATTTTTGGCAAAATGAGTTTTTTTTATAAAGGAATTTGATGAAAAAAGAATAACAGTGATGTTATTATGTGCATCATGAGCGTTTCTGCATACACCGGTGTTCAGGCAGCGGACTTGAGTTCAGGAAGCTCAGACAGCGATGTTCAGATTGAAATGGAAGAAGTTGATGACCGAAGATGAGGCAGATTTCATAGATGCCGGACGGACTGTTCAGCGACGGAAGTGATGATACTCAGACTGGCGATATCAGCGCGATCCGCAAAACCAGATCGTAGCGCAGGCGCAGAGCCAGGCGCAGGATTACCAGGAAAAGAAACAGGCAGTCGGGAAAGTGATCGATGCCTGTGGCGCAGAGCGCAGGAGATCAAGGAAGAGACCACAAGGATCCGCGAGGAAGCCCAGGAGGCAGCCAGAAAAAAGCAGAGGGAAAAGCTCGCAAAGGCAGAGCAGGCGCATTATTAAGAACACAGCAGACC
>VOFG01001838.1_pt1 | contig 43349 bp, 81 predicted proteins | sample 5384171 | NCBI WGS metagenome assembly VOFG01 (sample SAMN12384726, study PRJNA508395) | human gut metagenome | isolation source: healthy gut F | host: Homo sapiens
CAGATGTCTCATCATAGGAAGCAAAATCAGAAAGGGCAAGGTATTTGTTACTTCCTGGCTCTCTCCCGATGCCAGTTCCTTAGTCTTGGCAAATCCGCAGAGATCCTTATTATGCCTTATCCAGTTTTACGCTTGGAGCCGATACATAGACCTGCACCACCTGTTACCTGCCCGCTGACCTGTATTGGTCACCTGTGCGCGCACCAAGTATCTTTCGCCGTCTGCGCTGACACCGGACAGTTTGTGTGCAAATTTGTATAGGACAAGCCATAACCAAATGGAAAGAGTGTTTTCGGTGGGAAGGAATCAAAGAAGCGGTAGCCAACATAGATGCCTTCCTGATATCTGGTATCATTGATGTCCTCAAAGTTCATCCATCGGCGCATACCGATCCCATGCCGCCCAGGTCGCTGCCAGTTTACCGGATGGATTCTGTCTGCCGTGCAGGATGTCTACCAGGGCTGTTCCGGTATCTACGCCAAGTTGTGAAAGGACTAAGATATTCTTGACCTCCGTCACATCGGACGTGATCGACTACGCCACCGACACATTGAGTACCAGCATGAATTTATCATACTTTTCATTGAGGGCTAAGATATCTCTTTTCCGTAGCGGATAATTTGATCTCCTCCTCTTTCTACCGGACGGTCATTTCTCACCGGAAATACGGGACAATACATAGATTGCCACGTCGCCCTGCCCCTCCAAAGGGATCTGGTAATTTGGTTCCGGCATGGATTTTCCCATGGCATAGACCATGACATTCTGATGGTTCGCCTTGGCTTCTGCCTTCATACGCTTGATAAAATCCGTCTTTGCCTCTGCGCGCTTGGCATCATATGTCCAGCCACGCCTTGGTCGCGATCTCAAAGCCTGCCTGCTCTAAGCCCCTTCGATATTCACAGAATAGTGTGAATTGACTCCGCTGCCGGATCCGGTTCCACCCTTTAACTGTCAGGCGCACACCACTACCAAAGGCTGCGATCTTGCCTGCCGCCTCCAGTGGAAATTCTACCATCTTTTTTCAAGAGTACGGTACACTCGGCAAGTGAGCCTTTGACCGCCTCTGTATGTTTCTTTTCATATTCCATCAATTCCATAAAAAGTCCTCCCTGTTTGTCTGAGCACATACTGACTTGTGCAATTTATACCATTATAAACCAGAAGGACTCTCCTCACTATTAAATTTTTGATTTTTTATCAAATATTTAGGCAATTATGCAAGTGCCTTACGATATTTTTCTACCATTTCGGTATATTCTGCATCGCTTAAAGTCTTGACCTGTGGATTCATGGCAAAACGCCGCCCCACTCATATTCATTTTCATACTTTGGAACCAGATGAAAATGTAAATGGTGTCCGGTATCTCCGTAAGCGCCATAGTTGACCTTATTCGGATGGAAGATCTCATGCATGGCATTTGCCACCTTTGCAATATCCTCCATGTAAGCCGCTCTTCTTCCGGGCTCAGTTCGATCAACTCGCTCACATGCTTCTTGTGTGCCACGATCACTCTGCCCGGATGGCTCTGCTCCTTAAATAAATATACCTTGGAAGTCGGCAGTTGGCTTGATCTTGATACCAAAAAAGCATCGACCAGTTCTCCTCTACGCAGTATGCACAATTTCGATCTATCATGTCCTGATTCTCCTCTCGTTTTCCTTTTTGTGACTGTCTTTATTATACGCACCCAGGGCAAATAGCAATGCATGACTTTAGGCTTTTGATTCTCTTAGACTGTCCCTTTTGCCGGAGCAGTCCAATGACAAAGAGGACGATTGCCAGCCCAAGGGTGATCGCAAAGGATCCAGCCTCTGAGATCCAGCGGTGTCTCTCCCGCCTTTGTCATCACAGAAACCGATACCCAGCCGAGAGCATTTCCAATGGTTCCCCAGATACCAACCACCAATGATAAACTGCTGTCTTCATCCAACCATTCCCCGGTAAATAACGATAATCGCAAAAGATTGCCCAGCCAAGAGCAACAAAAAATGTACCCGGAAGGAAAAAGATCTGCGTATAAATTGGATTATCGATAGCAAACATAACCATCATCAGATAAAACCAAATCGTATCCCATGCCACCGTCAGAAGTGCTTTCTGGTTCACCAGCGTCTCCGGCAAGTCTAACTGTTTTACCACCAATGGCGCAAAAACCAAAGAAAGACCAAACATCGTTGAGCAGGCAATCTCGCCAAACGTAATCCAGTTGCCATGGTCAAAAAACATTTCCACAATAAAATCAAAAGAATCAATGCAGCTGTCGATGCCACAATGGTCTTTGCCGCCTTTCTTTCCTCGCGATAACAGTGGAACTACTGTAAAACCTGCCACTAATAGCATAGATGCCATAATTGCCGCATCCGTCTTTAAATCAGAATAGCCCGGAAGTGTCATGAGAAGCGCAATGACAATTGGTAACAATAAGAGTCCTGCAATAACTACTGCTGTCTTATATGCCAACGTACGCTCCTTTTTGCATGGTGTTCCAGCACTTCTTTTGTCTCATCTGCAAGTGCCATATCCATTTCCGTCTCATCCATTTCCTGCAACAGTGTTTTACGTACGGCATTCCTGCAGATGGTTTTCCACCATCTTGCGACTTGCGCCACTACACACACCATCATGATAGAGTGGCAAAATATCCTGCACTACCTCACACGGTAATTTCTGTTCTATATTACTCATCTTCTTCTAACCTCTCTTTTATTTTTATTCTTGCACGGTGATACGTCACACGCGCCCAACTATCTGTTTTTCGAAATATCGAAGCAATTTCCGCAAATGACAATTCTCCAAAAACACGAAGTTCAAACACTTCTTTATATGGTTCTTCCATATCATGCAAAAATCCGATGAATAGACAACGAAGTTTCACGTACGACAAAATCCTCCGTCACATCCGAAGCACACACTGCCTCCCTCTCTGGTTCCACAGCATCTGCAATTCTGCCATTTTTACGGAAGTAATCATAACACTGATTTTTCGCAATCGCGCACAACCAGGTGTATGGGCTGGATGACCCTTCGTATTCACTTTTGTAGTCATTGCTTTCACAAAGGTATTTTGCGTGATTTCTTCTGTTGCAGCAGGATTTTTTACGATATTCATCACGTACGAATATACCTTCATAAAATACGTTCGATATAATTTCTCGGTATCCAGTCTTTTCTCACCTTCCTTTCCCTTTTTTCATAGGTTAGACGATGTTTTTCCTATTTCGTTACAAAAAAACTTTAAAATTTTTCCACTTTTTAAAAATCCATTGAATTTCCGCCATTATTATACTATAATGAAGCAGATTTAGAAATGGATAGTACCCATAAAAAGCAATGATGAAGAAAGTAGTGCAGTCAGGTTCTGACAGAGAGAGAAACATTTGCTGGAAGTTTCTTGAGAACGGATTACATGAAGACCACTTCGAAGCTGTGCGCAGAAGGATGATTCCGAAGCGTTACCGGATAGCCCCGTTACAGGCTGCAAGAGTAAAAATTAAGTGGTGGAACCTTAGATGTGTAGCAAGCACCCTTAGATGATGTATCAGTCTATGGGTGCTTTTTTCATACTAAAAATGAAAAGGAGAATGAAAATGGTAAATTTCAAAGAAGACGAGCGTCTGAATACGCTGAACCACTCATGTGCCCATGTGATGGCACAGGCAATCAAGCATCTTTACCCACAGGCTAAATTCTGGGTTGGACCAGTTGTCGCAGAAGGTTTCTATTATGATATTGACCTTGGCGATGACGTTATCCGTGATGAAGACATCGAAGCAATCACAAAGGAAATGAAGAAAGTCATCAAATCCGGCAAAAGATCATCCGCCGCGAAGTTTCCAAGGAAGAAGCCTTGGAAATGTTTAAGGATGACCCTTACAAGTTAGACCTGATCGAGGATCTTGAGGATGGCAATATCACGGTTTACGATCAGGGCGATTTTACGATCTGTGCCGTGGACCGCACGTAGACAATGTAAAACTTTGCAGAAACTTCAAGCTGATCCGTCACTCCGGTGCTTATTGGAAGGGCGACAGCAAGAACAAGATGCTCCAGCGTATCTACGGCGTATGTTTCCCAACACCGGAAGAACTGGATGCACATTTGCAATTATTAGAGGAAGCAAAGGAAAGAGATCACAGAAAAATCGGAAAGGACATGAACCTCTGTTTATGGTTGATGATCTGGTTGGCCGTGGACTTCCGATGTTCCTGCCAAAGGGATACACCATCTGGCAGGAATTAGAAAACTATATCAAGCGTAAAGAGAGAAAAACTCGGTTATCTCCATGTTATGACTCCATGTGTCGGCACGGTAAATCTTTACAAGACATCCGGTCACTGGGATCATTATAAGGAGAACATGTTCCCGGCAATGGAAATGGAGGGAGAGTCCTTTGTCCTCAGATCCGATGAACTGCCCGCACCACATGATGATCTATGCAAACAGAATGCACTCCTACAAAGATCTGCCGATCCGTATCGGTGAGATCGCTCATGATTTCCGTTATGAGTCCAGCGGAACCTTAAAAGGGTATCGAACGTGGCCGTCATTTCTGCCAGAATGATGCCCATCTGTTTGTAACACCAGAGCAGATCAAGGATGAATTTACCAGCGTTGTAAATCTGATCTTTGATACCTACAAGGATTTCGGAATTACCAATTACCGTTGTGTACTGTCTCTGCGTGATCCGGCAAACAAAGAAAAGTATCATGATGATGATGAAATGTGGAATACAGCAGAAGATGCACTGCGTGATGTATTAAACAGTATCGGCATCGAATACACCGAGGAGATCGGCGAGGCTGCTTTTTCTATGGTCCGAAACTTGACGTAAACGTACAGCCTGCAGTCGGCAATGAGATCACACTTTCTACCTGTCAGTTGGACTTCTGTCTGCCAGCCAAGTTCAACCTCTATTATATTGACAGCAACGGCGAAAAGCAGACACCGGTCGTATTGCACCGTGCCATCCTTGGATCTTTGGATCGCTTTATTTATATCCTGGAAGAGACCAAGGGAAATCTTCCTACCTGGCTTGCTCCTGTTCAGGTTCGCGTTATGCCGGTCAAGACAGATGACGACGGTCTGAATGCTTATGCGCAGGAAATCGTAGATGCCCTGGAAGATGCAAATGTCCGCGTAGAACTTGACGACCGTGCCGAAAAACTCGGCTACCGCATGCGTGAAGGTCAGGTACAAAAAGTACCTTATCTGCTGGTTGTCGGATTTAATGAAAAGGATGACCGTACCGTTTCCTTCCGTCTGCATGGCGAAAAAGAAACGACTGTGCTTCCATTAGACGAATTCGTTGAAAAATCAAAAGCTGAAATTGCTGAGAAATCAAAAGAACATATTCATGTAAACTAGAACAAACACAAAAGGTGATACCCTGATGCACTATAATGATCAGGGTATCCTTTTTTAATTGTCATCCGTAAAGGGGCTTTTATGAAAAACAAACGCCAAATAGCAGAAATTGTTATGATTCTGTCCTTTATTTTTGATTCGTACCACCTAAGTGTTCTTTTGCAAATATGGCGGTACCAGACGTCATCTATTATGGATGTTTTTCGGTTTGCTCGTCTTCAGTGGCGCACTCATTCTGCGACAAACAACAGAACCTGCGACTATGAAAAACAAAACTGCATTTATTGTTAAATTAACTTCTGTCATTGCAGCATGTGTTCTCTTTTCCAGCAGTATCATTTATTCTGCAATCCCTTATCATGGTGCTTTGTCGTGGAAAATTCAAGATTTAATACATACACGCGAAGTTACATTGACACATAATAATGTTTTTGACACTGGTATAGAAGGCATTCTGGATGATTTGACTGCCGCATTAAACCTTCCGGAAAAACTCTATATTGCAGAACAATTTACTGTAGATTTTGACGGTACTGGAAAAAATAAGTGCAATCGAAGGTTTCTTATATGGAAAAGATGAGAACAATCAGACGCGCACCTATTTAATCAGTTACAATGCCAAAAAAGCAAAAAAATTTATGTTAATATGGATGGTATGCATCGGCAGATTTTGATACAGACTCCTTACTGTCTCCTATGATTGATGTGCTTGCACTGGCCAACTGGAAAGAACAGGTGGCAGAGTGGGGAACAAACTTATGATGGCTCCACCTACCAATTACTATATTTAGGAAATCGTTCTTTTGAAATAAAAGATGGTCTCGTTGCGGTTTCCGGAGATCGTTCCGAAATCCAAAAAGTTTAAATGCTGGTGGGTCTGTAAAGGATATGAAGTATCCTTACACATGCCAGAGCCTGATACGGTTACACCAGTACGTTATATGGCTAACCCTAAATACACTTCTTTGCAGGAACAAAAAGAACAGGAACAAACGGATGCTTCTACTAAAAACTCCTCAGAAATTGGCAAATGTTATACCGACGAAGATGGTATACAATATTTTTATCTCACAGAACAAATGGGTTGGAAATTTAAGATTTTAGATGCTGCTGCAGGAAGCCGTTTTTATGGCTTGCAGAAAAACAACAGACGGCGGAAACACATGGAGATTGATCACCGAAGATCCCTTTGTCGGAAATATCGGTGTCAGCGAAGGTCTCTGTATTCTATGATGAGAATAATGGCATCATTGGTCTGACATGTGCGGGGCAAGATTGGTCCAACCTTTATCGAACAACAGATGGAGGGAAAACTTTTACAAAAATAGAATTTCCAGGTGCTACAACCGGCGAATTCTACTTTGATATGCCACGAAAAGATAAAGATCAGTTGGTCGTTTTAGCAAGACCGGAAGGCTCTGGTGATACCACGGGTGTAAAATATATTTCTACTGATGGTGGCGCAACATGGAACAAGGCTAGAGACTTTTAGTCTCCAGCGCTTTTCTTATGCTTTATATCGCTTTCTTTTTCCTTCTTTTTCAGATGGTTGAGCCATGCCTGCGGAAGTCCCATCGCAAGGATGATACCGATAACAATCGCCCCTGCCGTCTCAACTGTCTCAGTTCCTTTGATCGAAAACATTTCCATATTACCGCTGATTAGATAAAAAGGCTGCATAGTAAATCCCGGCTCCCGGCACCAGCGGGGAATATCCCTGACAACAGATATACCGTTGCCGGATGCTTGCGAAGTACCGCGAAAGAGCGTGAAAGCAAGGTCAAGGCCAGTGTTGCCACAATCGTTGCCAACATCAGATGCCAGCCCTGCTGTGAATGCAGATATTCATAGACAAACCAGCCCACCACCTGTCAACCCACATAAACCCCATTCTGATTTAGGTGCTTGAAACAGAACAGCAAAAGGCTAACGTCGCAATCATAGCAATGATAAAATGCAAAAAAATCGTCCCAATCATGACATAGCACCTCCCAAACTCTGAAAAATATAGATTGTCAGGCCAACGCCAACCGAAATAAAGAGTGCAGTCAAAAGCGCGTCCAAGAGATGGATCGCACCTGACAGATAATCACTATTATAGAAATCACGGATGGAGGTCGTAAAGGCAATGCCCGGTACAAGTGGCATGATACAGCCGATCGCTATCTTGTCCTGCGAAACCGGAAGTCCCATACACATAGGAAGCAGGCTCAGGGCTGTTACAAACATACTACAGATTAGCAGATTGGCAAAGCGCCCAACATGGTGTTTTCAAACCATAACATCAAGAGTTGTAATAAAAGACCAATGCCAAATGCAATGGATCCATCCAAAAATTCGCTCGAACAAAATGGCAAAACCACCGGATCCGAAATACCGGTACATAGGACACGAATCCAGAGTGGATCCTTCTTGTGATGTATAATGGCATCCATACGATCCCCAAGCCTCAGATATCGTACATTTCTTATCACAAATGTCTCTGGCTAACTGGTTGAGTTTTGATATCTTGAGCAGATTTACACTGCCTAAGGGCACATGCCGAATCATGCTACAGGCATCTTCCTTTCCCCTCATTGGCACTGGCAAAGATACCATTGGATAGCACGTATACATCATAATCCTCTAACTGATAAGCCGCCATGATCTTCATAACGGTATCTTCCACGCGGTGATCTCACCGCCATTTTGAAGCATGGCAGCGCCGATTTCCACTGCCAGCGTTAATATATCTCTAGTTTCATTCATGCTATAAGTTCCTCACTTTGGTTATTTGTATCACTTGCGCACCAGACTGCACACCACCTCACAGTGATCGGTCAGCGGGAACATGTCATAAGGACGCATCTTTTCCACCTTATATCCCCGACGGAACCACTTCAGATCCCCGCTAAAGTCTGCGGATTGCAGGAGACGTAAACCACGCGCTCCGGCGCAAGTGCAATGACGGAGTCAATAAACTCCTTGGTACTTCCTGCACGCGGCGGATCCATCAGAACCACATCAAAATGTTCCTTATTGCCTGCTGCTTTGCAAATATATTCTGTGGCATCCTCACAGACAAACCGTATATTTCTTGCCTGGTTGGTCTTTGCATTGGTAATGGCATCACGCACGGCATCGCGATTCAATTCCACACCAACCACTTCTTTCGCATCACGAGATGCAATCAATCCTATCGTTCCCGTTCCACAATAGGCATCCAAAACTATCTCTTTTCCGGTCAGACCAGCCATGTCAAGGGCTCCCTGATACAGATGTTTGGTCTGTATTGGATTTACCTGATAAAAAGACTTTGCAGAAATACGGAAACGCATGCCCATAAGTTCATCTACAATATACCCCCTTACCATAAAGCACCTTCTCCTGTTCGCCAAGCACCATACTTGTATTACGCCCATTGATATTTAAAACAACCGTCGTAATTTCCGGATGCATTTTTCGTAAAGCCTTAACAAAGTTGTTCTTTGATGGCATAACTGGTGATGCCAATACTAAAACTACCATCACTTCCCCGGTCGCATGTGCATGACGTACCAGTACGTGACGTAATAAGCCATAACCAGTATCTTCATTATATGGCTTTATCTTAAACGACCGCAAAAGTCCTCGAATATCACGAATAATAGCAGTTGATCCCTTATTCTCTAACAAACAGGATCCGATATCTACAACGCGATGACTATCTTTTCTCATATGTACCACAGATAACCTCTCGCCATTTTTCTTCTGCGCATACACCGCATGCACTTTATTGCGATAATAATATGGATAAGACATGCCGACGATCGGTTCGACCTTACCAAATTCCCGCAGTAACTTTGCTACGCGTTTTTCCTTTTTTTTGTAATTGTTCCTCATATGGTATGCCGCTATACTCACAACCGCCACATTTCTTATGATAAGGGCACTCCTGTCTCTCTCGTATCATTCTTTTGCATTTTCTTGTTGTAGCCTGCCTGTTTTTCTCTGTCATCTTTTTACCCCGCGATCCACTGTCCCAGCAATGCAGCCAAAACTCCTAATACTAAACTACCTATCATATAAATAAGCGCCACGCCCATATGCCCATCCTGTACCAAAGAGGATGACTCATAAGCAAAGGTGGAAAACGTCGTAAATCCACCACACAAACCTACCTTTAAAAACAATGCTACCTGGGGTGGCAGATCAACACGCTTTCCCAAGCATACCGAAAGAAAGCCCAGCAGAAAAGCACCGATAAGATTGATCAAAAATGTCTTTATCGGAAAGCCATTTCCTGTATCCAGCGGCAGCAGACCAACCAGATAGCGCAAAATACTTCCTACAAATCCTCCAAGACCAACCATAAAACAATTCCAGATCATATCTCTCCTCTTCTCTCATTCCAAAGATCTCATACCCTAACAGTATAGCATATGCCGGGGTCGATCTGCTGTTTTTCTTTCACATCTTTTATCCTACCTGCTGCTCCATCGTCTCCTCCACCCAGGGAACTCTGGCGGAAAGCACGACCGCGGAAGCATTCTCCACATTCTCCTCATTATCATCAAAAAAGATGTGTGCCCCAAATGCCTCCAAGACCCGGCTCTTATCCATCCCTCCCAGAAAAAGGCCTGGTCGATCCGAATCCCCCATGCCCGTAAGGTACGGATCGCGCGTTCATGTGCCGGAGCACTCCGCGCCGTGACAAGGGCTGTGCAGATCCGCGGTATTCCGGCATCCTCTTTCCAGCCTTCCCGCATTTCTTCTGTCCTCTGCTGCAATTCTGAGATCAACTGCAAAACATGGGCAAAAGGTCCCGGACGCAGCGGGACATCTGCCAGTTCTCTTTCCTGTGCACAAAAAAGCCTCCACTCCCTGTTCTTGAAACGTACGCTCTGCTTCCCCGGAAAATAAGACTGCGTCCCCATCAAAGGCTATGCGGATTTCCAAGGGCTGCCTGATGCCCCCGCATATAGGCTTGCCGATAGGTTCCCAGGAAAGTCCTTGTCGAAACAGCATGCCCCCCATTTTCCATCGCTCCTCTGGGCAGTAAGACACCGGCGGCTATCCCTGATTGCAGGGCGTTCTTGACCTCCTCTGCATTAAAGGATAAATATAGATCCACGCCATAGGCACGCAGATAGGGGCGCAATGGCACCCCACCGGTCAAGGCTGCCCGCGTGATATCCAGCCCATAATATTCGATCGAGTGAAAAATGCGGAGTGCCGCGTCCGCACTATTTTTAGACATAATGACTACTTCGATCTGCCGGCTGTCCCTCTCCCGGTTCAAGGCAAGAAAAGCCTGAATTAAGGAAAAACGCCGCTCCCGGTGCTAAACTTCTTTTTCATGTGCGATCTGATAATCCACATAAGCCTCCACCCCCTGACTTTCAAAGATCGCATTTTCCTCTTCCAAATCGAACAAGGCACGGCTGGATATGCCGATCATAAAATTTTCTGCAGCAAAAAACACCCCTTTCACCAGATGTCATCCATTTCCTGTGATTCCATCTTAGCAAAAGAGGTGTCCCATTATTGTCTCTACTTGTTACTTCTTCTCCAGATATGCATCTTGTCGGCTTCTTCGATCAACCAATCTCTGAAACCGGATGTGCAATGGAAATGATCTTCTCCGTTCGTTCCCATGTCGACAATCCCTTGAGGCAGACCTTGCCATATTCGGTTACCAGATAGTGCGTGTTGGCTCTGGTATCTGTAACGATGGATCCCGGTGCCAATGTCGGCTGAATACGGGATTCCACGGTGCCGTCCTTTCTGGTAAAGGTGGAAGAACAGCATACGATACTCTTACCGCCATGTGACATATATGCACCCATAACGAAATCCAGTTGTCCGCCTGCACCGCTAATATGCTTGGTTCCGCAAGAGACTCTGCGTTGATCTGTCCGAACAGCATCAAAATCAACTGCATTGTTGATTGAAATAAAATTATCCAGTTTAGCAATGTTTCACATCGTTCGTATAATCTACCGGTGCGCTCATCAATTCCGGATTTTCGTCCAGATAATCATACATTTTTTCGTGCCGGCACCAAATGCGTATGTCTGACGGAAGCGGTCAATATTCTTCTTGGATCCATTGATCTTGCTCCGCACGCGCAATATCGACAAAAGCATCCACATACATTTCTGTATGCACGCCCAGCATCCTTCGATCCGATTCGGCGATCAGGGATCCAACCGCGTTCGGCATACCACCGATACCAAGTTGTAGACAAGCGCCGTTCGGGATCTCATCCACGATCAATTTTGCCACTGCCTTATCAATATCGGTGGCAGGACCACCACCGCCGAGTTCACCGATTGCAGGGTTTTCTCCTTCCACGATCGCATCCACCTGGGAAATATGTATGCCTTCTTCCATGCCGCCAAGACAACGAGGCATGTTCTCATTGACCTCAACGATGATATGTTTTGCCGTTTCGCAAATCGCCATCAAATGGGATGCATTCGGGCCGAAATTGAAGTAACCATGCTTATCCATTGGTGCAACAACAAACATAGCAACGTCATCCGGCTGAATGTTCTCTCTAATAACGTGGCAGTTCAGAATAGCGAAGCGGGCTATAGTATGCGCAGCCTCTGGCAATGAGTTTTCTCCAAACCTCCCATATGCCATGAGTTCCAGCAAAATGCTCCCCTGCATCCTCTCGTTCAAAGATAGCCAGTGGCTTTAATAAGATACCACCGCGCACCTTGACATCACGCAATTCATCCGTACGTCTTGCCAATGCCCGATCCAGGGCATCCGGTGTTCCTGTACACCAACCATAATCTACCCAGTCCCCCGACTGCACAACTTTAACAGCCTCATCTGCCGTTTTTAGTTTGCTCTGATATTCCTGCGAAAAATCCATTTCCGTAACCTCCTCACAAGATTGTTAAAATTTACCATACTTTTATACTACCACCTTATGCCACGAATTACAATATTTTTAGTATAAGAAAAGACACCGGATCATCTCCGGTGTCCATTTATTCCTCTATTTCTTCCAGCGCCCGCTTCGCCTGCAAGAGGGCTTCCATGAAATAGTCCCGCTCCTCCTCGGAAAGTTCCTGCGCAAGCACTTCCTCGTATGACGCTACCAGTCCCTCCAGTGCACGGTCACTGCCCGCATGCACATCCAGGATTGCCTCGGATTCATAGGCTGCATTGTAGTACCAGAGAGCCGCCTCTTTCGCATCACCGGCATCGCTATAGTAATCCCAATTCTGCGCAGATCTCACTGGATGGCTTATCTGTCATCTCTTTGATGGCGATCTTGAAAAAGTCCCGCCCCCTCCCAGCCTGCGATATGTCCGAAGCAGGATAGCAGCAGCGCGCGAGCGTTTATCTGCCTGACTCTCTGTCTCATAGATCCTTAAAAAATAAGGACATGCATCCATAAGATCAAGAATATCCCCGGTCTTATACAACTCCATGGCATACATCCGCTGCAACTTATCCGACAGCCCGCCATCCCCTGCGATTGCCTTGGTAAAAATAGAAAAATCCCGCTTACTGTGTAGATTTTCCGGCATATGACTGATCACGATATCACTGTCAAAACGACCGGATCCAGACGCACCGTCTCATGCACCGGATCGATCCATGTAAATGTCCGCAGGCGTTTGAAGAGTTTCGGACGGTATTCCATCTTGGCATTCAAGACTGTATTATAGTCCGTCACCGTATGATACTTCATCTGCACGATCTCAACTTCCGGCAGGAGTGCCGCTTTCAGTTTCAGAAAAGCCTGCCGGTTTTCCTCGTCTAAGACCTCGTCCGCATCTGGCGCATAAGATGTAATCCATGCTTGCCTTAGAAAAAGGAAAAATTACGGGCTGCCGCAAAATCATCCTGCCAGACAAAATCGTAGATCTGCTCGGTATAGCGTGCGGCGATCTCCTTTGTCGCATCCGTCGATCCTGTGTCTACAATAATGATCTCATCCACAAGATCTGCGACGGAATCCAGACACCTTGCCAGCACCCTTTCTTCATTTTTTTACGATCGTACACAAACTGATTGTCGTATCCTGCATCTGCCTGCTCCTATCTTTTGTCTATCCACCATAAACCATATAATTGCAAAAATTCCTTCTAACGATCCGGATATTGCTCCTCTACAAATCTGCGCAATACCGGAATGCTCCTCTTGACCTTTTTCCGTATCAATGCAGTAAGCCATACGGAAATACCCCGGCACACCAAAAATTATCAGACGGGCACCAGGATCGGATCGTATTCCCTTTGCCTTCTGGCAAAGACATTAGCATTTTCCTCAAGTGCCTTTGGGAAAATATAAAAAAGGTACCTCCCGGACGCACCACCGTAAAGCCCAGGTCTACCAAGGTATCATACAAAAGATTCATATTGGTCTCATAAACGGAAAGATCACTTGTCTCATCAACACGCGTGCCACAGCCAGTTGCACCGAAGATGACGGACAGTTGTGTCCGGTTCCACGGCTGATTTGCGCCATGACGGCACTAAAAGATGCGCATCCACCGCCTTTGGATTGACTGCCACATAACCCATACGCTCGCCCGGAATACTCAGACTCTTGGAAAAGAATAGCAGGAGAGCGTGTTGTCATAATAGCGGCTCGGATACGGCACGCTTTTTTCCATCAAAGGCAATCTCACGGTATGGTTCATCGCCGATCAAAAAGCATCTCATGTCCGAATGCCTTTTCCTTTTTGACGCAAAAGATCTGCCAAATGCTCTATGGTCTCCTCCGAATAGACGATACCGGACGGATTGTTTGGTGTATTGATGAGCACCGCCATCACGTCCCCTGTCAGCATTTCCTCAAAAGCCTCAAAATTGATGGAAATCCTTGGTATGTGCCGGCACAACCTCTAACTTTGCCCCCGGTTCCTTCAACGCAAGGTGTATATTCCGGGAAAAATGGTGCAAGGTCAGCACCGTGTCGCCCGGTTTGTAACCGCACGCAGGGCATGCGCCAATGCGCCTGCTGCACCACTCGTCATAAAGATATGTTCCATGCCGTACTGCATGCCAAAGCGCCAGTTCAGGCTCTCTGCGACCGCTTTGCGCACCGAAGGAATGGTGGTAGACGGGCTGTAACCGTGCAGTTCCATGGGATTCATGGTCTCATGCATGTCAATGATCGCCTTGGTATAATCCTCGGCACAAGGCACGCTGGGATTGCCAGACTGTAGTCAAAAAAAACATTGTCATACCCGATCTTCTCTCCCCTTTTTGTCGCGTATTCACTCAATTCACGGATGATGGATTTGCCGCTCAACATCGCCTTGTAAGTTTCGTTTATCATCTTTTACATCTTTTCCTTTCTATATTTTCCGGTAAAATTTATGAAAAAAACCGCAGTCCGATCAAAGACTGCGGCATTTTTTTATTTTATTCCTTCAAATTCATATCCGGCATCTTTTTACTGCGGCAGCAAGCACATCCTCGGCTACCGGTGCGCTCATCTTGACCACGACCTCGCATGCCTCATGATGCGCCCTTGCCTCGGTCACACCGTCGATCTTCTCCAGTGCTTCCTTTACGTGTGCCTCGCAATGTGCACACATCATTCCTTTAACTTTTAATGTTTCTTCCATGTCAGAATTCTCCTTATCTATCTTTTCTTTTTTGATCCGCCTTTGTCTTGTCTTCTATTATAACAGTATCTTGCGCTTCTGTAACGTGCGATTTTACTTTTGTCCTTTGACTTTTTTATCCCGCTCGGTACTGTAAATATCGACAAAATTCAAACGCAGGGCGTTGGTCACGACGCAGAAACTGGAAAGGCTCATTGCCGCCGCACCAAACATCGGGTTTAACTCCCATCCGGTAAACGGATACCAGAGTCCGGCTGCCAACGGAATACCAATGGCATTGTAGAAAAATGCCCAAAAGAGGTTTTCGTGGATATTCCGAAGCGTTCTACGGCTCAAGCGGATGGCGGCTGCCACATCCGTAAGACGGCTGTTGACCAGCACCACATCAGCGGCATCTATGGCAATATCCGTACCTGCGCCAATGGCAACACCAACATCCGCTCGCGTCAGAGCAGGGGCATCATTGATACCGTCGCCTACCATCATGACGTGACCATCTTGAGAGAAGCGGCGGACCACTTCTTCTTTGCCATCCGGCAGAACCCCCGCGATGACCTCGTCTACGCCTGCACGCGCTCCGATCGCCTGGGCTGTCTCTACCCTGTCGCCCGTCAGCATGACGACATGCACGCCCATATTTTTCAGTTCTGCGATCGCCTGCGGACTGTCCTCTTTCATCTCATCTGCCACACAGATCGTACCGTAAAATTGATCCTGGCTGGAGAAAAAGAGCGGTGTCTTTCCCTGCTTTGCCAAAAAGTTCGATCTCATGGCTCTTTGCAAAAAGCAGAAAAAAGAGTCCTTTGCAAGCGGTGCGATAAATTCTTCCTTGCCACCGTAAATGCGTTTGCCACGCCACAGCCCCCGACAGACCATTGCCTGCCATGCTCTCAAATCCCTCTACCGGATCCGAGACAATGTTTTTGTGCCTCCGTAGGCGATCACTGCTTTGGCAAGCGGATGTTCGCTCTTGCTTTCCAAGGATGCCGCCAGTGCCAGTAATTCCTCTGCCGAAATGCTTTCCTGCGGTACGATATCAGTCACCTTTGGTTGACCCTTAGTGATCGTACCTGTCTTATCTAAGACAACTGTTGTCGTCTTACCTGCCTGTTCCAGAGAAGTTGCATTCTTAAAGAGGATGCCCTTCTTGGCACCGACACCGTTGCCGACCATGATCGCTACCGGCGTTGCCAGTCAAGCGCACACGGGCAGGAGATCACCAGTACGGCAATGGCACGGGAAAGTGCAAAACCAAAGGTCTGTCCGACAGCAAGCCAGATCAAAAATGCCACCAGAGCGATACCTAAGACTGCCGGGACAAAAATACCGGATATCTTGTCTGCCACCTTGGCGATCGGTGCCTTGGTTGCCGATGCATCACTGACCATGTGAATGATCTTGGCAAGTGTGGTATCCGAGCCGACACGCGTAGCCTTTGCGGTAATAAAACCGGAAGCATTGATGGTCGCAGCCGTCACTTCATCGCCCACCTCTTTGTCTACCGGGATACTCTCACCGGAGATCGCGGATTCATCAATGGCGCTTTGTCCCGAAAGGATCACGCCATCCACCGGAATGCTCTCGCCCGGACGTACCACAAAGACATCATCCACCTTGACCTGATCGATCGGCACCTTTTTCTCTGCACCATCCACAAGGATCGTTGCCTGTTTTGGTGCCAGTTCCATCAGCCCACGCAGAGCATCGGTCGTCCTTCCCTTTGGAATATGCCTCCAACATCTTTCCGACCGTGATCAAGGTCAGGATCATGGCTGCCGATTCAAAATAGAAAGAATCCAGATACTTCATAACGCCGTCCATATCGCCTGCCATCTGTGCCCCGGTCATAGCGAAAAGGGCGTAGACACTATAGCCAAAAGATGCGCCCGCTCCCATGGCTACCAGGGTATCCATATTGGGAGACTTGTGCCATGCGCTGGTAAAAAGCCGCTGATGAAGAACTTTTGATTGATGACCATGACCGCCACCGTCAAAAGCAACTGATACAAGCCCATTGCCACATGATTGCCTGCCATAAAGGATGGCAAAGGCCAGCCCCACATCATATGTCCCATAGAAACATACATGAGCGGCAATAAAAAGCAAGGGATGCGATCAGGCGGTTGCGCAAAGTACGAAAGGCTTTCTTTGTGTGCTCGCCAACTGGTCGGCTTCACTTGCTCCACTCTTAGCCTGCGCCTGTCCTCCCTGTCCATCTTCTTTTAAGGATGCACCATAACCGGCTTCTGTGACTGCGGCGATAATGGCTCCGCTATCCGCATGTCCTTCCACATTCATGGAATTGGTCAACAGGTTGACCCTACATCCGTCACGCCGTCCACATTTCGCACGACCTTTTCTACGCGCGCCGAACATGCCGCGCAGGACATTCCCGTTACGTCATATTTTTGCATGTCTGTCCTCCTTATTTCATCAATTTCTGTAAGGTAACGACCAGTTCGTCCACCTTTTCATTCTTGCCTTCCCGGATATCATTTGCAACACAGGTCTTGATATGGTTGGCAAGCAAAACTTTATTAAAACTATTGAGAGCAGATGTGATCGCGCTGACCTGGGTCAAAATATCCACGCAATAGGCATCGTTTTCCACCATGCCTTTGACCCCTCGCACCTGACCTTCAATACGGCTCAAACGGTTCATCATATCTTTATATTCTTTCTCATCGCGCACTTTTTTATTACAAGAACTGTAGTGCGGACAGGTATTTTCCATCTTTTTCTTCCATCTCTTTCTCCTTTCTTCGGATTGTAGCATACCGTAGGGACACTCCATGTGGCAAAAGGAACGTCCCTACGGTCTGGATTATATACCCCATGGGGTATATGTCAAGAGGACACTATTTATTTTTTGCGAAAGAAAAAGGCTTCCGCACCCATGTACGAAAGCCTTGTCTGTTCAAATATTCTTATCTGTTCATTTCGAAACAGGACCTTTTGCGTTGTTGTCTGCAATGACATATTCCACCTCATGCAGATCAGATGACGGCAGATCTCCCGGAATGGTATTTTTTGATAGCACTGCAGGCATTACCAAAAGCAAGTGCCTTCCTGCAATCCATATCGGAAGAAAGCAGGCCATATAGCATACCGCCACAATAAGCATCCCCACTGCCGATGCGGTCAACTACATCGATCTTCTCATAAGGCTGCTCGGTATAGAAGGTATCACTCTTTGCCTCGTAGATACAGAGCCAAAACTGTGCTGCTTTGGACTGTGTACCACACGCTGGGTGGATGCCACGATACGGATCGGATACTCAGCGGTAAAGGAGCGCATGATGTCTTCTGGGATCCTTCCTTTAAAAAGGTCAGGCGCGCCGTATCCTCAGAGCAGAAAAAAGATATCACATATGGCAGGATCTGCTCAATACATGCCTTTGCCTCGGCTCCTGTCCATAAGTTGAGTCGGAAGTTGACATCAAAGGAGATCAGGGCCCCCTGCCTCCTTGAAACGCTTGATCGTTTCGATGGCACAAGTCCTTGCTTCCGGACAAAGTGCTAGGTGATGCCGGATACATGGAAACACCGGGTAGACTTATACATATCCTCCGGGAACTCGTCGATCGAGATCCTGGTGATGGAACTGTGCTTTCGGTCATAGACTACCTGCGGTTTTCTAGGGAAGGTAGCACTCTCATAAAAATAAGCACCAAGTCTTGCATCCTCCGTGTGATCCCATACCAGATAGTCATCGCTGACATTCATGGAACGCACCTTACTTCTTGCCAGTTCCCCGATCGCATTTGCCGGCAGTTTAGAAATAATACCGGTATGCAGTCCCAAGAGGGAAACCCCGGATGCGACATTTAATTCCGCGCCGCCCACGTGACTTTCAAATTCTGTGCTTCTTACGATTCTTTTTTATTTTCCTTTGGTGAAAGGCGAAGCAAGACCTCTCCCAATGTCAACAGATCAAATTTTTCCATTTCCTTTTCCTCCTATCGCTTCTGCTTTGGATGCTGCTCATAAAACTTTTGTTTTTCCTGATACATGGCATTTTCAGCCTCTGTCATCATGGCATCAAAATCCTCTATCTCCTCACACCAGCACCAGCCGATAGATGCTGATGCCAGTTGACCCAAGCACATCTTGCTGCGCAATTCTTCCACCTGCTTTGCGAAAATCCTTTTCACTGCGTCCGAATACACAGACTACAAACTCATCCCCGCCCATACGACAGCACATGTCGATCGGAAACACTGGCGGATCGATCGCCGCCTCCATGATCGTCTGATCGCCCCTTGCATGTCCGTAGTGGTCATTCATATATTTGAGCCCATTCAGGTCACAGTAGAGGACCCCTGCCTCTTTTTCTCCTTCCATCATATGTTTGCCGCAGAACTGCGTCATATAATAGCGGTTATAAAGTCCCGTCAAAGTATCACGATCTGCCATATAATTGGCAACCTCCACATTGTGACGCAACTGCTCCAGAGTATTCTGCAAGGTCGTTGCCAGCACGCCGACCTCATCCTGACCGCCCGCCTCGATCTTGACATTCCAATCGCCGCCTGCCACCTGTTTGGCAGCCTCTGTCAGACCACGCAAAGGCTTTGTGATGCGGTGCACCATATGTATGCCCGCGATCGACGCGATCAAAAGCACGACAAAGAGGATCACCAGACACTGCATGGCAAGGCTATTGCGCGAAACATCAATCTCCGATGCCGGTGCACATAAGACCAGATACATGTTATTGGTCAGTTTTTTGTAAACCAGGCGCTTGGATGCTCCCTTCCAGGTATAGGAATAGATCTTTCCCTCTATGCGCTCTGTATCTAAGATGTCGTGAACCTGCGTCAGATTATCGTCAAACTGATCGACCGTGATCCCGTTTTCATAGTCCTTGTGATAGACCAGATCTCCGTCATCGGAAACCAAAAGGCATACCCGGTATCATAAGCCGAAAGATTTTTGACCGAATCCTGTAATTTTTCCATGCTGATATCCATACCGATCGCACCGATCAGCGTATCATCCCGGTAAATAGGGATAACATAGGATGTCATATAGACACGGGTATTCTGGTTGTAGTAAGGCTCCATCCGATCGCCTGTCCCTGCTCGATCGGCTCATAGTACCAGCCCACATGCTCACGGTCGGTCGGATCGTATGCCTGGATATCGGTCGGTGCCCGTTCCGTAAACTTTCCGATGGCATTCTTTACCAGAAATACACCCTGCGTCGTCCGGAAAATATCCGGATTCAGTCGCATATAAATAGAAACTGCGGCAGAGGTGTTGCGTGCCGTATTATCCAGTTCGTCATGCACATGCTGCATATAATCTTCCATGTATTCCGTATCGTTCCACATAGATCATCCGGTGAAAGCCTTCTGGAAACATAAGAATAATCCATGTCGACCGAACTGGCGTCTCTTTTAACATCAGATTGATCTCGCTCGCCTTCTGTTCGCAGAGCAGATTCATGATCTGTGAAGAATCCTCATTGATGACCCGCTGCGCACTGGCGATCCCGGCACCGCCGATCATGCCGGATGCCAAGATGATGCTGACCAGTAAAAGTGTCAGAAACCGCTTTTGCAGTGTGTGTTTATACCCATTCTTTTGTGCTTTATTTTTCATTGTAAACCGTTCCCAATTATCTCTTATCTGCCTGTCTTCCCCTAGAAATTCTTATACCGTATCCGCTTAAAACAGATCACATAAGTAATGATATGTGCGCTGAGCGTGATCGCCCAGGTGATCGGATACGCCATATATAAAATCCCTCTGTATGGTGTATCTGAAAGATCGTTGCGATCCAGACCAGACGCAGCCCGCAAGCCCCAACGATGGACATGATCATAGGCAAAATGGATTTGCCGATGCCTCGTAAACATCCCACCATGGTATCGATCATACCACACAAAAAATAAGTGGTACAGATATAAGACATACGCACCAGTCCCGCCTCTACGACCGGCTGACTATCGGTATAAATATGTAAAGTTGTCTGCCGAAAAGATAAGCACTCTCCCCAGTGATAAGCCCTACGGCAACCACGATACCAAGACAGAGGAACATGACCTTTTGATACGTCCCTTGTCGCCCGCGCCAAAGTTCTGACTGGTAAAGGTAACTGCCGTCTGCGATACCGCATTCATTGCCATATAGACAAAACCCTCGATGTTGCTGGCTGCGGAATTTCCCCGCAATGACCGTACTGCCAAAGGAATTGATGGCAGACTGGATGCGCAACATTTGACAGGGAAAATACCGTTCCCTGGATTCCCGCCGGAAGTCCGATCCGGATGATTCGTCCCAAAACATCCGTCTTGATCCCCAGACATTTGAAAGAAAAATGCATGACATCGCTCTGCTTATGCAGATAGTAAAGCACCAGTGCCGCAGAAATGTATTCCGGAAACGACCGTCGCGATTGCAACGCCTGCAACGTCCATGGAAAATCCAATAACAAGCACCAGATTTAATACCACATTCACAATGCCGGATGCCATCAAAAAATACAGCGGCGTCCTGGTATTGCCGATCGCACTGGGATGGCAGCGCCAAAGTTGTAGGTAAGCAGCGCCGGCATACCTAAGAAATAAATCTGCAGATAGGTCGTTGCCAGACCGATAACATCATCCGGCGATCCCATCCAGACCAGGAGTTGATGGGATGTCAGCATACCAAAGATACTTAAAAATACGCCGCACACAAGACTAAGTGTAATACTCGTATGGATGGTATCCCGCACCTTTTTCCCTGTGGTCACAGCCAAAGTAAAAGGCGACCGTCACATTGGCACCGACAGACAGCCCCATAAAAGATTGACTAAAAGATTGATCAGAGAGGAGGTCGAACCTACGGCTGCCAGTGACTCATTCCCAGCAAAACGCCCGACAACAATAATATCCGCTGCATTAAATAGGAGCGCAGCACACCCGATAAGATCACAGGGATCGTAAAGGCAATCATCTTGCCAGAAGCGGTCCATGGATCATATCAACTTCTTTTTATTCGCTTTCATTATCTTCCCCCTCTTTACAACTGGCGCATCATCATAAGTTTCCAGAAAATGATGCTTTACACCGTCTTTTGTAGGCGATGACCGTGCTCAAGTTTACATTTTCCACACTCTTAAAGATATTACCCTCCACATAAGGATTGGTCTTTTTCATCTCACGGATCAGATTTTTGACTTCCAGACGCTTGGAATTGTTCTGTCCGTTATCCTGACAGGAAGAACATGTCTCTGTAAATTTGCAGGCACACTGGATGAAATGCAGATGGTTATAGTCACGCCATTTCTTGATGTCATCCTCACGCACCAGATAAAGCGGACGTATCAACTGCATACCCTCAAAATTCGTGCTGTGCAGCTTCGGCATCATCGTCTGTACCTGCGCCCCGTAAAGCATTCCCATAAGGATGGTCTCGATCACATCATCAAAATGATGCCCCAGCGCAATCTTATTTCAGCCGAGCTCCTTTGCCTTGCTGTAGAGATGCCCTCTGCGCATGCGCGCGCACAGATAACATGGGGATTTCTCAATCTCAAAGACCGCATCAAAAATATCTGACCCAAAGACCGTGATCGGAATGCCCAGTTTCTTGGCATTATTCTCGATAATAGCACGGTTTTCCTTGCTATATCCCGGATCCATGACCAGAAATACCAGATCAAAGTTTACCTTGTGATGGCGCTGCAATTCCTGAAACAGCTTCGCCATCAGCATGGAATCTTTTCCACCGGAGATACAGACAGCGATCTTATCGCCCTCCTGCACCAATTCATACTCACGGACTGCCTTGGTAAACTTGCTCCAGATGGTCTTTTTAAACTTTTTACGCAGACTCTGCTCGATGTCAAAGGTCGTGATCTCCGGCTGGCTTGTCTCATCCTCCGTCTGCATCCGCTGCATGAGCCAGCCAAGATAACCTCCCTTTAGGCTATAGACCTCCTGCCATCCCGCCTCGCGCAGATGTCCTGCTACCTCTAAACTGTGTTCTCCCTTTTTACAATACAAGACCAGCGTCTTGTCCCTTCCACTGGTCAGCCTCTGCTAAAAGGGCTTCCTCCGAGAGATTGATACTGCCCGGTATATTGCCATAGGCAAAGGACAGTTCGTCCCTGGTATCAACCAAAGTATAAGTATCTTTTTCCATAGACAGGACTTCCTGCCATGTCTTTTCCAATGCTTCCATAATCTATCCCTTAATGTATTTTAAAGTCAAAAAATCGGCTATATACAACCATTTGTATCATAACCGATTTTTTTCATGGATAAAAGTATAATTCCTACGATTTTTGTATTATTTTTACATCAATTTTTTAGAAATTCTTTCTAATTCCCTTCTACCATAACTTCTTCTACTTTTTCCTCAACCTGCTTGCGCTCGAAGATCAGACGGAAGATCAGACGCACCAATGGTCCGCAGTAGAACATCTGCCAGCAGATCGCCATCGGGAAGTTCATTGCCCATGTCTTGATCCAGGTACCAAAACTTGGCTCCTTGAACAGGAAGGTTGCGATCAGACTCATGGTCGGACACATGATACAGCAGATGCAGATGGAGATCGCATAGGTGATGAACTGTGGGCGATCCTGTGGTGTCATCACAGAAAATGCCAGACCTCTGGCAATCTTTCCGACAACAAAAAACTCTAAAATAAAAGCGATCGGTACCATGATCGGCAGTTCATGTAAAGCAGCAACAAAGGTTGTCCCGCTGACATCTCCGGTATTGAGGGCTACGTTGTAAACAACCATACCGTAGACCATGATCGTCGCCATAATGGCGGTAAATACTACATCTTGAAACTTATTCTTTGGCATAATAATTCTCCTTTTTTCTCTTTTCTAATAAGTGCATAATAGTGCATAAAAAATGGGAACATGAAACTTTCGTCTCGTGTTCCCACTGCAACTACCATTAATTGCGCTTAGTGTAGCATAAATTTTTTGTCTTCGTAATACCCAAAATATTTTTCTCTCTTTTATACATGTATCACAAATTACATTTTTTATTTTTATGCATATTGTACAATTATATCTGCTTCTCTTTTTCTGTAATGCCTACATTCATGCTGCCCATATGGTAGCCGCCCAGATCCAGTGTCACGTAGGCAAATCCGATCTCCTTGAAATAGGAATAGATTTTTTCACGCTTGGCATCTTCTACCAGAAGTGCGATCTCCTGTGGCAGAACCTCGATACGTGCCATGGTCTCCTGCCCCTCTCCGTGGATACGCACGCGCACCTGATGAAAGCCCATGTCAAGAAGTAACTGCTCCGCCTTATCTACCATACCAAGACGCTCCTCACTAATGGTCTCCCCATAGACAAAGCGGGAAGATAAGCAGGCAAATGACTGCTTGTCCCAGGTCGGCAGACCCATCTGCTTGGATAAGGCACGGATATCCTCTTTATCCAGTTCTGCTGCCCGAAGTGGGCTCTTGATCCCCAGTTCTGCCACGGCAAGCAATCCCGGACGATAGTCTCCGTTATCGTCCATATTGGAGCCTTCCACAACGGCTGCCAGATGGTTTTCCCCGGCAATAGCAAAGGATCTTTTCAAACAATTCATGCTTGCAAAGATAACAGCGGTTCTTTTGGGTTGTGGCGGAAGCCGTCAATGTCTAATTCCTCAGATGCTGTGATCACATGGCGAATGCCTCTCTCCTTACAAAATGCCTGCGCTTCTTTTAACTCTCTCTCCGGGAAAGAGCAGGAGGATGCAGTCACTGCCATGACATTTTCTTTTCCTAAAGTATCGACGGCTGCGGCAAGTAAAAGGTCGAATCCACACCGCTGGAAAATGCCACAGCAACGCTTCCCAAGTCCCGCAGATAGTCCTGTAATTTTTTATATTTGTCCTGTAATTCCATATTGGCTCCTATCCCATCTTTTTCATAACTTCCGGCAGATCCATCAATGCGTCGATCTTTTCTACCGGATGATCGATCTGTCCAAATCCATAGGCTGCATGGATAAAAGGCAGTCCCGCCTGCATGGTCGCATCATAGTCTCCCTGGATGTCTCCCACATAAACCGCAGTATCCAGATGATTTTTTCATATAATAAACGGATATTTTCTCCCTTTGGCTTGCCATTATCGCCAAAGCACAAGATATCCTCAAAGAGGTCATGAAAAGAAAAGTAATCCAAAAATGCCTCGATATAACCGGATTGACAGTTGCTTACAATATAAAGATGATAGCCTGCTTTCTGCAAAGTTTCCATAGTCTGACGCAAGCCCGGATAAAGTTTTCCACCGTGTTGGCGCAGATAATCATTTTCCACGACACAACAGGTCGCAAGCAGGTCTTCCCTCTTTTTCCCTGGGTAAAAGGAAAGAGCATCTCAGCGATCTTATCCATGGTTCGTCCCATGGTGCGGTACATATCCTCTTTTGTCACAACGACATCCGCATAGCCGCACTGGTGCAAAAGCCAGCGTCCAGGACGCTGCCACCTGTTCGGCAGAATCCCAGAGTGTTCCATCCATATCAAATATAATTCCCTGTTTCATTTGTTTGCCTCTTTACTGCTTTTCTATACACTCATAAATATAATCTGCAATGGCTTTATTGCCCTCGGCATTGGGTGGATCCCATCCGGCAGCCATTCGCTGTGGTCTTTGGTCAACTGATAAAGATCAATATAGCCGACACCCATCTGCTCTGCCGTGTCCGCGATGATCTCATACATCTGCCCACCGATGACCGCATCCTGTATGCCATACTCTGATACTGCCGTCTTTTGCGTAGAAAATGCCTGCGGTGGTTGCATGAGATAGATCTTTGCCTGCGGTGCCGCGGTCTGATATGCCTCCACAAAATCCTCGATCTCTTTGGCATAAGCATCCTCATCCCACTGGTAATCCTTGGCATCATTGGTACCCAGCATGAGCAGATAAATGTCTGCTTTAGCATCCAGACTTTTCTGATATAGTTTCTCACTGCGGTAAGGGACATCCCCCTCATCCATAAGGGTCCGTCCACTGAGTCCATAATTTAAGACCTGATATTTTTTCGCCTAAATTTTCCTGCAAATATGCCGGATAAGACTGACTGCGCCGATGCCCTAAAAACGCCTGCCCCATAGGTGATACTGTCACCGACACAGGCAATGTGTATTTTTCCTTCTTTTACATGGGGTGCCGGTGGATATTGTACGACGTGTACGCCCAGACGGAACATTCCGTAAAGGACTACAAGGACACCAAGAGCCAGCCCCACTACTTTTCCTATTTTTTTTCATCATTTTCCCATTATATCAGACAAAGCAAAAAACGCAACAACAGAGCCATTTCTGGCTCTGTCGCTGCTACTTATCAATTATCAACTTAAAGGAGAGTGATTGTTATACAAAATCAGACTTGAGGAAAAATCTCCTTTAATGCAGGGTAAATCTGGCGGAAGGTCGCATAACGTTTCTCGTATGCCTCCACCAATGCCGGCTCCGGTGAGATCGTATCTGCTACGCGCACGATCGCATCTGCCGCTTCTTCTACGGATCCGTAAGCACCGCAACCGACGGCTGCCAGCATGGCACCGCCCAGTGCCGGACCTTCTTCAACCTCCAAGAGGTCTACCTGTAAATTCAAAACATTTGCCATGATCTTTTGCACCAGAGTGGGCTCTTGGCACCGCCACCACAGATTTTGGTGCGCTTGATGTCAATCCCCTGACTCCGTGCCACCTCCAAAGAATCACGCATGGCAAATGCCACACCTTCAAAAACTGCCTGGATCATATCGGCTCTGCCTGTATCCATGGTCATGCCCATAAAGCATGCTCTGGCAAGCGGGTCATTGTGCGGTGACCGCTCTCCCATCAGATATGGCAGGAAATAGACATGATTTTGTCCCAGAGTCTTAATATCCTTTTGGGCTGCGACATAATCTTTTTTCCTGTAAAGATCTCATCCATCCACCATTTATTGCAGGATGCAGCGGAAAGCATACAGCCCATCAAATGATACTTGCCATTGGCATGAGCAAAGGAATGCAGGGCATTCTTCTCATCCACGCCAAACCGATCGCTGGAAATAAAGATCGTACCGGAAGTACCAAGTGAGATATTGCAAGCCCCATCGCCTACCGTGCCGGTACCGACAGCCGCCGCCGCATTATCTCCTGCTCCCCGCAATGACCTTGACCTCCGAAGATAAGCCAAGTTCTTCTGCCACCTTAGGAAACAGGGTGCCTACGACCTCATAACTCTCATAAAGTCTTGGCAACTGCTCCTGAGAAATACCGCAGATCGCAAGCATCTCCTCTGACCACTTGCGGTTTTTTGACATCTAAAAGCAGCATACCGGAAGCATCCGAATAATCGGTACAAAAACTACCGCTCAGGCGGTATGCCAGGTAATCTTTTGGCAGCATGATCTTGGCGATGCGAGCAAAGTTTTCCGGCTCGTCTTCCTTCATCCAGAGGATCTTTGGAGCCGTAAATCCCGCAAAAGCAATATTTGCCGTGTAGGCAGATAATTTGTCCTTGCCGATGACTTCATTCAGATATGCCACCTGCTTTGTCGTCCTGCCGTCATTCCAAAGGATCGCCGGACGGATCGCCTGATCCTTGTCATCCAGTGCCACCAGACCATGCATCTGTCCGCCAAAACTGATTCCTGCCACCTGTGACTTGTCACAACCGGCTAATAATTCTTTCAGACCGGCGATGGACTGGCTGTACCAGTCCTGCGGATCCTGCTCTGACCATCCCGGATGCGGAAAGGAAAGTCCGTATTCTTTGGATGCCATCTTTAATATCTTTCCTGTCTCGTCCATCAGCAGCAACTTGACTGCTGATGTTCCGAGATCTACGCCAATAAATAACATCTTTATCTCCTATTTAAAAGGGTTCTCTGTAGGATAACGTACACCGGCTGGCTGATTGTATCCAATCTCCTCTACCGGAACACCGATATATTTAAATACTTCATATAATGTTTTTCCGAAATTACCAAATGCTACGGCTCCATGATGAGGGAAGTTTTTCTCGATCAGTACGTGACGGGAGAATCTTCCCATTTCTGGAATTGCAAAAATACCGATGGAACCGAAGGAACGGGTGGCTACCGGCAGAACTCTCGCCCTGGGCAATGTAGGCACGGAGTTTGGCATCGGAAGTTGACTGCAAACGGAAGAATGTGATGTCTCCCGGTGCGATATCTCCCTCTAAGGTACCGTTGGTCACCTCGATCGGAAGGCTTCTTGCCATGATCTTCTGGTACTTCATCTCGCAGAAGGATAACTTGTTGGAAGCGGTATTGCCGCAGTGGAATCCCATAAAAGGTATCCTGTAAGGTATAGTCAAATTTGCCCTTGATATCTTCTTCGTACATATCCTTTGGTACGGTATTGTTGATATCCAAAAGGGTAACAGCATCCTGACTGATCACAGCACCGATAAACTCGCTGAGTGCTCCGTAGATATCTACTTCGCAGGAAACCGGAATACCCTGCTTGGTCAGACGGCTATTTACATAACATGGTACAAATCCAAACTGGGTCTGGAATGCCGGCCAGCACTTGCCTGCGATGGCAACATACTTGCGATAGCCCTTGTGCTCTTCGATCCAGTCTTTTAAGGTGATCTCATACTGTGCCAACTTGGCAAGGATCTCCGGCTTCTTGTTGCCTGCGCCAAGTTCTGCTTCCATGTCTGCTACAACAGCAGGGATTCTTTCATCCCCTTCATGCTTATTGAAGGCTTCAAACAGATCCAGTTCTGAGTTCTCCTCAATCTCGATACCCAGTTGATACAACTGATAGATCGGTGCATTACATGCCAAGAAGTTGAGTGGTCTTGGTCCAAAACTGATGATCTTTAAGTCAGAAAGTGCTACAACGGCTCTTGCGATCGGTGCGAATTCTGCGATCATATCTGCACAGTCCTCTGCGTCGCCTACCGGATACCCGGGATATAAGCCTTGATGCCGCGCAGGCGTAAAGTTATAACTTGCGTTGAGCATACCGCAATATGCGTCGCCTCTGCCGTCCAAAAGGCTATCGCCGTGTTCTTCTGCTGCTGCAATGAACATCTTTGGTCCTTCAAAATGCTTTTGCCAACAAGGTCTCTGAAATCTCCGGTCCGAAGTTTCCAAGATATACGACCAGAGAATTGCATCCTGCCTTCTTGATGTCCTCCAGCGCCTGTACCATATGGATCTCGCTCTCAACGATACAGATCGGGCACTCGTAAACATCCAAATCCGGATACTTACTATGTACTGCCTTCATCAGAGCTTCTCGTCTGGAAACAGACAGGCTCTCCGGGAAACAGTCTCTGCTGACTGCTACCACACCAATTTTTGCTTCTGGAATATTTGTCATTGTTTCACCCTCCAATATTTCTTAATACTTTTACCATTGTTTTTGCAAAAAAAGGATGTAATTTCATGCACTGAAACTACATCCTTATTGTATCAAAAGAAATGATTTTCCTCGACTTTATACTTGATTGGTACATATCAATTTTTTGACATTTGCCGCGATTTTTCCGATTGTACTCGCTCGGCAGCATACCATACTTTTTCTGAAATGCCTTTGCCAGGGCACGGCTGTCCGAAAATCCGACCTGGGTCGCGATCTCACTGATGGTCTTATCACCCTTCTCCATCTCCTCCACGGCATGCTCTACACGGATGCCGGACAGATAGGACTTATAATTGATTCTGGGCGTATTTTTTGGAACATACGGGATAAATGTTCGATGGAATAGCCAAATTGCTCCGCCAAAGACTGTAGGGAAATATCCTCCGCATAATGCTTTTTTGATATATTCCGTGATCGGCGATAATCTCTGCAAAGCCTTGGAAGACCGGTACAAAAGATCGTCTGCCTCCTCCTGGCGATAGACGGTCACCAGCAACTGCATCATGGCATAGTAATCGCGCAGCATCTCATATTCATGCCCCGGCACATCCGTACCGGTCAGATCGTAGATATTGCGGATGAGGGTCATCATCTTTTTCTCATTCTCCTCCATCTGCGCCGGATCCAGATCTGCCATAGCCCCTTTCCCTTTTTGTGGAAAGAGATAAAATGATCGGCAGTCAAGTAATTCTTGAATTCACTGATCGGGATCTGCACATAGACCGCCAGATTGGCTTTCTCCGCACGGATAGAGTGGAGTTCGTTGGTGTTGATGATGATAAATTCACCGCTCTCGACCCGGATCTTTTTTTCGCGCAGGATAAAGACCAGGCTGCCCTCATAAATGGCAAAGATCTCCACCGAATTGTGCCAATGCGGCTCTCTGGTGTAGTTGCCGCCCCCCCTTCAAAAATATCAATTTTAAACGGCATGCCCGCTCGTGGCACGACCACCTCATGTTCGTAATTCATACATGCTCCTTATGGTGCTTTTTATTCGCCTGCATTGTCCGTCGTCTGCGTTTGTGAGAAGTCGACATCCGTCGTCTCGATTCCAAGCGCATTGCAGATCATCTTTGCATATGCACTGCGTCCTGCTCCATTCAAATGGATGCCGTCATTATAAAACCAGTCCGGGTTCTCTGCCCCTAAGGCATCCCAGGCAATGACTTCCACATTTTTGTTGTCCTTTGCCAACTGGCGGATCACACCGTTTGTCCGCTCTTGATCCTGCAAATACTTGCCATAGACCGTGACCCAGTAGATCTTGGTATCTTTTTCCCAGATAATCAATGATCTCCTGCCCGGTCGCCTGACTGAAATAACAGTTGGTGCCCAGTTCGATCGCTACGGTAGAGCCCAATTTATTTTCTTCTTTCAGACCTTCTAAGATCTCCACGCCGTCCCTTGCCTGCCGGCTTTCCTTGGCGTCGATCACACCATCCGGGATCGCCTGCATCAATTCCGGTGCGGCTCCCAACATAACCGAATCGCCAACACAGGTGATCTTTGGTTCGCTCTCCTCCTTGGCATCCTTGCTGTCGGATGTATCCTGATCGGCGCTGGTCTGCTTGGCTGCATCCTGCTCCTTTAACATCTTCTGGTTGGCTTTGAACTCCTTTTGCGATCTTCCGCCAGACGATCGGAAGATTTGGACGGAGCCTTGATAAAGCCCACGATCGCGATCGCGGAAATGATACCGACCACGATCCCAATGGCTACCTTTTTGTAATACTTCTTATCTTTCATCGCTACGCACCCCATTTCTAAAAGATATGCTGTAAGTTGATAATAAAGAGAAGCGGATAATGCCAGAGATAGATCCAGTAACTGTGTCTGCCGATCCATTGCAGGACCTTATTCCGGTTCAGTGCTGTTGTCGTAAAATCGCACTGGTTCATCACATAGACCATAAAGGCAAAAAACAGGCTGATCAGCGCCATACCGCCACGGTAAAGCCATGCCTGCTCACCTTCGACAAGTACAAACAAGGCGATCGTCACCAATAAAGATACGAAAAAGAGCGCCCATTGTCCCCTGAAAGAGGATGTTGCCTTTTTATTCCAGTCATCTTCCTTGAGGCCTAAGACCACGCCGATCGAAGGAAAAAGCACGTGTATCCGTGCCGTAGTAAACACGATTGACATTGTCTGCATGGTACATCAGTCCCATGGCAAGTACAGAGGCAACTGCCAGTAGGACAAAAACCAGATCGCCCCTTTGCCCAGACGCGGCTCGATCCATTTTTATAAAGTAAAAGAGAAGTGGCCATACGACCAGGAGTTCCATTTCCACCCCCAGATACCACAGGTGGGTAAAAGGCGAGTGTTCCGTGATCTTCATAAAGTAGGATGCCTGCGTCAGCATCTGCCACCAGTTGTTGTAACCCAGAAAGATACTTGCCGCTTCCTCTCTTGCCCCTAATAATAATTCCTGATGAAAGACGGTAAAAAGGCAATGACCGCCATGACCATGATATAGAGTGCCGGATATATGCGTAGCCCTTTTTTGATATAATATTTACGAATGTGAAAACTCTCATTATCCCAGTCGATCTGACCTTTCTTTTGCCGCCAGATACCCCCGATATTAAAAAGAAAAAAGCAGACGCCAAGAAAGCCTCCCTTCATGGCGAATGGAAAGATATGATAAAGCACGATCCCCAAGATGGAAACTGCCCGAAGGAAGTTGATTCCTTCATTGTATGTATATGTTGTTCTCATTTGCTATCTCAATCTATATAAATGTATTCTTATCTAAAAGTATGTAACTTTATTTCTGAATATTATTATATATGGCAGTCTGCTCTTTCGCAATTAGAAAATGCATTTTTTGACAAATTTTATGATTTAGATTGCCAGAAGATTCTTGATCGCTTCCATGTAGATCAATACGGATTCTTCCATGCCGGATACCAGAATATACTCATCTGCACCATGGATGCGATAATCCACACCCAATTTCTCCGGTCCGAAGGCAATAATATTCTTTAAGGACTTGGCATAAGTGCCGCCGCCGATGACCATAGGCTGGTGTTCGCTGTCCCCAGTCACATCCACATATGCCTTGTAAAGAGCCTCGACCAGTGGAGATTCTCTTGGGAAGAAAAAGTGGATCCCCGATCTCAAGGATCTCAATGCGTCCGTTTTCATCTTCCAGATGTCCCTGACACATACTACGTACCCGGTCTGCCTTTAAAGTCACAGGCACACGGATATCGATGGTGCAGGAAATGACACCGTCCTCAGTCTTAACGATACCGTTGCAGAAGGTCAGGTCTCCGTACTCATCTGCAAACTTGAGCCCAACGCCTGCGCCGTCACACGCTGTGCCTAAATGGCTATTGTAGAAGGTCACAAAGTCATCCTCAAAGCCTGCTTCTGCCAGACTCTGACAGGTAACTGCCGCTGCATTGACTCCAAGTGTCGGTGTAGACGCGTGCGCCGGTACACCCTTGGCAAAGATCGTGATCCTGTCGCCTTCCTGGCTTACTTTATATTCCTGCAGATCGGTCTCTGCCAGAACCCTTTCCAGACGGTCCTTCAAGCCATCCTTTGCCGGAATCACGGTCGTACAGGAATCACATACTGCATTTGAGACGAACCCACCATTCATGGAAATGATCTTTGGTATGCTTGGAATATGCCATCATCTCCATATGTCCTTTTTCCCCATGGATGCACGGATAACTTGCATCCGGCGTAAAGCCACAGGAAAGTTCTTCTTCAACTTCATTATAATGTTCCATACATTTGGAACCTGTTTCCTCATTACATCCCATGATAAGACGCACACGCTTGTTCAACTTGACACCGGAATCACGCAAAAGTTTCATAGCGTAAAGTGCCTCGATGACCGGTCCCTTATCGTCTGTCGTTCCGCGGCCATAGATATAGTCGCCATCACGCGTCAGGGTAAAAGGATCGTATGTCCAGTCACCGCCGGTCGGGACCACATCCAGATGTCCTGCGATACCAACAATCTCATCCCCTCACCCATCTCTGCATAACCACAGTAATTGTCCAGATTGACGGTGCGAAAGCCCAGTCCCTCTGCGATCTCAAGTCCCACACGAAGCGCCTCTGCCGGTCCTTCGCCAAATGGCTTGCCTTCCTTTGCCTCTGCCAACTGCGAATCAATGGCAACCAGTTTGCCCAGATTTTCTATCATTTCTTCTGATAATCCATGAATCTGTTCTTTGATATCCATAATGTCCTCCAAGTTTTGATAGCCCCAGTATAACACATCTGCTGTGCGTTTTGGCATAGAAAAAGAGACAGAAATCTCTCCTGCCTCTTTTGCCCTTACTTCCTTTTTTATTTTGTAAATGCTTTTTCAATCCGCTCCATTGCCTCTTGCACGGTACTGCGCGGACACGCTACATTGATACGTTCAAAGCCTTTTCCAGACTTGCCGAAGATGGCTCCACTGTCCAGCCAGAGTCCTGCCTCATAGATGACCTTGTCCTCCAGTTCCTTTTTGACACAAACCTGTGCCGCGGAAGTCCAGCCAGACCAGATAGGTTCCTTCCAGGTCGATCATCCGAACATCCGGCAATCGTTCTTCTACAAAGGATCGACATAGTCAATATTTCCCCGCACATAAGAAAGCATACCTTCGTACCACTCGTCCCCATGTGCATAGGCAGCCTGACAGGCAACCAGCCCCATGAGCCCGATCTGGCTGACACCTGCTGCATCCAGTTGATGGATAAATGCCTTGCGCAGATTTTCGTTTTTAATGATGATATTGGATGCCTGCAAGCCTGCAACATTAAAGGTCTTGCTCGGAGAGGTACAGGTCACTGTGATATCCGCCAAGGCATCACTCAGTCCGGCAAAAACATGGTGTTGCCCCTTAAAAATAAAATCATGATGGATCATCACTGACCACCGTCACACCATGACGCAGACAAATCTGTCCTATATGCAAAAGTTCTTCCTCCGTCCATACGCGCCCCACCGGATTGTGGGGATTGCAGAGAAGAAATAACTTGATATTCTCACGCACGATCTTGTCTTCAAAATCCACAAAGTCTATATGGTAGCGGTTGTCCTCGCCCAGAACCAGATCATTGCTGATCACACGTCTGCCGTTATCGCGGATAACCTCAGAAAAAGGATAGTAGACCGGTGACTGCAAGAGCACGCCATCGCCGCATTTGGTGTATGCCTTGACCGCCATGGCAAGTGCTAAGACAATGCCCGGTGTCTTTACCACCCATTTCTTTTCGATCTCAAACTGATGGCGTCTGCGCATCCATCCCTGCAGTGCCTCAAAAATAGGCATCATCCGACTCACTGTAGCCAAAGATCCCATGCGAAGCGGTCTCTACGATCGCATCCTGTATATAGGAAGATGTCTGAAAATCCATGTCTGCCACCCAAAGCGGCAGGATATCTGCCCGGCATGCCGCGCTCCACCGCATAGTCATATTTTAAGCACTTGGTCCCTTTTCGGTCGATTGGTCTGTCAAAATCTAAGTTTCTCTCTGCCATGATTTCTCCTTTTGTATCTCTATCTTCTATATTTCCTAGCCTTCTATTTTCTGCTCTGCCTCGGCAAAGACTTTTTCAAGTTCTGCCAGAAGATCTTTTAACATCCTCAATGCCTACAGACATACGAAGGGTACATTCGGTGATGCCGTTTTTCCTGCGGATCTCATCCGGTACGTCTGCATGGGTCTGTGTCATCGGATAGGTCAGAAGTGTCTCCACGCCTCCCAGACTCTCTGCATATTTGATCGTACGGACTTTTCCAAGAATAGCATATGCATACGCCTGATTTTTTACCTGAAAAAGTAAGCATGGCACCAAAACCGCGCGCCTGCTTCTTCATGATCTCATGTCCCGGATGGCTTTTGAGGCCCGGATAGATCGCCTCAGTGACACAGGACTGCTTTTGCAGCCAATGCGCGATCTCCATAGCGTTTGCCTGAGCGCGTTCCATGCGGATGCCTAAGGTCTTGATCCCACGCTGGATCAGGAAACAGTCAAATGGCGCCAGACGCCCCGGTCGTCTTGATCAGGAAACGAAATCTTTCTCTGATATCCTCCCGATTTGTGACAAGAAAGCCTGCCAGCGTATCATTGTGACCGCCTAAGAATTTCGTCCCGCTATGGATGACAATGTCTGCTCCCAGATCCAGCGGATTCTGGAAGTATGGGGACAAAAAGGTATTATCCACGATCGAAAAGGATGTCATGCTTTTTGCCACCTGAGCCAAAGCAGCGATATCTGTCACATTCATCATAGGATTGGTCGGTGTCTCAATGTAGATCGCCTTGGTATTTGGCTGGATATAGTCCTCTACATTGACCGCATGACACGGCACAGAAGAAAAGGTCAGCCCATTCTTGGAAGATACATGGCTAAACAGACGGATGCTTCCACCATATAAGTCTTCATCTACGATCGGATGGTCTCCCGGCGCAAACAACTCCATCAGCATGGTAATAGCCGCCATGCCTGTGGTAAATGCAAATGCATCAATGCCGTTTTCCAGACTTGCTACAATCTTTTTCCAGATGTTCTCTGGTCGGATTCTGCAAGCGGCTATAGTCAAAACCTGTACTCTGTCCCACGCCCGGGTGTGCATACGTTGCCGTCTGATAGATGGGATAGGAAAGAGCGCCAAAGTGGCTACAGTCTCCTTCCTCCTCTTCTAAGTGTAAACATTTTGTCTCAAATCCTCGTGCCATATGTATATGTCCCCTATTCTTTTCTAAAGTGTATGTTTTGGATTGTATCATACATTTCATACTGTTGCAATAGGAATTATATGAAATAGAACAAAAAAGAAGGACATATCTCTTGTAGAAGATATGCCCCTATCACTTGCTTCTTATAAGGCTGCCTTGATGGCTGCCAGCAATTCGTCATATGTCTCATATGCCGGAATATCCGGGTTGTCCTGCTTGATCCGATCGGTGGATTTAAAGAGAAATCCCGCCTTGCTCGCTTCGATCATTCCGAGATCGTTGTGGCTGTCACCGGAAGCGATCGTATCATAACCGATGGACTGTAAGGCCTTGACCGTGGAATACTTGGAATTTTCAATGCGCATCTTAAAACCGGTAATCTCGCCATCCTCTGCCACTTCCAGCGAATTACAAAAGATGGTCGGATAGCCCAATTTCTTCATCAGAGGTCCTGCAAACTGGGTAAAAGTATCACTGATAATGATGACCTGTGTCATTTCGCAACTGATCTAAGAATTCCTTTGCGCCCGGGATGGGATCGATCTTTGCGATTGTCTCCTGAATCTCCTTTAAGCCAAGTCCATGCTCCTTTAAAATACCAAGCCGCCAATGCATCAACTTATCATAGTCCGGCTCATCTCTGGTCGTTCTCTTTAATTCCGGGATACCGCTCTCCTCAGCAAATGCGATCCAGATCTCCGGTACCAAGACGCCTTCTAAGTCCAAGCATACTATGTTCATCTTTTTTCTCCTGCCTTTATTCTCATTTTTCATAAGTATAGCATACCAGGCTCCCGGACACAAATAAGGGAATGTAAGAAGATACCAGCCGTTCCAGCACGCTCCCACTTTGTATGCCATATCCTGCACACGCCCTGCAAGATCTGTAAAGAGGTCAGTTCCGTGATCCCCCTGTGCTCCCGGTAAAGGCAGCATCAGAGACAATAAGACCATGATGGAATTTGTCAAAAAAGTCCTCTTTCGTATCGTCAATCCCCTATTTCCAAGGGCGCTTGCCATCCAGCCATCCTTTTTCCTTCCAGTATTTTGCATCCACACTGTCGGACGCATCTTTAAGACCATAGACATGACCGGGAAAAATATCCTGGTCTTTAAAGGTGGCTTTACCCTGCCCTGGTTGGCTTTGATCTTTGGACGCAAGCGCATCCATATCTCGCTCGATCTTGTCCTTGGTCTTTGCCGTCACATCTTCCCACTTCATAGCACGAACAGCGATACCATACTTGTAGGTCTTAGCCACACCCCAATAAGCAGCACTGTCCGCCATATCCTGACAGGTGTTCTTTTGTCCGCCACCTGCCGCGGTCGCGATACAGACCATCTGCTTTTTGAACATGCTCTCCTCCGGGCGATGCATGATCCAGCGCCATCCATAATGTTCCAACAATGCCTTCATAGCAGAAGTGACATGGTAAACATAAACCGGACTTTCAAAGATCAAAGGTCTGCTGCATCGATCGCCTCTGTGATCGGTGCCAGTTTTCTCATAATGCGGACACAATTTTTCGTCCTTTTTGATGCACTGGGCACAACCGACACACATCTGATCAAAGTCGCGCGGTAAGACGTCTCCGTGATTTCTCCGTCTATTTTTTCTGCTAAAATCCTTGCCACATGATAAGTCGAGCCTTTGTGGCTCTGTCCATGGATCAATGTAATCTTCATAAAAATGCCATCTCTTTTCTTCTTTTATTCGCAACTCATTCTAAACTAATAAAGGTCAAATGCAACGGCATTTCGGTTTTTATACAAAACACAAATCCCCCTCGAACCTGAGGGGGTATCTATCTTAGTGGATAAAAATTTGTATAGGTAAATTCCGGTTCTTCCGGCATGGAAAGTCCCATCTTCATCGCTACATTCTTACAATTCAGCCAAAATGCCATATTATTGCCTAAAACCTGCATAACCTGCATAACCTGCATGCCCTCGGCATCCTGCTGCACCTCTTTTGGATTTGTGCCATGCACCATATTCCAATATCTGGAGGTAATGATCGGCATCTGCTTCCTTTGACACATATTTTATTACTCATATAACTATACTAGAAGATGTCTCCAAACAGAAGTCTCTCTTTGTTAGGCAGTATAAACCTAAAGGTTATGTCTCTTATGATTTCTCCACCGGAATTGTCTTGATCCTAGTAAAAAAAAATAGACATATTTAAAGATGATAAGGAATATGATAAATGCCCTCCCATACCAATTCGGCATTGCTGCAAAGGCTAAGAGCAGCATGCCCGATGCCGGAGAAACAGACTGAACTTTGTCTTTAGGTCATACTCCGATTTTGCACAAACTCGTCCAAGTGATTTTTGTATAGTTTGTGCCGGTAAACCATGTATGGAACTTTTCAGAACCCTTAGCAAGACAAAATGATGCTAATAATAGAAAGGGTGTTGTTGGCAGTACCGGCAAGACCACACCAACAGCACCGATTCCGATAAGCGCTGCAAATCCCAGGATCGACCATAGGATTCGTAGTGGATTTTTTCTTCATATAAAATATACCCTCCTGTTAGTTTATGCTAACCATTATATCGTAGTTAGGCTAGACTAACAAGTGGAAATATTTGCTTAGCAGAAACATCGTTATCGAGGTGAACTGAATGGCAGGTTATTTCTCTCCTTCCATCGCAAAATCCATTTTATGCAATGAAAATGATCTACTCATCAACTTCCACTTTCCTCATCTTGTCATAATACGCTTTATACCTGTAAATCGTTCTCTCACTGACATTATTCCTTCTTGCAATCTCTATCATAGTCATTCCACTTTCATAACCGGCAACAAAATCATTGTAAATAGCCATCCATTTTGACATAGAATCAGTTTTCCTCATAAAATAGAAAATCCGAGAACCTGGATTTTCGTCCAAGCCCTCGGAAAAGCCCTTATTTTTAAGTCGTTTTTAACTTTATTTCTGTACCTTAGTCAAAAGAACAACCGTCTCAACATGCATGGAATGGCAAAATTGGTCGACCGGTCGCACGCGCAGCACCTCATACCCCTTTCCCTGTAAGTATTTCAAGTCTCTTGCCAAAGTAGCGGAATCGCAACTGACATAAACGATCCGCTCCGGTGCCATGGCAACCATGGTTTCAGGCACTTCTCATCACAACCCTTGCGCGGCGGATCCACAACGATCACATCCGGGTGCAGACCTGCATCACCATCATCTGCATGTTCTTCTACCCCATGCCGGCAGCACTTCCTCTGCCTTGCCCACATAAAAAGTTGCATTGTCGATCTGATTATTCTTGGCATTTTCTCTGGCATCCGCAATGGCTTCCGGCACAATTTCCACACCATACACATGCTTTGCCGCCTGTGCCAAAAATAAAGAAATGGTTCCGATACCGCAGTAAAGATCCCAGACGATCTCCTTGCCTGTCAGTCGCATACTCCAAAGCAAGACTGTACAATTTCTCCGTCTGCACCGGGTTCACCTGATAAAAGATTTTGGCGAGATAGCAAAAGTCACGCTCTCATCTGTCCTGGTAAATCCCCCAGACTCTTCTTCTCTGACCCGATGAATGGTATCACGGATACACAGATCTCCCCACAAAAAGCTGCACCTTATCACCAAGAATACGGTTGGTCTTTTCCTTATTTACATTATAAGAAATGCTGTGCATGCCGGGACTTCCGACAAACTCTCCACCAATCGATCTGCCTGCGGCAATTTATCCCCATTGATGATCGGGCAGACCATGACTTGTCCACTATGAAAACCTTTGCGTATCAAGACATGACGCAGCAGACCTTGCCCTGTCGTCTCGTCATAAAGGCTTGATATGGCAGGCTTCCATGTACTCTTTGATGACAGCCAGGATCTTTTGCATTCTCACTGACCCCCAGCAGGCAGTCATCGATCGGGATGACCTGATGGCTCCTTGCCGCATAAAATCCAAAGACGATATTGCCGTCCTTATCATATCCACAAGGAAACTGCGCCTTATTGCGATAGCGGAACGGATCCTCCATCCCGACCACTGGCTCCATGACCTTTTCCACTTGTTCCTGTGAAAAGCGCCGATCCGCCTTAAGTTATTTTCGACTTTTTTTCTGTTTGAGAACCAGTTGCTCATCATAACAGAGATTTTGGATCTGACATCCGCACTGTCTTGCTATCTTGCAGGGAGCCTCCCACACGCTTCGGCGATGGTTTCACAATTTCAACAAGGCGGGCGTAGCCATAGCCTTTTTTCAGGCTTTAGTCACGCCGCAAGAATCTCGTCTCCAATGACGGCATCTTTGACAAAAAAGGTCATCCCCTCATATTTGCCAATGCCTTCACCGCCGATGCCCATATCTTCGATTTTCAGGATAAAGGTATCATTCTTTTCATATTATTCCTCTGTACTTGTTTTTCTGATATTGGAATCAAACAAACGGTTGAATCCCTGCCACTTGAGAGATCGCCCTCTGCCACATTGCCCCAAAGCCTCTTTCATGGTTCCCATCTTGGCATCGATATTATCCGCAAAACTAAGTGCCACTGCCTCTGCGATCGCCCAGGCTTCTTTGGCGAACCAAATTCCAACTCGCCGTGATGTGCCAAAATACGGTGGATCAGTTCTCTCGCCTTGACCTCCGGAAATCCCTCGATCGTATTGATGCGCTCCTGCACCTTGGCAGCCCCGATCGTAATGTGTCCCAACAACTGTCCCTCATCGGTATAGTCATTCTGTGGAAACGGGGAAAAAGTTCATCCAGTTTTCCCGATATCATGGAAAATAGCCGCGGTTAAAAAGTAAATCACGATTTAAAATCGGATAAGTCTGTGCGTAAAAAATCACAATTCTTTGTCACACCCAGTGTATGTTCCAAAAGTCCCCCAACATAGCCATGATGCACGCTCTTGGCAGCGGAATGGAATTTAAAAACGCTTGGCAAACTCCTCGTCTGCAAAGAAACTCAAAAGCAACTGCTTCATATATGGTGCCTTGATCGTCCCCGATAAATCCCAGCAATTCCTCATACATGAGATCCACGTCCTTATCAGAACACGGAAGATAATCCGCCGGTATGTATTCGCCCTCCTGCGCAACGCGCAGTCTCTTGATATTTGCCTGGTATGCGCCCTGGAAAGATGTGATATCTCCTGCACCCAGATATAATCCAATTCGTCATAGTCATCAATTCCCCATGGAACTCGGTTTTGATCTTGGCATCCAGTGTCCCGGTCTTATCTTGCAGCATCAGGCTTTCGTATGGCTTTCCTGCCTTGGTCAGTGCCGATTGCTTTTGCGGCACAAATATATTTCATTGATTCTTTCTCCCTCTGTGAGGTCTTTGATAAATCTCATTACATTCTCCTCTTCTATGCAGAGCGTCTTCTTGCGCCATACCTCTATATGCCCTTACGCCCTATCTTTACTACATTCATGCAGTTTTTATTATACGGTTGAATGACTGGTCTTTCAATATATTTTTGTGTATAATGCATTTTATGAATAAGAAAGCATTAAAAACACTCGAATACAACAAAATAATCGCTCTGTTGGAGCAATGTGCTGGCAGTACACAGGGAAAGGCTTATTGCCGTGAACTTCTGCCCGTTTCCGATCTTTCACAGATCAACGCATGCAGGCAGAGACCAAGGATGCTCTCAGCCGTATCTTTAAACGGGGAAGTGTCTCTTTCTCCGGCATTACGGATGTACGTCCTTTCCTAAAACATCTGGAGATCGGGTCTTCTTTGACGATTTCGGAACTATTGGCGATTGCCTCTCTTTAGAGGTTGCCAAGCGGGTCAAGACCTATGGACGCAGTGAAAATGATCTGTCGATCGAGGGCGATCATCTGGCTCATTTCTTTGACAATCTGGAACCACTCACACCGGTCTGTCAGGAGATCCGCCACTGTATCTTATCGGAAGATAGCATCGCGGACGATGCCAGTCCTGGGCTGAAAAATATCCGCAGGCAAAAAGAATGTCATCGGCGAGCGTATCCGCACCCAGATGAATACCATGTTAAACAACAATACGACACGTTCTTACTTACAGGATGGCGTGATCACAGTCCGTGGCGGGCGCTATTGTCTGCCGGTCAAGGCAGAGTACAAGAACTACGTTCCCGGCATGGTACATGACCAGTCCTCCAGTGGCTCTACCCTATTTATCGAGCCTATGTCCGTTGTCAATCTCAACAACTCCCTGCGTGAACTGGAATTGCAGGAGGCAGAGGAGATTGAAAAGATCTTAGCCGACTTGTCCAATCTTGTCGCAGAACATACAGAGGAGATCCCACAGGACTTTATGATCTTGGCAGAACTGGATTTCATCTTTGCCAAGGAGAACTCGCCCCGCAAGATGAACGCTGTTGAGCCGGAGTTTCATACCGATGGCATCATCCATCTGCGCGCGGCAAGACATCCGCTTTTGGATCCCAAACATGTCGTACCGATCGATCTGACACTGGGCAAGGATTACAATCTTCTCATCGTGACCGGTCCAAACACCGGTGGTAAAGACGGTCTCCCTCAAGACCTGCGGACTTCTCAGCCTGATGGGGCAGGCAGGACTGCATATCCCGACCAGGATCGAAGCCAGTTATCTATATTTGATGATGTCTTTGCTGACATTGGAGACGAACAGAGTATTGAACAGTCCCTCTCGACTTTCTCCTCACATATGACCAACATTGTGCATATCTTGCGGGAAGTGGAAAGATCCAGTGGACATTATCTCTGTCTTTTCGATGAATTGTGTGCCGGTACGGATCCAAAAGAAGGCGCAGCCCTTGCGACTGCCATCTTATCCAGTTTACATGAGCGCGGTGTCCTCACCATGGCAACTACCCACTACAGTGAACTGAAAATGTATGCTTTATCCACACCGGGCGTAGAAAACGCCTGTTGTGAGTTTTCCGTAGAGACCCTGAGCCCGACCTACCATCTGCTCATCGGTATTCCGGGAAAAAGTAATGCTTTCGCCATTTCCAAAAAACTCGGTCTGTCCGACGACTTGATCGCAGACGCTAAGACTCACGTCACGGAAGATGATCAGAACTTTGAAGACCTCATGGTCGATCTGGAACAAAGACGGGTCTCTATGATGCGTGACAGTGAGGAAATTGCCCGGCAGAAAAGAGAAATGGAAAACCTGCAAAAGAAACTAAAAGAGCGCGAAGATCGTCTGAATGCCTCAAGGATAGATCGCCGTCAGGCAAAATGAGGACGCTTCCACATCTTACAGGAAGCCAAGCAGATGCGCAGACGAAACCATCCGCGACTTCAACAAAATACAGTCATTCCAACCCGGACATTGCCAGATGGAAGCCAAGCGTGCTGCTGTCGGTAAGAAATTGGCAGACAGCCGAAAGAAGGCCTCTGT